>Ga0172378_10000652_pt1 | contig 30741 bp, 24 predicted proteins | sample GrowelOW332metaG_FD_119755 | JGI IMG/M metagenome (GOLD analysis project Ga0172378, IMG submission 119755) | Groundwater microbial communities from an aquifer near a municipal landfill in Southern Ontario, Canada - Pumphouse #3_1 metaG | ecosystem: Environmental > Aquatic > Deep subsurface >...
AAAGGGGTTTGAAAACTCACATCTGGGGCATGCCGCCCATGCCGGGAGGCATTCCGCCGCCCACGCCCGGAGCACCCTGCGGCGGGGTCGGGGGAGCGCGGCGAAAGCGATGACATCGTCGATCCGCAGGATCATATTCGCGACCTCGGTCGCGGAGTTGACCGCCTGCGTCTTCACCCGGAGGGGCTCGATGACGTCTTTGGCGAACATGTCGACTGCCTCGCCGGTGTCCAGGTCGATGCCGTAGCGGGGGCCGTCCTTATTCTTCTCGTGAGCGTTCTTCAGCTTGATGATGGTGTCGATCGGATCGATACCGGCGTTCTCGGCCAGGGCCCAGGGGATAATCTCCATGGCCTTGGCGAACTTCTCGATAGCGAGCTGTTCCCGGCCGCCGACAGAGGAAGCATACTTCCTCAGGCGGAGACTGAGTTCGATCTCGGAGGCTCCGGCACCGGCGAGGACTTTGCCGTCCTCGAGAGTGATACCGACGGTCCGAATCGCGTCGTTGAGCGAGCGCTCGACCTCTTCAATCACATGCTCGGTGCCGCCGCGGATGAACAGTGTAACTGCCTTGGGGTTCTTGCAGCCGGTAACGAAGGCCATACCATCCTCGCCGACCTGCTTCTCTTCGACACAGGCCGCGTTGCCGAGGTCCTTGGGGCTGATCTCGTCTACATCACCGGAGATGGTGGCGCCGGTAGCCTTGGCCAGAGCCTCGAGGTCGCTCTCCTTTAACCGCCGATAGGCCATGATGCCCGCCTTGGCCAGGTAGTGCTGGACGATCTCATCAACACCTTTCGTGCAGAAGACGACGTTGGCACCGGCCTTTTTGATCGATTCAACCATGCCTTTCATGGTGTCCTCTTCGCTGGCGAGGAAGTCGTTCATCCGGTTCGGGTCGGTAATCTGAATCTGCGCGTCAATCTCAGTCTTCTGGACCTCAAGTGGACAGGAGAACAGAGCAATCTTCGCATTTTCCATTTTCTTCGGCATGCGGGAATGGACAAGCTCCTTATCGATGACAACGCCCTGCACCATGTAGGAATCGGCTATGACACCGCCGACCTTCTTGACGATGCGGATGTTCTTGACATCGACCCGGCCGTCCTTCTCGGCCACGAAACAGGTGGCCTTAACGATCATATCGGCCAGATGCTGTTTGTCGGAGTCCTCGCCCACCGATTTGCCGGTAAGAGAAGTGTCGGCAATCTTTTTGAGTACAGAGTCGGTCTTGGTCGGGATAGCAATATCGTTCAGAATCTTGACGGCCTGCTCGGCGGCCATGTTGAAACCGTTGGTGATAACGGTAGGATGCACATTGGAGTCGATAAGTTCCTCGGACTGCTTGAGCAGTTCGCCGGCCAGGACAACAGAGGTGGTAGTACCGTCGCCGCACTCGGTGTCCTGTGTCTTGGCGACCTCAACCACCATCTTGGCGGCCGGGTGTTGGACATCCATCTCCTTCAGGATAGTCACCCCGTCATTGGTGATGACGACATCGCCGATGGAATTGACCATCATCTTATCCATGCCCTTCGGTCCGAGCGTAGAGCGGACAGAGTCGGCTACGGCTTTCGCCGCGTCAATGTTGTTAAACTGGGCCTCTTTGTTTTTGGTCCTTTTGGACCCTTCTTTCAGGACAATGATAGGCTGGTTGCTGTTTCCGTACATAGGATGCTCCCCTACTTACGAAGTAGAGGTAATTTTGTCCTTCTATATAAACATATCTCAACAACCAAAAGTTACCTAGCTGAAACAGAACGAGAGCCAGGCGATATGTTCGGTCCGACTGCATCAAACATATGTTAAACTGTCAGAATACGTTCTGTACCTTCAGACCGGCGGCGGTGAGCAATTCCCAAATCCGTTCCCGGGCCCGTTCGGAACCGCAGATTCCCATACGGCCAAGACGGGCCTCCAACTGGGGCCGCAGGTTCAGCGCGTCAAGACAGGCCCGCTTCACACCGGTAGCTGCTACCGCATCGCAGAACTCTTCCTCGTGCCCTTCGAGATGGTCTAGAACAGGGCCGATGAGGACATAGCAATCCACACTCGCCGCAGAGAGCTGCCGCAGAGCTTCCAGCCGCCGTGCGGGCAGCGGTGCTCCCGGCTCAGTTATCTTCGACCGATTTTCGTTTAGCCCCGTGACAGTCACGCCGACCTCGCCCGGGCCGGCGGCAATCAGGTCCAGGTCCCGCAGGATCAAATCGGACTTGGTATGGATGTGAGTACGGTAGCCCCGGTCCCGCAGCACTTCTAGACACCGCCGGGTGAGTTGGAACCGCTTCTCCGCTCCCTGATAAGGATCGGTCACTGTCCCGATGCCGATAGTCCCGCTGATGCCGGGCAGTTCGGCTGCCAAACGCGTCACCACGTTGGCCTTGACCCGAACCACCCGCCACTCCTGCCAGTCGGTGTGGGTAACCTCCGGCGCATAACAGTATATACAGCCGTGCTCACAACCGCCGTAAGGATTGAGCGCATAGTCGATGCCAGGCAGTCCGGAAGGACTGAGTGCACGCCGACACTGTACGACATGATAGACCCCGTCCCACGCATCGCGGTTGACGAATTCGATCAGTTCTGCAGTGCCCTCGGTCATTGAGAGTACAAGGCGGCCGCGGCGTAAATGGATTTCTTCGCAATCCGGCCCCGGGCGGCCCAACAGTATTTGTAGATGAGAGAAGAATGCCGCCGCCGGTGAATCATATGTTCGAAAAGAACGGCATTACCACTGTCGGTGGCTGGCTGGTCATCATGATCCTGATGTTCATCCCTATCGTCGACCTTGTCCTGCTGGCTATCTGGGCCTTCGGCAGCGACAACACCGATCAGTCGCGGAAGAACTGGGCCATGGCCAACCTGGTCGTCGTGGCCGTCGTCACCGTGCTCATCATTATCGCGATCACGATGGGCATGTTCATCTGAGAAATCAGAAAAAACCCTTTTAGGGAGGCTTACCTCCCTTTTTCTTATTATCATCTCTCACAGAAGATTAGTGTTTGACACTGCCAGGCCGTTCATTATCGTAGATCTCGGCCGCATGCCGGCCGTAATAGTCCTCAATCCGCCGCTGGGTGAAATAGTCGGTCAGCACCCCCGAATGTTTGATCCACGTCCGGCGCTTCAGATCCATGATCGAGTCAATATAACCAAGCGCTCCGTCGATAGTGTCGAACTTGTACGGCGGCTGCGTCAGGGCCATCCGCACGTTTTCCCGCACGTTCCACACACCGACCGGCATGACGTAGCCGGGATGGGCCTCCCGGCAGACCACCGCACCGGCGGTCCGGTGCTCTTTCTCCAGCAGTTCGTTCACTGCCATCCGGGCCGCGTAGTAGCAGCCGCCGATCTGCGCGTAGTCCGTCCGGCCGCCGAACAGTTCGAAATCGTTCATGATTTCCACATCCCGGCCCACCGGGTTCCAGGTGGTTTCCGGATACCATGCCTCGATCAGCTCGTAGCGCCAGGTGGTCGGCAGCATTAGAATGCACCAGCGGTTGTCCAACTGCTCCCAGTGGTAGATGCGGAACTCATCGATGGTCGGGTAGTACTTAGTATGGGACAGGAAGTCCTTGCCGATGATGTCATCCACCGCGGTGATACTCCACCGCGTCGGCACGAAACGGCGCCGTTTGTCTGCGCCCATGGTGCCTACCGAGAACGCCTTTTGGATCTCGGAGATCAGCGTTCCGTTCCGGTAGGCGGCTACCACCGCATCGGCCGCCCGCAGGTCGGTGTCGTAGTAGTTCTTTTCCAGATTCCGTTCCCAGCGGCCGTTGCCTTTGACCATGTTCTCCAGCCGGGCCGAGGGCCCGAACGGTTCTACCTCGTCGTCCAGGACCAGCCTGCCCCGGGGGCGTTCGCGGAAATAAGCTTCCACTGCCACCGGTTTTTCGGTCAGCGCCAGTTCCTGAAGATCGCAGGCCAGTTTCGATTTCCGGAAGTTCACGGCGTCGATGCGCTGTTTGCCCCTGACCAGCCGGAACCGCATATCGACGATGTCATCGATGGACTTGCCGTTCCAGCGCTCGGGCTGGTCCATGATACTGGTGTCGCCGAACTCGCCGGGCACCAGAGGTCCGACGTCGACTTTGGGATAGCCGTAACGGCCGACAAATACCGCCGGAGGGCTGCTCCCGGCCAGATCCCGCAGGTCGATCACAGGGCGGGTCCGTTGCTGGGCATAGAACTTGATCATGAGAGGACAGCGAGATCTGCCGCACAGCAGATGGGCGCCCTTGCAAACGACGCAGAGACCGGACTTGACCGTCCCCAGGTCCTGCTGCAAGACCTTGTCGAAAAACCCGCTCCCCTCAGCCATGGTGGGCGATAGGGGTCGGGGAGATTAATAACCTGCCAGCAGACCGGAGAAAAACTGGAAGCATGAGACAACTAGGTCGAAACCTGGTGCAAGGGGTCATCTCATGCTTGATTTTTATAACCGCTCCGTCCTATTTCAAATATCGCTAAAAAAATGCATTTTTTCAGTGACAAATCAATCTTTCTGAGGATCAGGCAATAAGTCGCTTAAATATAAGACCATGATAAAAGTTTTTACTGATTTTGAAGTAGATTAAACCAATTCATGAACCTCGCGGAGACGCAAACCGAAAACCGCATTGAAGTCATCGCGGACGGTCTTAAGCTTCCACATCTGCATGCTGATATCCTTGACGGAAGTCAGCCGCAGGACGGCCGACCCAGCAGAAACAGAGACGGCCAGCCCGGTGACGGCGCCGTTGCGGCTTCTGTCCAGGATGTCGGCAATCTTAAGCAACAGTCCGCACTGACGGACTGCCGTAATGTCGGCCTGGTCCATGCCCGTGAAGTTTTTGGAGTTGGGACCGGGCAGCGAGTTATGGTGGAAGCGGGCCATCAGGGCCATCTCCTGCAGTTCCTGGCTGTCGAAACCGGCCAGCGCCGCGTTGATAATGATCGTATAGGAATGCACACTGTGCCGTTCATAACTGATGAACTCCCCGGCATCGTGCAGATCGGCAGCATAGCCCAGCAGCTCCCGCCAGGAGTCGCCGAGGGTGAGTACCCCCTGAAGTTTCAGTGCGTCGAATAGTGCCAGGGCATACCGGCGGACTGCGGCTGAATGCTTGGTGTCACAGCCACAGCGGGCGGCCAGCGTCCGGACGGCGGATCCCCGTACGTCGACGGAGGTCCCGCCGTGAACGGCCAGATAATCGGCCTGCAGACCTTCCCGCAACCCTTTCGGACTGATCTCGATCAGGTCGATGCCCAACAGGGCCATCAGCTCCTCTGCGACCGCCCCGCCGCCGATGATGATGTCCGCGCGAGAGACGCTCAACTTGGGCACTTTGGCCCGGGCGGCCAAGGTGCGGCTGCACAGGTCCTTCATTAGCACGGTAAGCTCATCATACCGCAGGTAACTGGCGTCACCGTCGGTCCGCCGGGCGGCGCAGACGGCTGCCAGAGCCATGAGCGTCCCTGAAGAACCGACCGCCCGGGTGAAACCGAGCTCCCGGACCCGGCCAACGGTACGGTAGGACTGTGTGTCGACCTGCCGCCGCAGGGCGTCGTACTGCCGGGCAGTGACCGGCTTGTGCTGGTCGATGCCCGAACCGTAGGCCAGCCGGATGGCACCCAGACTCAGACTGTCCAGGTACAGGTTCTCGCGGCCCTCGGCCACGGCGACCTCGGTGCTGCCGCCGCCGATATCCATCAGCAACGTCCGCTCGGGGCAGTTCGGCCCCAGCACGCCCAAGCGGATCAGCCGGGCCTCCTCGATGCCCGGAATGATGCGAAGGTTGATCCCGCAGGCACGGGCCTCTTTCAGCAGTTCGCCACGGTTCTCTGCCTCCCGGGCGGCACAGGTAGCCACGGCCACGATATCCCGGGCGCCCATGCCGCGGGCCACCTCGGTAAACTGCTTCAATACCAGTCCGGTCTTTTCAAGGGCCTCGGTATCGATAGCCCCGTAAGAATACAGGCTTTGGCCCATCCGGACGTTTTCTTTGTCCTGATAGATCGGCGTACCGAGTGTACCGGGCAGAAAGCGGACCACCAGCATATGAATCGAGTTGGTTCCCACATCGATGAAACCGGCGACCGGGGCCTTCTCATCCATGCCAGACGCCCCGGTTCTCGATAAACCATTCCTGCGACCGCAGCCGTTTGGTGCCGGCCTTCCGCGGCGGGATCACATATGTCCCATCCGACTGAAGGACCCGTGCCTTGACGTTGTCCTCCAGGTTGATTTTGAGGATTTTCTCGCGGATCTGCATCAGCATCTCGGGATCTAGAACCGGGAAAAGGACCTCCACCCTGGCGATGAGGTTCCGGGGCATCATGTCAGAGGAGCCCATGTACATCTTGGGGTTTCCGTCATTCTCGAAGTAGTAAATGCGGGAGTGCTCCAGGAAACGGTCAACAACGCTGGTTACCCGGATGGTCTCCGAGATCCCCTTTATGCCCGGCCGCAGGCAGCACAGACCGCGGATGCTGAGGTCGATACGCACACCTGCGATGGAGGCCCGATAAAGTTCGGCTATGATGTCTGAATCGATCAGCCCATTGGCCTTCATGGCGATATAAGCTTTACCGCCCCGTTTCTGGACGGCAGCCTCGTTGCGGATGAGGTCGATGAGAGTGCTCTTCAGCGTGATCGGTGCCACCAGCAGGTGCTTATAATTGCGGGGGCCGAAGTAGCCAGTAAGTGCGTTGAACAGCTCGCCCACATCCTCGCCGATCTCCTGGTTAGCCGTCAGAAAGGAGATGTCCGCATACTGGCGGGCGGTGCTGGCGTTGTAATTGCCGGAGCTCATGTGGGTGTAGCGGACCAGATGGTCGCCCTCCAGCCGCACAACCTGCAGCAGTTTTGAATGCACCTTCAGGTCCACCGGCCCGTAGACCACGTGAACACCCATCTTCTCCAGTTGCTTGGCGAGCGCGATGTTGTTGATCTCGTCGAACTTGGCCCGGAGTTCCATGAGCACAGAGACGTTCTTGCCTTTCTCCTTCGCCCGCATTAGGGCCTTGATCAGTTCAGGGTTCTTGCCCAGCCGGTACAGGCAGATCTTGATGCTCTGGACGTTGGGGTCGTTCGCTGATTCTTGTGAGAACCGGATGACGGTCTCGAACGATTCGTACGGATGGTACAGGATCCAGTCCCGGTGGCGGATGGCAGTAAAGAGACTGGGGCTCTCGGCAAGTTCCAGCGGCACGTACGGCGTTAGCGGCGGGTCCTTCAGCGCCGGGATGTTCAGCCCGGCGATGTCCCACAGGTCAGTGTGGAACATGCACTTGGCCGAGGTCCTGGTAACCTGCTGGTTCCGCAGTTTGAGGTTCTTGGCGAACACAGACACCAGATCCTTGGGCATTGCCTTCTCGACAACCATCCGGACCGGGAAGCCGCTGTCGCGGGTATCCAGCGAGGCTTCGACGGCGGACATCAGGTCGCACGCCTCATCGATAGTGACCTTCACGTCGGCATTGCGGGTGATGCGGAACATGTACGATCCTATGACCTCCAGGTCCGGGAACAGGGCACCCATGTGAGATTTGATCATTTCTTCCAGCGGCAGGAAATCCCGCCGGTTGCCCTCGGTGGGAATCTTCACGAAACGGGGCAGAATACCGACCGGCACCTTGACCCTGGCATAGAGGATTTCGCCGTCCTTACGGCGCAGTTTAACCGCGATGTTCAGTGAGTCGTTGGAAATAAACGGGAAAGGATGGGAGATATCCAGCGCCAGCGGCGTCAGTAGCGGATGGACCCGCTCGGTATAGTAGTCGTCGACCCACATCTGCTGCTTATCGGTGAGCGACTGGCTGGTGGGGAAGCGGATATCTTTGGCAGCCAGGGCCTTTTCCAGAGCGTTCCAGCATTTCTCATAGCCAGCCACCAGACCGCGCACGAACTCATTGATTACGGTCATGAGTTCGTCTGGATCCTCGTAGGAGTCGGCACCGATGTTGGTGACCCCGCCGGTGCCGAAGCCGAGAAGGCCAGGCACTCGAATCATGTAGAATTCGTCCATGTTGCCGTAGCAGATGGACAGGAACTTGACCCGTTCGAGCACCGGGTTGCTGGCATCCATGGCCTCGTCCAGGCACCGGCGGTTAAACGCCAGCCATGAGACCTCCCGGTTGATATATAGCGACCGGTCGTAGAGGTCGCAGGAAGGGCGGTCGGCGGCGCCGGCCTCCTGTACGGTGATGTCCTTGGCAGCGGCCTTCATTTCCGTTTCCGGACCTCCACCGATTCGCCATGAGCGTGGAGCCCTTCGGCCTCGGCAAGAGTCTTGATAGTCGGTGCCAACGCGGCCAGACCCTCGGGCGAAAGCATCTGGACCGTAGAGGTCTTGCGGAAATGGGCTACGTTCAGCCCCGAGTACATGGTAGCATAGCCGGAGGTCGGCAGTACGTGATTGGTGCCGGAGGCATAGTCCCCGGCGGCAATGGGCGTATAGGGACCGACGAAGATGGAACCGGCGTTCCGGACCTTGGACAGCACATCCATCGGATCCCGGACCTCAAGGCACAGGTGTTCCGGGGCAATGCCGTTCATGGTCTCGACGGCCAGGTCCATACTCTTGCAGATGATATAGCCGGAGTTCTGGCAGGCCTGAGCAATGATGTCCCGGCGGGGTTCTTCGGCGACCTGCGACTCGATACACTGCCAGACCTTGCCCGGCAGGGACGGGTCGTCAGTGACCAGCACGAAGGCCGAGGACGGCCCGTGCTCACCCTGGGCAACCAGATCGGCGGCCACGAACTCGGGAACGGCCGAGGAGTCGGCGAGCACCGCAGCCTCGCTGGGACCGGCTGGGAAGTCGATCTCCACGTCCTTCTGCAGCAGAATCTTCGCTGCGGTGACGAAACGGTTTCCGGGACCGACGATCTTCTGAACTGGTTCGATGCTGTCGGTGCCGAGCGCCATCGCAGCGATGGCCTGGGCTCCGCCGACGGTGTAGACCTCGTCGCAGCCGGCGATGTCCAGCGCCACCAGGGTGATCGGATTGACCGGCGCAGGAGTGCAGCAGATGACCTCGTCTACGCCGGCAGTCTTAGCGGCCACCACGCACATGAGCGCAGTGCTCGGGTAGGACGCGAGCCCGCCGGGGATGTAACAGCCGACCCGCTCCAGCGGGGTGCTCTTGACCCCGAGGGTGATGCCGGGCTCGACCTCGGTAGTCCATATGTCCGGCGGCAACTGCATCCTGTGGAAGCGCTGGATGTTGAACGCAGCGTTCTCCAGTTCGTCGACGACCTCCTGGTCAACCTTGTCGTACGCCCGGTCGATTTCGTCCCGGGAGACCTGAATGTTCTTCAGGTCGACCTTGTCGAACTTCTTGGTGAACTCCCGCAGGGCGTCGTCTCCTTTGGTGCGGACCTGCTCGATAATCCCTTTGACCGTGTCCATGACCTCGTCGGTCTTGGACACCCGGTTCTGGTGCCAAAAATCCTCGCTGATCTCCTTCCATTCCGTCAGTTCGAACTTTCCGGCCTTAGCTGCTGCACCTGTCATATGTCCTTGATTGCAATCATTGTTTTATATGTTAGCGCAGCGCGCGTCCTGTAGGTAATTGAGATCCGGAGCAACGGCAAAAGCCGTCAGTCAAACCATATTCGGTAGAAAGACTATTATGGACGCCGACAATTGTAGAACGCTGAGCAGATGAAGATTGTCATTGTCGGTGCCGGTAATGTCGGCCTCGCTTCCGCGGAGGCGGCCGTCAGAAACAACGATGTCCTGGTTATCGAAAAGGACTCTGCCAAGGCAGAGATTGCCAAGAACACCCTGCCGGTATCTGTTCTCAAAGAAGACGGGAGCAACCCCAAAACTCTGAAGAACGCGATCGAACGGATTAATGCCGACGTAGTGCTCTCGGCCGTTCCCGACGACGGCGCCAACCTTTTCATCTGCATGTTGGCCAAACAGATCAAACCGACGGTGCAGACTGTGGCCTGTATCCGCAACCCCGACTATCTGAGCGGGGAGAACGGCATGGCGGGTGTGGACCTGCTGATCTCACCCGAAACCATAGCCGCCGACAAGATCCTCCACCTTGCGCTGATGGAGAACGCCGTTTCCTACGACGATCTTCGGGTACAGGATCTCTGTCTGGTCACTTACCGGGTGGAACGGGACCACGACCTCGTGGGCAAGGTCCTCATGACCACCGACCTTCCTCAGAACTGTTTTGTTGTGGCCATATACCGGGGTGACGAGACCCTGCTCAACGTCTCCACCACTGAGTTCCATGCTGGCGACCGGGTCTGCGTCCTGGCCACCCATGAGGGAGCAATAGAGTTCAACAAGCTTATCGGCATCACCCGTGAGGCCCGGGAGTTCGTCATCCTGGGCGCCGGACCGATCGGACTGACGGTCGCCCGGGCATTGACCGCCGACCCGAAGAAACGTTTCGTCAAAATCATCGAGAGCGACCTGGCCAAATGTCAGGAGGCCGCCCGGCAGCTGAGCGACGCCATCGTCGTCCACGGCGACATTGTGGATCCGCTCATCCTGCAGTCCGAACGGGTCGACCGGGCCGATGTGATAATTACTGTCTCCAGCCACGATGAGCGTAATCTGCTCGCCAGTTTGGCCGCCATGCGTTTCGGCATTCCGAAGATCATTACCCGGTACACAACAAAAGAGTACGACAAGATCTTCAAGTACATCGGATTGGAGTCCATTGTCGGTTACCATAAGGTTATCATTAACGAGATCCGGAAATACCTGAACGCCGAGGAGAGCGCAGTAATCGTCATGGAACAGCCTGGAGACTTCTTCTTCCGGATTAATGCCGATGAGAGCACTCCGCTGGTAGACCAATACCTTGGCGACCTGAACCTGCCGGGAGGGGTCCGTATTGCCGCTGTCGTCCGGGGCAATCAGGTAATCTTCCCCACTCTGAGCACCAAGTTCGAAAAGGGCGACCGGATCATGCTCTATGCCCATGACGCCGACCCGTCCCAGCTCTCTCGGGTCCTGGGCCATCAGACCCCGGAGCTGTGACAATGCTCAACGACGTCCGGCGGCAACTTAAACGCCTGCAGCGGTGGGAGAGCGGCACCGTCAAGATGCTGGGCATCGTCGAGCTATTTATGACTGGAATGCTCCTGACCGCCGCGGTCTACAGCCTGGCGGTCGGTGAAGATGCAACGGTCTTTGCGTGGCCAGGCTTGATCCTGCTGATCCCGAGCCTTTTCCAGTGTCTGTTCTTCCACACCGGCCGGACTATGGCCCCGGCGCTCGGCATCCTGTTCATCGCCGAGACCTGGCTGATAGGTTTCTGTGTTCTGTCTATACCGTTCTGGCTTTACGGTTTCACACCGGTCGACGCGTTCTTTGAAACAGTCAGCGGCTTCACCACCACCGGCGCCTCCATCGTCGCCGACATTGAAGCACTACCGTCCGGGATAATTCTGTGGCGGGCAATGATCCAATGGGCCGGCGGCATTACAGTCGTGCTCATCTTTACCTTCCTGCTGCCGGCGCTGGGCGTCGGCAGCAGCGGTTTCGTCTCGAACGAGTTCGTCGGTTCGGAGTCCGACACCTACGCCTCGCGCATCACCAGCCGGGCTTTCCGGTTCTTCGAGACCTACGCCCTGCTTACAGGGGTTGAAATTGTCTTGCTGACCGCCCTGGGAACCGGTCTCTTTAACGCTGTCTGTATTTCTTTCTCCACTATTCCGACCGGCGGCCAGCTGCCGCTGAACGATAGCATGGCCAGTTTTAGCGTTTATATCCAGGCCGTCACCTTGGTGTTCATGGTCCTCGGGGCCACCAACTTTTATCTGATGTTCCGGGCCCTGTTCCACAAAGACCGCAAGTCCCTCGTCCACAGTCAGGAACTACGGAACATGCTCGTCTGGTTTGCGCTCTGCACCGTCATCATCACCGGCCTGCTGCTGTATCAGGGCGGCTACGGCCTGGCCGATCTGACCTCGCCAGCAGCCCGCTCCTACCTGTGGCAGTCGGCCTACTGCGTGGTCTCGGCCGGCAGCACGACCGGGTTCGTTATCGTGGATTACAAGTCATGGCCGCTGCTGGCCCTGATGTTCCTGATTGTACTGGAACTGGCAGGCGGCATGTCCGGCTCGACCTCGGGCGGTATCAAGATGCACCGGCTGATCGTGCTGCGTTCGTACATCGCAGGCGGCTTCCGGCGGATGATCCACCCCAACGCCGTCACCACCGTACGGCTCAATGGCCAGGCCCTCAGCGACGACGCAGTCAACTCGGCCATCTCGACTATCATGCTGTTCATTCTCACCAGCGTGTGCGCCGTAGCAGTGCTGACGTTCCTGGAACCAGGCCTGGATCTGATCAGTTACGTCGGCCTTGCCGTCTCCAGCATCACCAACACCGGTATTTCGGTCGGCACCTACAGTTCGATGGACAGCATGGCGGTCCTGGGGAGCAGCACTAAACTGTTCATGTGTCTGCTCATGTGGCTCGGCCGTATGGAGCTGGTCATGGCCATGATGATGTTCACCAAGAACTTCTGGACCGATGTTCGCCTGAGTCTCGGCTCACAACACAATCTGAGTGCCAGACGGCCGCTGTCCCGGCCGCCCCAGCGGCGACAGCAGCCATGGTCATATCTGCACTGGCCGCCGATGAGAAAAGAACAAAAAGTGGTTTTATTCGGCACGGCGGCACATCGACAGGATCCGGAAGACCGCCGGGTTGCCGGGCTCAATCTCATTGATCGCGCCCACTGCCACCTTGGCCTCCCAGTAATTGCCCTTGTCCGCAAAGCTGTAGCCTATGGTCTCCAGCGCCCCGAGGTGCTGGTTGCTGAGCTGCAGGGCCTTTGAGGAATAGGCACCAGCGGCGGTAGAGTTGTTGTTGACCCACTGGTAATATGCCATCAGGGCGTATCCGTCGGCCGTTTTGGTCTTGACCTGTTCCCGGGCAAACTTCAGCGCATCCTTCCTACGGTCGGCCAGGACCAGTGCAGAGATGTAGCACCGGCCCGCGGTATAATCTGTCTGGTCTTTGAGCAGCGCTTCGGCACAGGCAATGGCCTTATCGTGCCTGCCCAGCGAACCTAGCACCTGGACCTTCAGAACCCGGTCGATCTTATCCGTCTCCTGCATGGCATCCAGTTCGGCCAGGGCCTCGTTGTCCCGTTCCAGACCGTGGTCGACCGCGGCCCGGGCCCGGCGGACCTTGTCGGAGGGTTCCAGGTCGGCGAGCAGCCGGTCCGCCTCCCGCAGGCAGCCGAGACCGATCATTCCGGAGGCAACCTCATACTGCGCGTCCGGAACGGCAGGGATGTGCGTCATGAGCACTTCGATGACGGCGGGGAAATCGCGGTCGTCACCGATGGTCCGCAGGGCCGAAGCGCAGGTCAGCAGCAGGCCGGCATCATCCTGGTGCTCGGAAGCCAGCTGCATGATCTGCGACTCCGCAATATCGTTCTTCTCATCCTTGATGCTCTGCCGGATCTGATCAAGGGCTTCTTTCGTTTCCATTAACGGCGGATTCGGCTTCCCCCATAAATACTGAACGCCGTCCCGCCGTCTTCCACTGCGGTAATAACTATAGATCTGCAATCGGCCGGGATCTGATAAATTAACGACCGTTTGTCTTATTTAGAACGCCATCGTCAAATATCGGCAGACCGATAGCTGTATCGGGTGCTCAGCCGTGCAGTTAGAAAAGATCAAAGTTTACGGGCTTTTCGGCGAATATAATTACGAGATCGCGCTCAGTCCAGGCAACCTCACCTATCTCCACGCCCAGAACGGCATGGGTAAGTCCATGGTCATACGGCTGGTCTGCAACATTCTCCAAGGCAATTTCGAAGAGGTCAGGACCTCGCCGTTCGAGCGGATCGATCTCTCCTTCGACAACAACACCGCACTGATCGTCGAGAACCGCAACCAGGAACTGCTCGTGCAGATACAGCGGAATGAGATCGAGGAAGAGGTCTCGGCCGAAGAGGTCCGCCGGATCCTGCCGGTGACCTTCATCGGACCGGAACGGATGTACCTCAACGACGCCAACGGGCATCTGGTTCCGGCACTGCCGGTCTACATGACGGAACTGGCCAATAACATCCAGCAGGCCCAGACGGACTCCGTACCCCACCCGGTTCCGAAAGAGGGCCGCAAACAGGTGACAGACGCCGAGCTGGACACCTGGTTCCGGGACCTGGAAGCCAAAGTCGAGTTCATCCGGCAGGCCGGTTTCGCGCCGGAACTGCCGTCGGGCTTCCGTTTCCCGCCGAGCCGTTATGAGATCAGCCAGTACCGGGACGACTATTTAGACCTGGCATTTTCGCTCGAGGACTACGTCGACCGCTATTACCGTTTCGCAGAGAGTATCGTGGTCTTCAAGGACATCGTCAACACCATCTACGTCGACAAGTCTGTGCAGATCAACGAGAAGGGCTACCTGGAGGCCCGCATGGACCGCAGCGGCACCGTCATCCCGCTGAACAAGTTCTCCTCTGGAGAGAAGCAGATCCTGCTGCTCCTCTACCAGCTTCTGTTCCGGTGCGAACCGAGCTCGCTGGTCATCATCGACGAACCGGAGATCTCACTCCATGTATCCTGGCAGCAGCAGCTGGGCAAAACCATGGCCGACGTCGCCAAGCTCCGCGGTTTGCAGTTGATCATTGCCACCCACGCTCCGGCCATCATCCACGACGATTGGGACCGGGCCGTCGAGCTCAAGGACATCAAGGGTGCCGCCGATGAGAACCGATCTATTCAGCGCCAATGATCTGGCGAACGAGATCAGCATGATGCGGGCCGCCTACCGCGGCACCGTCCTTGTGGTCGAAGGCGTCACCGACAGCCGGCTCTATGCCAAATACACCGACAAAGACCGTGTCCGCATCATCATCGCTCATTCCAAAGACAACGTCAAACGGGCCGTGACCGAATGCCAGCGGCGGCACGACCCCGCCGTGCTGGGTATTGCCGACCGGGACTTGGACAGTATGATCGGCCGGAGGACCGACCCGCCAGTGTTCCTGACCGACAGGCATGACATGGAGTCGATGATCATCTGCTCCTCGGCTCTAGACGATGTGCTCACCGAGTACGGCGACCGGGAGGCACTGGAAAAGTTTGAGGCCAAGTACGGGCCCGTCCGCGAGGCTGTCGGCCGGGCGGCCTGTCCGGTCGGTCTGCTGATGTACATCTCCTACCGCCAGGGTATGAACCTGAGTTTCAAAGACCTAGACCATACGGAGTTCGTGGACGGGCATAGCCTGTCCGTCGATCTTTCCCGGCTGATCTCACAGGTATACAGTCAGTCGATGAACCAGATGTACTCCAAACCTGCCGTTGCAGATTCTGTCCGCTCGCTCATGAAACAGCTGAAAGATCCCTGGGACGCCGTCCGGGGCCATGACGCCGTAGCCGTACTGGCCATCGGCCTGCGGAGCGCCTTCGGTTCCTACAACGCCAAAGGTATCCGGGAAGGGGAACTCAGCGGCGCACTGCGGCTGACCTACGATTACGAATACTTCAAGAAAACGATGCTGTACGCCGCCACCGATGCCTGGTCCCGTGAACGCGGGGTTGCCCTGTGGCTTACCCGTCGATTTCTTTGAAGTCCGCCCGCTGTTCACCGCCGTTCACGGTAGCCATTATGGTTTGCACTTTGCGATCGCTGGCATCGAGGATCTTCCGGCAGCGGTCGCGCAGGGCAATGGCCCGCTCGTACACTTCCAGGCTCTGGTCCAGGTCGAGTTCGCCGCCTTCCAGTTTGGCCACCAGTTCTTCGAGGGCCTTCATGCTGTCCTCGAAACTCATCTTCTCCACATCGTCGTTCGTCATTCGCTAATCACCTTTTTCTTGACTTCCGCTTCGGCCCGGCCGTCGCGCATCCGCACAGTAACCGTCGCGCCTACCCGCAGTTTTTTCACCGAAGTAATGGCCCGGCCGTCCGCCCCGGCCACGAAACTGTAGCCCCGGGACAGAACGCTGTAGGGACTGAGCGCTTCCATCCGCGCAGAAGCGGTCGCCGTGCCGGCGCGTTTGGCCGCCAGCAGGGCCAGAACGGCCGGATTCAGCCGACCGGCGGCGGCAGCATAACGCTTGTGCATGCGACCGACCTCGGCATTGAGCGCCGCCCCCAAACGGGACGAAAGTTCGTCCAAATGCATGGCGAGCAGGTCCACCCGCTCCCGGGCCCGTTTTGGGTCCAGCTTGGAATCCAACACCGAAAAACGGCTGCGCATAAGGTCCACCTTCCTGGTCAGGGCCTTGTTCAGCCGCCGGGTGTCATCATCCATCTGCCGCAAGATCTCCTGTTTGTTCCGAACCGCCAGTTCGGCCGCGGCCGTCGGCGTTGCCGCCCGTACATCCGCTACGAGGTCGGCGATCGTGAAGTCCGTCTCGTGGCCGACGGAAGAGATGACCGGCACCTTCGAGGCGGCAATGGCGCGGGCCACCGGCTCTTCGTTGAACGCCCACAGGTCCTCGATAGATCCGCCGCCCCGGCCCACGATTATGACGTCAACACCGGCGCGGTTGAGCAATTGAATGCCGGCTACGACCGAGGCCGCGGCACCCTCGCCCTGAACCTGGGCCGGCGCCAGCAAGATATCTGCCGGGAACAGCCGGCGGGTGGTCGTGATGATGTCGTGGATGACTGCCCCGGTCGGCGAGGTTACCACTCCGATAACCTTGGGATAGCGGGGCAGTGGCCGTTTACGGGCCGCGGCAAACAGCCCTTCCGCCTCCAGCTTGTGCTTGAGCTGCTCGTACTGCAGGTACAGGCTGCCGGTACCTGACGCCCGCATGGTCTCGACGATGAACTGGTAGGAGCCCCGCTCCACATACATGTCGATACGACCGAAGGCCTGGATCTTCATTGAGTCAGCCGGCTCGAAGTCAAGGCGGGCACGGGAAGAACGGAACATGACCGCCCTTATCTCGCTGCCTGGATCTTTGATCGTGAAATAATAGTGACCGGATGTGTAACGCTTCACGTTGGAAAGCTCGCCTACCACCCATACGTTCTGCAGCGCCGGCGTAGCACCAAACAACCCCTTGACGCGGGTGTTGAGCTCCGTGACGGTGATAGCCTCGGTCATGATTGGCTGCTTATGCCCTGCACGTTCATAGAATGTTCGACCGAACCGGCCCTCTGTATTCGGCCATAACAGCGCTAACAGCGGCAGCCGCACCTGGATACCATGGCGGCCATCATGATCGTCGCCCCGTTCCCGGTCGTGTACTTCCTGTTCACCGGCCGGATAAACTGAAGTTCCGAACCGGCAGACTGTTTAAACTGGGAGAGACCCCCGGCCTCTTCTTTTCACCTGTCATGTATACACTGCCGACATTTTGCCATCCGACAAAAAAATGAAGGCCGATTCCGAACTCCCCGTTCACAGCGATGTTTTATGTAGGGCCGCGCACTCAAACGGCCATGGAAAAAGAGGATCTCCGGGGGATCGTGGCGGCCGACGCCGAACCTTTCATGGACAACATCCTTCCGATGGTCAATGCCCCATACTGCGTGGCCTGCGGTCTGCGGCCGGTCAGCATCACCCGTGATCGGGTGGTCATGCATAAGACAGTGCTGCCATCGGACCGGAACAGCAACGGCTTCGCCCATGGCGGGGCCATATATTCGCTCATGGACCATACATTCGCCATCCTGTCGAACATCGAGGGGCCCGCGGTCGGACAGTCCACCTGCGTCAACTTTTACCGGCCCGGCCGGGGCAACGAACTGGAGGCCGAGGCACGTTTTATTAATGTCTCAAGGTCTATCTACAGCATCGAAGTGCGGGCGACGGGCGACGGCAAACTGATCGCCTCCGGCACCTTCAATGCCTTTCGGCTCAAGGAGATCCATAAATGACCAGATTCTGTCCCCAATGCGGCCGGGCCGTGCCTGATAACGCGCTGACATGCCCCAACTGCTACGCGAAGATTCCGCGGGACCGGAACTACGCCGCGGACAGCGGCAACACGGGCACGTATTACGAACCGCCCCGGGATCGGTCACAGATTGGCATCAATAATAAAAGCCATCAGGTCACCGTGCTGCTCTCGACTATCCCGGTCATCGCCGGGTTCCTCGGATTGGGACAGATCTATCAGGACCCGCACCGCGCCAAAGGCTACGTGTTCCTGATCCTCGGACTTTTCGTCTTCTGGACCATGGTGTTCATGATTGTCACTCTGTCTGGCGCCGGTCTCGCTTCCGCGCTGCTGCTGGGCATCGCCACGGTGATGTTCGCACTGATCTACATCTCGATGGCCATCGGTGCCTTTGTCGACGCCTGTATGGACTCGCTCAAACTGTTCAAGTTCCGTTTTTGAGTAAAAGCTCAGTATTTGCCGCGGGCCCGCAGATCCAGCAGTAACTGGGCGGTCATCTGCGCCAGTGCTAGCGCGCTCCGGTCGCGGCCCACGTTGGCGGGATCGTTGCGGAAGGTCCGGCGGTACGCCTTGACGATAATACCGGGCTCGTCCCCCGGGGTCTTGCAGCGGAGACTGATCGACTGCCGGATCATCACCGAGGGCATGATGTGTGTCTCCAGTGTCACGTCCCACGGGTCGTTGACCAGATATTTGGTAAACTCCTGCCGTATATCGTAACTGGTCACATACTGTCCTCTGATGACGCCCTTGAGCTCCTTGGCCGCCTGGACCTCGGGAATGCCGTCGTAAATCTCGGCGATTTTCAGACCCCGGGCCTCGGCGTAGTCGAGCTTCGACCTGCCCAGATGGCGGGGATCGTAGTAGATGTTGGCATGATAGACCGAATCGAAGTCACCGGCATCGACATCGACGGAGCAGACTCCGATTGAAAGGATCTCGTCATACGGGAAACCGGCTTCTCCGTCGGTGATGGTCTCGATGACGAAAATACGGTCGGACATGAGACTGAGATAGAAAGGCCGCGGATAAGATAATTACGGCCGCGGGGGCTTGTCGGCAACCGATCCTGCCTCATCTTCACGCACTGCTGCGGTCTTTTCGGCCGGCGTGGGACAATGACCGCGGACGGCCACAACATAATATTCCTGCCTGTATTCCTGATGCGCCTGTTCCTGTTCCGCGGCAGCATCCCGGACACAGCTCAGACGGTACAGACACAGATCGAGGAAAAGCCAGCAGAGGACAGCGATCCCGCTCTCGAGATAGGGCGAACGACCGCCGGCCCGGGCGGCGATAAAGACCGCCCCGGCCACAAAGGCCAGGAATACATTGAGGGTAGCACCGAGGAAGAGCGCCAAAGCCTCCTGCCGTCTGGTCAGGGCGGCCGCAGTATCAGACCTCCAGCCGATTCAGGTGGAACCTCTGGGTCTCCCGGTCCCCGGCCGCCAGAGCGACCAGCTCCCCGAGGTATAGCACGGGTTTGCTGTGCGGCCGGGAATCATACATGCGGAAGCACATGGGACAGCCAACCACGATGGCGTCGGCCTCGGCGGCTTCGGCCTGCCGTTCCGCCATCAGTTCGTCGGCGATGCGGGGAATGGTTTTCCCGCAACAGCCAAAGGGGTTTCCAATGGGCCGGGCGCCGGTAGCCCGGACGACCGCCTCAAACTCCTTGGCAAAGATCTTGCCGGAGCAGCCGGGCTGCAGCGCGACCTTCAGGTCTGTGCCGGGCAGCTCTTTGATCCGGTCGAGGTAGTCTGCCAGAAACACCGAGAGATGTGTGGTCTGCACCCCGCTCCGGGCGAGCTCGTTGGTACAGCCCGCGCAGATGGTCACGATGGGCCTACCGACCCCGGAGTTCTCCATCCGGTGCTTGTAAACATCCCGCTGGGCATCGGTCAGGCTCCGCAGGGACAGCGGGTACATGCAACAGGTGTTTTTAGGCAGCGCAGAACCGTGCACGCCCACCGCATCCAGGGCCCGTTCGGTCGCGTACTGCAGGAACGGAACCTTACATACGGTGGTACATCCCGGCATCAGAAATATGTCTTCTCCGGACGGAATGCCCGGCAGACCGTCCCGCCAAGAGGGATCGGCCGGCGGCATCACATAGCCGGTCCTCAGAAACACACCCGGCACCTCCAGGCCCAGAGCCTCGGACTTCCGATACATCATGACCTGTTTCGGGTCAGTGGTAGGGCAGACTTCGGTGCAGGCCCCGCCTCCGATACAGTCTCTGACCTTACCGCCCTCTTTTCCCGTCATTACCAGAAAGGGGTCGCAGCCGCCGTGGGCGTGAGACGGGCAGGCATCACTGCAGAGGCCGCATTCGATACATCTGGCCATCAGGTCGGTGATCTTCTGCGCATTGACGTTCATCGGGGGGATAACATCTTCGGGGGTATAAGTGCCTTCATGCCTGACTGGCATCCCACCACAAAGTGGCGATGAGCGGATCGGACACGTCATACACCGTCCCGTCCACTTCCCGAAACCGCAGGCAGTCCCGGATTGCCTGTTCCTGCGCCGAGGTGAGCGGGCTTATGCTGCGGGCCCCCTCGACATAGGTCACTACAGCGTCCGCCGGGGTCAGCCGCTGGTCCCGGTGCCGGCGCTCATAGAACAGGTGCGGGTCCCGGTTCTGACGCCACAGCAGATCCTGGGCGAAGAGCAGTTTGTCGGACTCGGTATTCCCGTCGGTGCCGATGATCTCGTAGATCCGGTCCCAGATTGGGTTGTTGCGGTTCACATAGCCGGTCAGAAAGCACATACCGGCCGCAACCGAGGTCATCTTTGCAAAAGTGACAGCAGAGTTGATGGCAGGTGTCATATGTGCCATAACAAGACCGAACTTCCCCAGGGCCGCCGGGTCAGCCGCAGCCCAGTCCAATACCTCGTATTGGGCGTTGGTCAGACCCAGCGCGGCGGCCTTCCGGTTTGCCCGCGCGACCATGGCTGAAGAAACGTCGACTCCGCGCACCGAACACACATGTCCGGCGAGCGCCAGTGAATGGACACCGGTCCCGCAACCGATGTCCAGCACGTCCGTCCGGGCCGGGTCGAGCCGACCTTCGCGGAGGAGCAGCGCAATGTACGGGTCGTCCGGACCGGACACGGCAAAATCGAAATGCTCTGCCCGGGCGTCCCACACGGCCCCGGCGTTCCGGGTTTGCGGTGCCCGCCAGCGTTCCGCAATCTCTTGCAGTTCCATATCCGCCTTATTACACTAGTGACCTAAAAAGATGGAGTGGAGATACTCTCAAATCAGGGAATGGCCCATCAGGAGGTATATGAGCAACGCAGAAAGGCCCACGGTCGCCGAGTTCGAAGCAGCCATCGCCGATCATAAGGAGAAAATTGCCTCGTTGGAAAAGGCCATGATGGATAGTCCGGACTCGAACCGGAACGTCATCCTTCAGCCCGCACTGCGGACCAACCGGAACGAGCTCGCCCTGCTCGAACAACAGCTGGATATCGCCCGGCGGCAGGAAACGGGTCCGATCTCCGACGAGACCGAGCTCCGGCACAAGATCGCGGTCACGGAAAAAGAGATTAAGGAGACCGACGAGAAGATGAGGCAGGCCACCGGGGTCGACGCCGAGAACCTGGCAGTCTCCTGCCGCTTCCTGCAGATGGAGCTCAACCACATGGACTGCGAACTGGCCGAACTGACCCGGCCGACCGAAGCCGTTTCGATGCCGGAGACCGCGGCCGCTGCACTCCCGACTGCCGCCGAAAAGGCACTGGCAGAACTCCGCCGGAACAACGAGGCCAAGACCCGCATCATAGCCGACCAGAACAACCACATCGCCGAACTCACCAAATGCCTCCGCACCGCAGAGGCCCGGCTCGACGGCTACGAGGGCGGCAATCCGGCTGCCAGCCCCCGGGTCACGGTCACCGCAAATCGCCTGCGGGAACTGAAAAATGAGAACCGCGCCCTGCAGGCCGAGAATGAGGACCTCAAGTCCCAGAACCTGATGCTCAACTACAACATCGCCGCCCTGACCGGCCATTGCAAAAATATGGACGAGCACGCCGACCACCTGCAGGAACATCTGCTGGAGACCGCCAAGCGGGCCGAGACTCTCGGTGCCCAGGTCGAAAATCTCACCCGGCAGCTACACAAGCTCGAACAGGACAACGACGGGCTGCAGACCGCGCTCGAGGTCGAGAAAGCCAGACGCTGACCCCGTTTACACCCTGTCCCCGTCGACGTAGAAAGTCGTCAGAATGACCGCACCCTTCCTGTTTACCGCATACCCGGACCGACGGCCGCCCCGGCGCTCAATCCACCCCGCGGCCAGCCAATTTTCGATATAGTTACGTTGATAATAAACGGCCTCGTTATTGGCCGTCCCCGCTTCCCGCCCACGGCGGGACCACAGCCCTGCCGCCTTGAGCGCATCCACCATTTTCTGGGCTGTCACGGCCTGACCCTGCGCGCTCCGTTCGGCAAACACCCGCAACGCCCGGACCAGTTCCTCATCGGGGGTCTCGATGGTAAAATCGGGAAGCCTTTCTACTGTTTTTACAGTCTTGGTCATGCCGACCGGGTCGGTTCCGTCGTAGAACACCTGCCGAACCTTCTCGTCCGGCACTTGAAAACGGGCGGTCTTGACAAAGAACGGTTTTACATTTTCGTTCATCATCGAGGCGATGGCCGCGGCGGTGATGTATTCGGACGTCCCGGCCGCGATGTTCACGTAGATCTCAGGCGGAACACCGTCCGGAGCCTCCCGTTCCTGACGGATGATGGAAGCCACCGTCCGCAACATGACATGAAAGTCGGTCACATCCCGATTGACGTCGACGATTTCCGCGTCCGGAACTTCCTGGCAGATCAGTTCGCAGGTCCGTGCATAGAATTCTTGGTAAATGTTTAGTCTCGGGTCGGCCGGGTCCCGGATGTAGTGGATCAGATACACCCGGTTGGTACCCCAGTAGGATACCGGGTCGCTGACTTTTACCGTTTCGAACGTCACGCATGCGATCATTACCCGCTTCAAACGTCCCTCCATCTGGTCAGCCCCGTTTTTTTTACTTCAATTACACTAATTACATCTATTACATAATATGTTATAAATATTTCTCGCACCATGAGTTTGACATACACGGCCGACGTACCCGACCGCGGAGGGATAAAATGAAACAGAAGAAGTTCGCGCAGGAGGTTCGGCATGCTGACCCCGAAAAGCTGGAAAAGATGTACCAGGATCTGCTCGGCCATGAGTCCGATTACGGTACGCGGATCCAGCTCGATACCCTTTCTATCCTGATCGGTACCGAACGCGCCGAAGAACTAGGCCTGGACTGGTACGACAAACAGGCTCAGAAATTGGACCGCCAGAAGTATCGGCTGCTGACCGGTTATGGTCAGTGCCAGGGCCTGCTGATGGCACGTGGCAACGACATCGTCAGCTGCTGCTGCGACAAGATGGCCAAGGTTGTCGCATACGGTCACGTACACTACTTCGATGGCCGCATCTTCATCCCGGGCTACCCCTCCGACCCCTGTGAGAAGGACGGCGCCATCTATATCCTGTCCAAGAACCGCGGTTATACGGTTAACAAGTGCCCGTTCTGCGGAGCGCCCATAACCGAATGTCTTCCGATCCGTAAGGACAGGAAGAAGACCGTTTTCGAAGACCCCGCCGGAGACAAGACCGACGGGAGGCAGTGACCGATGCGGGCCGCCAAGAACATTGACGACCTGTTCACCGAGGTTCGGAATTTCGATCTGGTTCTTACCAACGATGCGCCGCTGGCCACCGCTCTCAACGCCAAGATCGACCGGCCGATGATCGGCGGGTTCGCCTACACTCCGCGGCAGATTGCCGCCCAAGAACAGATCCATGTACTGGGCCGGGGCACCCTCACCGACCTGCAGCTGATCGCCGCCATCGCCGACGAGACCGGCTACGACCTCAAGTTCATCCACAGCGAGGTCCAGAATATCCGGCAGATCCGGGCCTACACCCAAGACGTCGAACGCTATCTGTATACGAAGCGTTCCCATAATGTCTACCATTCGTTTGTGCACCAGCCGACGATAGAGCGGATCATGGATGATTTCGACGCCGGTAGGAGCGATTTTTTCGCCGACAAGAAGGTTGCGGTCATCGGTCTCGAGCTGTTCGATGACCTGGACAAGCATTTCATCCCCCCGCAGTTCACGGAGATCGACATCTTCAAAAAAGGTAAGAACTGCCAAATCGACACTGTTTACGCGGTCGGCAACGACCGGCAGATTGCCGACAGCGCGGTCGACCTGATCGATGCTTCCCGCGTCACCGACACCGCTATCGTCATGGATGCCCAGGGCTCCATCGCCGACGCCGTTCGCGCCGCGCTCTACCGGAAAAAGTTGCCGTTCAAGAACTCCCTGACTGTCCGCGACCTTAGTCAGGTCCGCGACTTTATCCAATTCCTGACCCTGGCGATCGGTTTCGACACCACTCGCGTGGGCGACGTCCGCGAACTGTTCTCCGCCTACGGCGCCCGGGAGAGACCGGGCTTCAACGGCCAGGCCGACAACTATCTGCTCGGCCGGACGCAGTTGGGCGACCGGCCCGACGCCGCCACCGCCGGCCTGATCGACCTGATGCGCCGTATCGGCGACCTGACCTTCGGCGAGGTCGCCGAACAGGTCACTGCCTACACCCCGCGCCAGCGGCCAGCTCTGATCCTGTTGCTGGAGGACCTGCGGCTAACCGACACGAAGGTCACGCCCGAATTGGTGAACACCGTCGCTTATGCCGTCAACAACATCTCGGACCTGCGGCAGAACGAGCAGATCCCCGAAGAAGAGAAACACGGCGTGCTACTGGCAGACTGCCACCGCTCGGTCTACGTCGACCGGCCATTCGTTATCTATCTAGGTCTGGATGACGCCTGGACCGACCGCACCGCACTCGGTCAGGATTACATCGACCCCGAAGACCAGGAAGAGAAGAACGCCGTCCGGCTGACCGTCCTCCTGCAACAGGGAACCGCCCGGGTCTACGCGGTCCGGCCGGTCACCAACGGCCGGGAGACCTGTCCCTGCCAGACCTTCGAACGGGCCGAGAAGGATGCCGGGACACCCCGGCCGATCGCCACGTTCGGGGACCTGTGCACCAAACTGGTGCACGGGACCTGGCATACCGACGCGCCGCTGCAGATGCCCCAGCGCTGCGAGGTGTCTCTGGAAGCGGCTGCTGACCTGAATTGGCAGTTTTCCAAGAGCACCTACGACCATTATGCTGATTGTCCGCGGGCCTTTCTGTTCAGCGAACTGTTGCCTACACCCGATTCTGACCGGTCCGCCTTCGGCAACTATCTCCACGAGTTCGCGGAGTTTTATCTGTGCTATCCCGAAACCGTCCGGGAAAAAGGCCTCGACCATTATCTGGACTGGCTCGACAGGGTCTATTCCGGCATTTCCAGCAGTTGTCTGAAAGAGACCGACCGCAGCCGCTTCCGGATCTGCCTGACGAACCTGATACGCTACATAGACCGGGTCCGGCCCGCTCAGGTGCCGCTGGACCAGGAGAACACCCAACGGCCGCATCCGAATGCCCTGATGTCTGCCGAGAACTGCTCGCACTGCAGCAGCCTCGCCGAGACCGAACTTCAGTCCGGATTACATTCGATCTTCGGCAAGTTCGACATGCTCGCAGACTCCTCCGTCGTCGACTACAAAACCGGCAAGCCGAAGACCGTCAAGCAGATAGGTCAGGCGCTCGACCCGGACTACCGTTACAATAAGGAGTTCCAGCCCCTGATCTACCTGGCGCTCCTGCAGGAACACCTGCGGAAACAAAAGCGTACCGGCGACGTGAGTTTCCGGCTGCTGTATGTCACCGACAACCTGGTGGCTTCTGCCACCGACCAGGCCTTCGATATAGATGCCAACACCCGCACAGTACGGCTTACCGGCCGGTCGCAGGACGATGTCCTGCTGGGTGCTGAATCAGTGCTGAAAAAAGAGCTCACAGCTAAAACATATGACGGTCTGGTCAACTGCTGGGAGTCTTTTACTGCCGCCATCCAGGACTTCCAGGCCAAAGAAGACCGCCTGTGCACAGAAAATGACGCCTCCGCCATTGCCGCGGCCCTTCACTTCAAAAAGAAAACGGAACAGAAAATGGTGACCGGGGCCCTGAAGAAACTGACCAAACTGCGGGCCGAACCCCTCATACCGTCCGATCCGAACACCATCACCGTGACGGCCCTTCACTTGGATAAGTTCCTGGCCCAGGTTGACCGCGACCACCAGCAGGCCTCAGTTATCCGCCAGAGGTCGCTATACGGCTGCCCGTTCAGCCCGACTATCGGCTGCCAGGACTGCATCTATTTCAAGGCCTGCACCGACCCGGCCTCCGATCACGAGAACGAGGACCCGCAGGAGGCGGACGAATGACCGGCCTGAATCCCTCGCAGCAGGCGATAGCCGACCGGACGGAGGGAATCATCGTCGTCGACGCCGGCCCCGGTACTGGTAAGACATATACCGTTGTCGGCCGGTATCTGAACATCGTGAAGAAGCGCGACGTGAAGGGCCGGGACGTGGTCCTGCTGACCTTCACCAACAACGCCGCTCGCGAAATGGAGGACCGGATCCGGAGCCAGACCGTCGGCAAGGTACCGCCCGATGTCGAGGACAAACTTAAGAGCATCCGGGTAAGTACTTTCGACGCGTTCTGCCTGGCCACCGTCCTGGACTCCCCCCAGTCCCTGAGCGATTTCCTCGGCATCCGCGAGACCCTCACCCACGGCGCCCGCACCGTCGAGAAGGACTCGCTGAACAAGATCTACTTCCGCCAGGTACTGGACCGGTTCCTGACCGGCCACGCCGCCGAATATCCGGACGCCGCCGCAGTGGCCAGCGAGCACGCCGATGCTCTTTATCAGGTGATCGCCAAGCTGATGTCCCGTGGCATCGTGCCCCTTCGCCGGGGCTGGTTCGGCGGTCACGACGGCCGTGATCTGATCGGCGACCTGCCGGCCGTCCGTGAGGCCGTATCAGAACTGCCGTCTGTCAAGAAGAAGGACCCCCTCCAGTGTCCGCTGCCGAACCCCGAACAGTACCGCGACTCGCTGCTGGCCGCCGGTTTCGACCTGAGCGGGACCGACCTGTTTCCGAATAGTCTGCGTACAGCCGCGGCAGACGAGGACCGCACCCCGCTGCTGGCCCTGGTACATGATGTCTATTTCGAATTTATCCGCCGGAGCATTGCCGACGACCGGCTGACCTTCGGCCTTACCGCCTGTTTCGCGTTTCTCATCTTGTACAGCGACGACACTGCCCGCCGGCGGCTGTCCTGCCGCTACCTGATGATCGACGAGTTCCAGGACACCAACGCCAACCAGCTCATGATCGGGCTGATGCTGCTGACCGAACCCAACCTGTGCGTGGTCGGGGATTGGAAACAGGGCATCTACAGTTTCCGGAACGCCACGGTGGAGAATATCCTTTACTTCCGGGAGCGGACGGCCGCGTTACGGAAGTTCCTCAACGAGGACCGTCCGGCCGACCGGCGCCGGGTCCCCTATGCCCTCGGCGAAATCACCGAACTGCCGCTGGTCGAGAACTACCGCAGTTCGCAACTGATAATCGATGCGGCTTATGCTGCGCTGTATATTCCTACCAGATCGGACGAAGAACTGGACCGGGCGGCCCTGGACGGGCTGGTCACACGCATCACCTCCGCCCGGCCGGCCATCGGTACAGCCACTGCGCTGGAGTGTGTAAGCTGCCCGGACAGCGACAGCGAGCTTGATGAGGTCCTGCGCACGGTCATCGGATACGTACAGCATAACCAGATCTGTGAGCCCGATGGCACTTTCCGGCCGGCCCGTTTCGCCGATATCGCGGTCCTGTGCCGGAAGACTGCCACCTCCCGCGCGCTCTACGACCGCTGCGGGACCTGCGGAGTTCCGGCCTTCCTGCAGGGCGACATGGAAATCATGCGCACCCGGGAGGGCAAGCTGGTATTGGCCTGGCTGAAGTACGTCAACAACGATTTCGACCGCTGGGGAATTGTACCGATTCTGGCCGACCTGGGCTATCCCGCCGCCGATATCCGGAATATGATCGCCCCTCCTGACGAGAGCAGGCGGCTGCCCATTCCGGACGAGGTCACCAGACAGCGTAAGGCTCTCCGGCAGAAACGGCGGCGGATCACTGATCTGGTCTCCTCGATCTTTGCCTTCTACGGACTGAACAACGACGTGACGCAGGCCATCAACACCGTGCTGTCGTCTTCCCACCGGAACTCACTGCTGACCATCTCCGATCTGATCAACCTGATCGAGAACGACATCGCCACCGACACACGGTACACCGTCGACGGCCTCCCAGACCGGGACGCAATCACTATCCAAACCGTGCACAGTTCCAAGGGACTCGAATACCCCATCGTAATCATCCCCGCACTGGACCGGGGCAGTTTCCCCAACACCAGGGGCGACACGGACGTGTATCAGTTTCAGCCGGTCACCGGTCTCCGCTGCCGGCGGGCGGTCGTCCACTTCGCTGGCCGGGAGCAGTCGGTGCAACCTTCCTGGCAGACGGCCCTGGTGAACCTGGCTTTCCCGCCAGACCGCAGCGAGGAACGGCGGCTGCTCTTCGTCGGCATCTCCCGGGCCAAACAGTACGTGACCCTGATCGCCGGCAGCAAACCGTCGACCTTTTTCAAATACTACGCCGAGGAGGGCAGTTACCAGGTCCGGAAGGCCGGCACTGTCCCGCCCCATTGCCCCCGCCTGAGCGAACTGAACCAGACCACCCCGGTCCCCGTGGTCCCGGCCTTCGCCTCCCGGCGGCGGTCACTGGGCGTCCACGATATCCTGCGGTTCGGCGACGAACAGGAGAACGCCGGCAGCGGCGACGAGGTCTGCGGCAAAGGCATGGAGTACGGCACCCAGATACACCTGCTCGCCCAGAAAATGGCCGAGGGCTACGAGCCGACGGACCGGGAAAAGACGGACTACCCGCAGCTGACCCGCGTAGCCGCCGTCCTGGCAGACATCAACGCCCGGCACCCCGACCTGATCTGCCCTGAGATCGAATGCTCCCTGCCGGTCGACGGTCAGAACGTCACCCTTCGGGGCATTATCGATCTGCTGGTCGTCTTTCCCGACCACGTGGAGATCCATGACTGGAAGACCGACGTGGAGGACCGTTTCGCGTCTGAATACCGTCTCCAGCTCAGCGTTTACGCCCATGCCGCAGCCGGGTTCTATCCAAATCACCCGCCGGTCACCTGCCACCTGCAGTGGCTGACCAGAGAGACCACCGAAACATTCACCCCGTTGCCGCCGGCCGCCATAGCGGAACGGACCGGAGAGATCCTGGCCGCAACAGACCCGGCCGGCCGCGCGTAACCTTCTTTATAAATGAACCCATAAGGTCTGGATATGGAAGAACGCGGACTGACCACGGCCGATGTCCAGGAACGGACCGCCGCGGGCAAGGTCAACTCCTACGAGTCACGCACCAGCCGCAGTTATGCGAATATCATTTTTGGGAACCTGTTCACCTCATTCAACGTGATACTGTTCATTCTGGGCGCCGCACTCGTCTTCTTCAAAGAGTATATCAGCGCCGCCTCCGCGACCGGCGTCATCCTGATTAACGTCCTCGTCGCTACCGTCCAGGAGATCAAGGCCAAACGGCGGCTGGACAAGATCGCTCTGCTCATGCGGCCGAAGGTCACCGTTCGCCGGAACGGACAGATACAGGAAATCGACCGCGCCAAACTTGTCATTGACGACCTGGTGCATCTGACCGCCGGCGACCAGGCTCAGGTGGATGGCACTGTCCTCGAGGAGCACGGTCTGGAGATGGACGAGTCCCTGCTGACCGGCGAGTCCGGCACCCGGCGGCGGCATGCCGGCGACGAAATCTATTCCGGTGCGGTCTGCGTCGCCGGGAACTGCTGGTTCCGGGTAACCATGGTAGGCCAGGACACCTTTTCGTCACAGATGCTCAGCTCCGCCAAGAAGTTCGAGAAGAAGCGGACCCCGCTGCAGACCGAGACCAATTCGGTCACCCAACTGCTGATGGGCATCGCGTTCCTCTACCTCCTGTTGATGGTTATTCTCAATCTGATCCACGGCCGCGGGTTGGTCGTCTCGCTGAACATGGCCGTGGTTATCCTCGACATCGTGCCCATAGCCTTATTCCTGCTGATCACAATCACTTATATGATCGCCGCTGTCCGCATGGCGAACACCGGTGTCCTCCTACAGAACTCCAGCGCGGTGGAGTCCATGAGCCATGTTAACACCGTCTGCATGGACAAGACCGGGACCATCACCACCAATCATCTGGTCTTTGACAGCATCGACTACCTGACCGCCGACCAGGCCGGTACCGACCGGCTGATCAAATGCTTCGCCGGCAACACCTCCAGCCGGAACCGGACCATCCAGGCTCTGGTCGGGCACTTCGGCGAAGAGAAGTGCGCTCTGCAGGACGAGATCCAGTTCTCCTCGGACCGGAAGTACAGTGCTGTAAAATTGCCGGATGGAAAAACCGTAGTCATGGGGGCCTGGCCCTTTCTGAAGGAACAGGTCTCCAATCCGGCCGGCATAGCAGACAGACTGAAAGCGCTGTCCGACAAAGGATTGCGCTCGGTGGTCATCTGTACCGGCGACAGCGCCCCACTGCATCAGGGCGACGAACCCGTCCTGCCGCCCCTGACCGCCCTTGCCGTCATTGCCATCGGAGATGAGGTTCGGCCTGACTGCAAGGAGATTCTGGGGCAGTTCGCCGCCAACGGGATGGACGTCAAGGTTATCTCTGGCGATGACCCCGAGACCGTCGACGCCATCTTTACGCTCGCGGAGATCCCTGGCGCCAGGAAGACCATCTCGGGCGAGGAGCTCGCCGATCTGCACGGCGTC
>Ga0172378_10000653_pt1 | contig 30675 bp, 39 predicted proteins | sample GrowelOW332metaG_FD_119755 | JGI IMG/M metagenome (GOLD analysis project Ga0172378, IMG submission 119755) | Groundwater microbial communities from an aquifer near a municipal landfill in Southern Ontario, Canada - Pumphouse #3_1 metaG | ecosystem: Environmental > Aquatic > Deep subsurface >...
CCGCTGGGCGTACCTTCCCGTATGAACATCGGACAGTTGATGGAAACCCAGCTCGGCTGGGCCGCCGTCTCACTGGACGAGTGGTACTCCTCTCCGGTGTTCCAGAGCGCGTCGATGGACCAGATTGAGGCGAAGATGAAAGAGGCGGGGCTTCCCACCAATTCCAAGGTGACGCTGTACGATGGCAGGACGGGTGTCCCGTTCGTCAACAAGGTGTTCTGCGGGTACATTTACTACCTGAAGCTGCACCACTTGGTCGACGACAAGATGCATGCGCGTTCCACCGGTCCGTACTCGTTGGTCACCCAACAGCCGCTGGGCGGCAAGGCCCAGTTCGGTGGCCAGCGTCTCGGAGAGATGGAGGTCTGGGCGTTGGAGGCGTACGGCGCCGCCAATACCTTGCAGGAACTCCTGACCATCAAGAGCGACGACATGAACGGCCGTGTGAAGATCTATGAGAGCATCGTGAAAGGCGAGCCCGCCACGGCGGTCGGCATGCCTGAGGCGTTCAACGTCCTGGTGCAGGAGATCAGGGGATTGGCATTGGATATGTCCGTGTATGATTCCAATGGGAAACAGGTTCCGCTCACCGAGCGTGATGAAGAGCTGATCAACAAGCAACAGAAAGGCTCACTGAACAACTAGGAGTAGACGGATGAATGAGATTCGTGATTTTGATAGTGTAATGATCCGGCTCGCTTCGCCGGAACAGATCAAAGCGTGGTCCTATGGCGAAGTGAAGAAACCGGAGACGATCAACTACCGGACGTTGCGCCCGGAGCGCGACGGGTTGTTTTGTGAGAAGATTTTCGGAACCACCAAGCAGTGGGAATGCTACTGCGGAAAGTTCAAGTCCATCCGGTACAAGGGCGTGATCTGCGACCGGTGCGGCGTCGAGGTGACGGATACCAAAGTCCGTCGTGAGCGTATGGGGCACATCACCCTTGCCGCTCCCGTGGCCCACATCTGGTACTATCGTGCCGTTCCCTCCAAGATGAACATGTTGCTGGACATCAGCCGCAATGCGTTGCAGAGTGTCCTGTACTACGAGAAATATATCGTCATCGACAAGGGCGACACGACGCTGAAGGACAACCAGATCCTCTCCGAAGAGGACTACCAGAAGTATCTGGAGCAGTTCGGGGAAGGAAGTTTCGACGCCGAAATGGGCGCCGAGGCGATCCGCAAGCTTCTGTCTCGCCTGAATCTGCAGAAACTGTCCACCGAGCTCCGCAACAAGATGCGGGAGCGTGAGGACAAGGCGGACAAGCGGCTTCTGCAACGGATCGAGGTGGTGGAGAACTTCCGCGACAGCGGCAACAAGCCTGAGTGGATGATCCTGACCGTCATTCCGGTCATTCCTCCTGATCTGCGCCCGATGGTCCAGCTGGACGGTGGTCGGTTCGCAACCAGCGACCTGAACGATCTGTACCGCAGGGTGATCAACCGTAACAACCGTCTGGAACGGCTGGAGACGCTGAATGCCCCGGACATCATCATCCGCAACGAGAAACGGATGCTGCAGGAGGCGGTCGACGCCCTGTTCGACAACTCCAGGCGGAAGAAGGTAGTCAAAGGCGCCTCTTCCCGTCCGTTGAAGAGCCTCTCCGACATGCTCAAGGGAAAGCAGGGCCGGTTCCGCCAGAACCTGCTGGGCAAGCGTGTCGACTATTCCGGACGTTCCGTCATCGTCGTCGGACCGGAACTCAGGATGCACCAGTGTGGTCTTCCTTCGAAGATGGCGCTGGAGCTGTACAAGCCGTTCTTGATGAAGAAACTCGTCCAGGACGGTGTGGTGTACAACATCAAGAAAGCAAAAACGCTGGTCGAGGAAGAGACTGAAGCGGTGTGGTCCATTCTGGATGACGTGGTGAAGGAACACCCCGTCATGCTGAACCGTGCCCCTACGCTGCATCGTCTGGGCATCCAGGCGTTTGAGCCGGTGCTGGTGGATGGCAAGGCCATCAAGCTGCACCCGCTGGTATGCCACGCGTTCAACGCTGACTTCGACGGCGACCAGATGGCAATCCACGTACCGCTTACCCATGCGGCCCAGATGGAGTGCTGGACGTTGATGCTCTCCGTCACCAACCTGCTGGATCCGGCGAACGGCAAACCGATCGTTTATCCGTCCCAGGACATGGTGCTTGGCATCTTCTATCTCACCCGTGAGATGAAGGGCGCCAAGGGTACCAACAAGTACTACGACAACATCGGGGAGATGGAAATGGCCATCGAGAGCGGCGCGCTGTCCTACAACGCGGCGATCCGGTACAAGATGCCCAGCGGCGAGAAGATCCAGACCACAGCAGGTCGTGTGATCTTCAACAGCGTACTGCCCGAAGGGATCCCCTACCAGAACAAGTGTCTGGGAGACAAGGATCTGAAGAAGTTGATCGGGGAGACGCTGAAGACCCGTGAGAATTCCGTGGTCGTCCAGATGCTGGACTCCATCAAGGATGTCGGCTACAAGTACTCCACGCTGTTTGGCGCGACGATCGGTCTGTCCGACATGATCGTTCCGGAGGAAAAGAAAGAGCTGGTATCCAAGGCGGAGCAGGAACAACAGAAGATTCTCGACCAGTACCGCCAGGGCCATATCACCCAGGAAGAACGGTACAACCGTGTCATCGACGTCTGGACGCAGACCAACAACAAGCTGTCCAACGTGCTGATGGGCGAGTTGGAAAAGAGCCAGAACAGCTTCAACCCGCTGTTCTTGATGGCCGATTCCGGCGCGCGTGGTTCCAAGACGCAGATCAGCCAGTTGGGCGGTATGCGTGGCTTGATGGCCCGTCCGAACGGCGACGTCATCGAGTTCCCGATCAAGTCCAACTTCAAGGAAGGTCTGTCCATCATCGAGTTCTTCATCTCCACCAACGGTGCCCGTAAGGGATTGTCCGATACGGCGTTGAAGACCAGTGAGGCAGGTTACCTGACCCGTCGTCTCGTCGACATCAGCCAGGACCTCGTCGTCACGATGGATGACTGCCATACGATCAACGGCATCGAGCGATCCGCCATCAGGGATGATACCGGTGAAATCGTCGAGTCGCTGGCTGACCGTATCGTCGGCCGCTGCCCGGCTGAGGATGTGCGCCATCCGTTCACCCATGAGATCATCGCTCCGGCCAACGTGGAGATTTCCGACGCCAAGGCGAAGGAGATCGAGGAAGCCGGTGTGGAGCATGTGCTCCTGCGCACCGTGTTGACCTGTGAGGCGAAGCACGGCGTCTGCCGCAAGTGCTACGGACGCAACCTGGCGACCAACCGGTCGGTGGATATCGGGGAGGCGGTCGGAATCGTGGCCGCCCAGTCCATCGGACAGCCTGGTACCCAGCTGACGCTCCGCACGTTCCACAGCGGCGGTGCCGCTTCGGCAAGCGCTGAGGAGAACAAACTGGTGTTCAAGTTCCCCGTCATCATCGGGGAGATTTCCGGCAGCATGGTGGAGCGTCAGTCCGACAAGGTGGACGTGTTCACCCGCAAAGGCCACATCGAGTGCTACAAGGTCAACTTCGAGTTGTCCAAGGAAAGCTACGACGAGTTACTCGTCCAGGATGGGCAGTCCATCGGACGCGGCACGCCGATGTACAAGAAGGATGGCAAGGAGTTCAACGCTCCGGAGAATGGTTCGGTACGGATCACCGACGGCGTTGTCCGTCTGCTTGACCATCCGACCAACCAGGTGGTCAAGGCCGGCAGTGAGCTGGTCGTCGCCACCGGGAAGTACGTTCCCGCGGGAGCCGCCATCGTCACGTTCGACCCGTTCAGCGAGCCGATCATCACCGAGGAGGGTGGTTTCACCCACTTCGTGGACATCAAGCTTGGCACGACGTTGATCGAAGAGCTCAACTCGGAGACGGGAAACATCGAGAACCGTATCACCGAACATGCGCTGGAGCGGCTCTCGCCGACCATCCAGATCACGACGGAGAAAAACGGAAAAGGTGACGTGCTGGCGTCCTACCAGCTTCCAGGCAACTCCTACCTGCAGGTGAAGGACAATGTTTCTGTCGCCAAGGGTGAAGTACTTGCCAAGATGCTGAAGGAAGGCGTCAAGACCAGTGATATCACCGGTGGTCTTCCCAGAATCGGAGAGCTGTTCGAGGCGCGCAAGCCGAAGAACGCCGCCATCCTCGCCCAGGTCAGTGGAACGGTTTCCATCGGACCGACGGTCAAGGGCAAGCGGAGTGTCATGGTCACCGATGCGTTCGGGCATGAGTACAAGCACCTGGTGCCGATGGGCAAGAACCTGCTGGTTCGTGACGGTGATACCGTCGAGGCGGCGGATCTCCTGTGTGACGGAGCGGTCGATCCCCATGACGTGCTGGATATCTGTGGTGAAAACGCGTTGCAGGCATTCCTGGTGGACGAAGTCCAGCAGGTCTACCGGATGCAGGGCGTTGACATCAACGACAAGCACCTGGGCATCATCGTCCGCCAGATGCTCCGGAAGGTCGAGATCGTCCATGTGGGCGACACCAACCTGATCCAGGGCCAGCGGATCGACAAGTACAAGTTCTTCGAGGAGAACCAGAAGGTCATCAACGAAGGCGGTGAGCCTGCCGTGGCGAGACCGTTGCTGTTGGGCATCACCCACGCATCGCTTGCCATCGACTCGTTCATCAGCGCCGCGTCGTTCCAGGAAACCACCCGGGTCTTGACAAGTGCGGCGATTGCTGGTAGTAAAGATGAGTTGCGCGGTCTCAAGGAGAACGTCATCATCGGACATCTGATTCCCGCCGGCACCGGCATGAAAGTGTATCGGGATATCAAGATGAAGGATGAGGAACTCTTCGCATTGAAGCGGAAAGCGGCTGAGGAGCAGATGAAGGCTGAACGGAAACAACAGCAACAGATGCCCGAAGACAATGACCTCGATGTGGAGAATCTTGCGGATATGAAAACCGTAAGTGACAAAGAGGGAGTGGACGAGGAGAACGACGAGGAGTGATCGGCGCCTGTTGGCGCCAATCGCCTTGGCGGACTGCCCGTCAGGAACACACCTGGCTGTCCATGCTGAGTTGCGGTTTTTGATGAAGTGGCGGCGCTGTGCCGCCACAGACCCCCGTTTGGTGAGGGACGGTGGGCCAAACAATACAAGGGAGTGTATCGAAAGATGCCTACGATTAATCAGCTGGTACGAAAGGGCCGGAAAGATGTCTCCAAGAAGACAAAAGCCCCGGCTCTCGAGGGTTGCCCTCAGAAGCGCGGTGTTTGCACCCGTGTGATGACGGTCACCCCGAAGAAGCCGAACTCCGCTCTGCGGAAGGTCGCACGTGTGCGCCTTTCCAACGGGTATGAAGTCACCGCCTATATCCCCGGTATCGGGCACAACCTCCAGGAGCACTCGGTGGTGCTCATGAGGGGCGGAAGAGTCAAGGACCTTCCTGGTGTGCGGTACCACATCATCCGTGGCGCCAAGGATACCCAGGGCGTTGCCGATCGCAAGAGAAGCCGCAGCAAGTACGGTGCCAAGAAGCCAAAGGCGTGAGGGGGTAGCGTATGTCAAGAAGAGCAAGTGCCCATAACAGGGAAGTGTTGCCTGATCCTCTGTACAAGAGTGTGGTGGTGGAGAAGTTCATCTGCCGCATGATGGAGGATGGGAAGAAGTCCATCAGCAGCGCGATTTTGTACAACGCCATGAAGACGATGGGGGAGAAGACTGGTGAGAAACCGCTTGACGTCTTCCTCAAGGCCGTTGACAACGTCAAGCCGCTCGTCGAGGTGAAGAGCCGCCGTGTCGGTGGTGCAACCTATCAGGTGCCTACCGAGATTCGTGACAGCCGCCGCGAAGCGCTGTCCATGCGCTGGATCATCACCGCTGCCCGCGCCCGCAACGGCCGGAATATGAGCGAGAAGCTCGCCGCCGAGTTGCTGGATGCGATCAACAACACCGGTGCCGCCTTCAAGAAGAAGGAAGACACCCACAGAATGGCAGAGGCCAACAAGGCGTTCAGCCATTATCGCTGGTAGACCTGTTTCAGGCCACACCAAACCACCGACGTTGTGCCGGTGGTTTTTTTGTTTTCTTTTATCGTGTCAGGTGGACGTACAGATGGGAGAGCGTGGCGGATGCCGTCATGTTCTGCCGCTGTGCGTGGATCGTCAGTACTTCCTGCTCCTTGACGGGGAACGAGAATGTGTGTGCAGAGAGGTGTCCTGCGGTCCGGATGGTGGTCTCCCATCGGATGATGCCGTTTTGGTTGGTGATCCAGAGCCGGAGCTCCGGGGTGACCTCATCCCTCACCGGCTCTTTCCCTTTTCCGGCAAAGCCGTCGCAGAACCGGTATCCGGCCGGAACGGTCACCGTCGCTAGGTGGGAGGTGACGCCTTGGTGGCCCGCTTCCAGGGTGCGATCCACCGGGACGTACACCCATTGGGTCGGATCGTCCCGCCTGGGATCGGTCTCCTCGTATCCCCGTTTTTGGAGGATCCGGGCGTACCGCTCCCTGCTGGAGAACGAGAAGAGAAGATTGCACAGGAAGATGCCGGCGTACCCGATTCCTCCGGTGGACAGGCCGATGAAGCCGAACAGAATCGTAGAGCCGAGAAGCGGTATGCCGTATGCCCAGTCACCATGGGGGAGCACGGCCAGCGGGCCGAACAGGAACGTGGGGAAGGACCATCCTTGAGTGATGCGGATGATTCTGCCGTTCTTCTGGAATTCCCTGACGTGACGCATGCTCCAAGTGTACGTTTCTGACGGAAAGAAGGCAACATTCTGAGGCGTGCAACTCATTGGGAGGCAATCAGTTTCCCAAATGCTTGACACAATGATACGATTTCCGTATAGTAGTCGAGTGCGCCTAAGGGGTAGTAGTCTCTTTATGCGCGTAGGGCCAAACCGATTATTGCCAGCGCAATGATAAGGTGGTTCCAGAATGAAAAGTTTTTTCAAAACTTTGCTATGTCGGCCGGATCGCTTCTGCCTTGCCCGTCGACCTCTGGATCCTCTTGTTATACAGCTACCAACAATCAGTGTGTCCCCAAGACAGGTAAAGGCCTTGCCTTTATGGTAACTTATATGATTTGCGGCGATACAAGGATGATCGCCACAAGGAGGAAACGATGGCAAAAGAAAAATTTGTGAGGAATAAGCCGCACGTAAACGTCGGGACCATTGGGCACATCGACCACGGCAAAACGACCCTCACCTCCGCAATTACCTTGCATTGCGCAAGGCTGTACGGTGACAAGGCATTGGACTACGACCAGATTGACAATGCCCCCGAAGAGAAGGCTCGTGGTATCACGATCAACACCAGACATGTTGAGTATCAGACCAAGAACCGCCACTACGCGCACGTTGACTGCCCGGGACACGCCGACTACATCAAGAACATGATCACCGGTGCCGCCCAGATGGACTGCGCAATCGTTGTTGTCGCTGCTACGGACGGACCGATGCCGCAGACTCGTGAGCACATCCTGCTGGCGCACCAGGTTGGTGTACCGTGCATCATCGTGTTCATCAACAAGTGCGACCTTGTCGACGATCCCGAGCTGATCGACCTCGTCGAAGAGGATATGAGAGAGCTGCTGACGAAGAACGGATACGATGGGGAGCATTGCCCTGTAATCCGCGGATCCGCCTTCCAGGCCATGACGCACCCGGATGATCCGGAGAAGACCAAGTGCATCGACGAGCTGCTGGACGCGATGGATACCTACATCCCGCTTCCTGTCCGTGATATGGACAAGCCGTTCCTGATGCCGATCGAAGACATCTTCACCATCAGCGGCCGTGGTACGGTTGTTACCGGTCGTGTGGAGCGTGGAACGGTCAAGGTGAACGATCCGGTTGAGATCGTCGGTATCAAGGAAACCAAGGCTTCCGTCGTTACCGGTGTCGAGATGTTCAACAAGACGTTGGATATCGGCGAGGCTGGCGACAACATTGGTACCTTGCTCCGCGGTGTCGACAAGAAGGACGTCGTCCGTGGTCAGGTTCTGGCCAAGCCGGGTTCCATTCATCCGCATTCCAAGTTCACCGGTGCCCTGTATGTACTGAGCACCGAGGAAGGTGGACGGCATTCTCCGTTCTTCACTGGGTATCGCCCGCAGTTCTATTTCCGCACCACGGATATCACGGGTACGGTTATGCTGCCCGATGGTGTCCAGATGGTCAAACCGGGCGATCACTGCTCGATCAACGTTGAGTTGATCCACCACATCGCTATGGACAAAGGTCTCCGCTTCGCTATTCGTGAAGGTGGAAAGACCGTTGCTTCCGGCCAGGTCACCGATCTTCAGGACTGAGGTTTTTTAGGAATGCCTTGCCGGCATTCAAATGTGCTGGCAAGGCCCGTTTTTTGGAGGAATAATGGCTAAAGAAAGAATCCGGGTAAGACTGAGAGGCTTTGATGTGGAGCTCGTTGAACAGAGCGCCAAAGCCATCGTCGATACCGTAGTGAAGGCCGGTGCTACTGTTTCCGGACCTGTACCGCTCCCGACTCGTATCAATAAGTATACAGTCCTCAGATCGCCCTTTGTTAACAAGAAGTCTCGTGAGCAGTTCGAGATGAGAACCCACAAAAGGCTGATTGACATATTGGATCCCACATCAAAAGTCATGGATGCCCTCATGAAACTTGAGCTCCCTGCCGGTGTTGATGTTGAGATTAAACAGTAAGAGTTGAGGTAAGAAATGTTAGGGCTTATCGGCAAGAAAATTGGAATGACCCAGGTGTTTGACGCGCAAGGCAGGCTCACACCTGTAACGGTTATAAAGATTGAGGATAATGTGGTTGTGGCACAGCGCACCGATGCGAAGAATGGCTATAACGCGGCAGTCCTCGGTTCCATTGACAAGAAGAAAAGCACCGTCACCAAGCCGTATGCCGGCCAGTTCAAGGATATTTGCGAACCGAAGCAGGTTGTTGCTGAGTTCCGTGATTATGAGAAGGACGTGAAGGTCGGGGAAGTGCTTGGAGTTGATGTTTTCAAAGACGCGACGTACGTCGACGTGTCAGGAACATCGAAAGGAAAAGGATTCGCCGGCGCCATAAGGCGTTACGGATTCAGTGGCGGCCGTGATACGCATGGTTCCAAGTTCCATCGTGATCTCGGTGGTACTGCTATGTCATCTACGCCAGCACGCACGTTCAAAGGCCACAGAATGGCCGGCCACATGGGTGTTGATGCAGTTACGGTGCAGAACCTGAAAGTCGTCAGGATTGACGAGGATCTGCAGGTTCTCATGGTGAAGGGAGCGATCCCCGGTCCCGCCCATAGCGTCGTCATCGTGAAGAAAGCGATTAAGAAGTAGGGGCGAGAGATATGGAAGCGAAAGTTTTTTCTACTGATGGGAAGGAAGTCAGAAGCATCGAGCTGAACGATGAGGTGTTTGGCCACAAGGTCAGCAACGGATGCATCTACTACGCCATCAATAACGAGCTTGCCAACCGCCGTGTTGGTACGGCCTGCACCAAAACGCGGGCTGAAGTCAACTACAGCAATACCAAACCGTACAAGCAGAAGGGTACGGGTAACGCCCGTCAGGGTGACAAGAAGTCCCCGTTGCTGGTCGGTGGCGGTACGATCTTCGGACCCCGCCCCCGCGAGTATGGCTGGGTGCTGCCTAAGAAGATGAAGCGGTTGGCCATGAAAAGCCTCCTGACGCTGGGCGTCAAGGAGAATCGTTTGGTGGTTGTTGAGGATTTCACTGCCGCCAATGGCAAGACCAAGGAGTTGATCTCCATCCTGAAGGCGTTCAATCCGGACGAGACCCGCACGCTGGTCGTCCTGAAGGGCAATGACGCGTTGCTTCGCCGTGCCGCACGGAACATTCCGTATGTGCACGTCCAGGCGTACGACAAGCTCAGTGCTCACGAACTCCTCTACGGACGGAAGATTCTGGTCCTTGAGACCGCCGCGAAGAATCTGAACGATTTTTACGGTGAAACCAAAGAGGCCGCGAAATGAGAGCTGACCAAGTGATTATTGCCCCGGTGTTGAGCGAGAAGAGCAATCTTGCCCGTGAAGGGGAGACGAAGAAGTACACGTTCCGGGTGAACATGGACGCGAACAAGCTGCAGATCAAAGAAGCAGTGAAGACGTTGTTCAATGTGACGCCGGTGAAGTGCAACACCATGATTGTGAAAGGAAAGCCTAAATTTACCAGAGGCAAGGCGGGATTCGTCCTCGGTACTACTGGTGACTGGAAAAAGGCTGTCGTGACCCTGGCCAAGGGTGAAAGCATCCAGGCCATCGAAGGCGTATGAGGAGAGAGGTAGCATATGGCTCTTAAAAGTTACAAGCCCAATACTCCTGGCCTTCGCCAACGGACCACTTTGGTCTTCGACGAGTTGACCACGAACAAACCGGAGAAGTCCCTGACCAAGTTCCTGCACAGGACTGCGGGCCGTGACACCTTTGGTCGCATCAGTGTCCGTCGCCGTGGCGCAGGTTGCAAACGGAGATATCGTATCATCGATTTCAAGCGGGACAAGTACGGCGTTCCTGGTACGGTGAAGACCATCGAGTATGATCCCAACCGGACGGTGAACATCGCGCTGGTGTTCTATGCCGATGGCGAGAAGCGGTACATCATCGCTCCGCAGAACCTGAAAGTCGGACAGAAGATCGTCAGTGGACCAGACGCGCCCCTTACCACGGGAAACGCCCTTCCTCTGAAGAACATTCCGCTTGGGTTGATCGTCCACAACGTCGAGCTGACCAAGGGCCGTGGCGGCCAGTTGGTCCGCGCTGCCGGGCTTGGCGCCACGGTGGTCGCCAAGGAAGGCGACTATGTGACGCTCCGCCTGCCTTCCGGTGAAATGCGCATGGTGTTCAACGAATGCTACGCCACCATCGGTACGCTGGGGAACTTCGACCACATGAATACCAACCGTGGCAAAGCCGGTGTGACCCGCCATTTGGGCATCAGACCGTCGGTACGTGGTACGGCAATGAACCCGATCGATCACCCGCATGGTGGTGGTGAGGGCAAGACCCATACCGGTCGTATTCCTGCGACGCCTTGGGGCAAGTTGGCAAAGGGCGGACATACCCGCTCCCTGAAGAAGCCGTCCAACGCATTCATCGTCAAGAAGAGGAAATAGGAGTTTACCGTGGCTAGATCAATCAAGAAAGGACCGTTCGTAGAGCGCAAGTTGTACAAGCGGATCCAGGAATCAAGCAAGACGAATCAGAAGTCGATGATCAAGACGTACTCCCGGGCCTCAACGATCATCCCTGAGATGGTGGGATTCACGATCTCCGTGTACAACGGAAAGACATGGATTCCTGTGTATGTGACCGAGAACCTGGTCGGACACAAACTCGGTGAGTTTGCTCCTACCAGAATTTTCCGCGGGCACTCATTGAACGCCGACAAGGCTGTGCCGGCCGGTAAGTAAGAGGTACCACGATGCAAGAGAAAAAAGGATATACCGCTACGGCAAAATACCTTCTGGTCTCTCCGTCCAAGGTGCGCCCTGTCGCCGACCTGGTGCGGATGAAGCCCTATCCTGAGGCAGTCGCCATTCTGGAGTCAATGCCACAGAAGGGTTCACGTCTGATCCTGAAGGTGCTGCAGAGCGCCTGCGCCAACGCGTTGGATCGCAACAAGAAGATTGACGAGGAAAACCTGGTCGTCTCCGAGCTGCACGTCGACGACGGCCCGAGGCTGAAGAGAGTATGGCCCAGATCCCATGGGAGGAGAGACATTCTCCTTCGCAGGATGTCGCACATTACCGTCACTGTTGACGAGAAAACGAGTGTGAGGAAATAAATGGGCCAGAAAGTTAATCCAATTGGACTTCGGTTGGGCATCAACAAGACCTGGAAGTCGAAGTGGTTTGTGGATCGCAAGGAGTATGCAGACACGCTGCATGAGGACCTGAGGCTTCGCAAGGAGCTTCTGGAATGCCCTGAGGTCCAGGGTGCTGAGATTTCGGATGTGGAAATCATCCGCAAGCCTCAGCGTGTCACCGTGGTCATCACCACCAGCCGGCCGGGGATCATCATCGGCAGCAAGGGTGCCAACGTTGAGAAACTTGGCCTCCGCCTGCAGAAGCTTTCCGACAAGAAGGTGCAGATCAAGATCAAGGAGATCAAGAAGCCCGAGGCTGACGCCCAGCTGATCTCCGCCAACATTGCCCGCCAGTTGGTCGCCCGCGGTTCGTTCCGCAGAGCGATGAAGATGGCGATTTCCAAGGCGATGCAGAGCGGTGCGCAGGGCATCAAGGTACGTCTTTCCGGACGTATCGGCGGTGCAGAGATCTCCCGCAGCGAGTGGATGAAGGAAGGTCGTGTGCCTCTTCACACTCTTCGCAGTGACATCGATTATGGGTTCACCACGGCGAACACCTCGTTCGGATGCATCGGCGTCAAGGTGTGGGTGTTCAATGGCGAAATCTATGAGCACGTGCAGAAAGATGATGCCGGTATGGTAGCCAAGAAACCGCTGAAGGTTGACGACAGTGGGGACGTGGTTGACAGCACTACCGGGGCAAGGAGTTAAGCCATGCTGAGTCCGAAGAGAGTAAAATACAGAAAGAGGCAGCGTGGTGACCGCAAAGGCATCGCCCAGAGCGGCAACACGATTGCGTTTGGGGAATATGGCTTGATGGCGACGGAGCCGTTGTGGGTGACCAACCGCCAGATCGAGGCAGCGCGTGTCGCGTTGACCCGTCACGTGAAGCGTGGCGGCAAGATCTGGATCAGGATCTTCCCCGATATGCCGTACACCAAGAAGCCTGCAGAAACCAGACAGGGAAACGGAAAGGGTGCGCCGGAAGGCTGGGTTGCCGTGGTGAAGACCGGAACCATCATGTTCGAGATGGGTGGCATCAGCAAGGATGTCGCGAAAGAGGCTTTGACTTTGGCCGCTTCCAAGCTACCCCTCCGTACCAGGTTCGTCGCAAGACGGGATGTGGAGTGAGCATATGAAAAATTCGTTTAAAGATTTGACCTTGGAAGAGCTGAAGGCGAAGAAAGAGGAACTGCACAAGCAGTACCTGAACCAGAGAATGGACAAGGTGCTTGGACATGTGGAGAACCCTCTTGCTGTACGCACGACGCGCAGAGCCATCGCCCGTGTCAACACTCTGATCTCCGAGTATGAGCTTGGAATCCGCAAGCCTGCAACCAAATAGGGAGTGAGATATGGAAAAAGCGTGGAGAAAGACGATGACAGGCCAGGTGGTCAGCGACAAGATGGATAAGACGATTACGGTCGCCATCACCAAGAAGACGCTCAACCCCCTGTACAAGAAGTATGTGAGCACCACCAAGAAGGTGAAGGCCCACGATGAGAACAATGAGGCGAAGATCGGGGACACCGTCCGTGTGGAGGAGTGCCGCCATCTGAGCAAGGATACATGCTGGCGTCTCGTTCAGATTGTCGAGCGTGCCCGCTGAGAGGACAGGAGAGACATTATGATCCAGATGCAGAGCTATTTGAATGTAGCGGATAACAGCGGGGCCAAACGGGTGCAGTGCATCAAGGTTCTCGGTGGAAGCCATCGGTATGTCGCCGGAATCGGTGATGTCATCGTGGTCGCCGTCAAGGACGCGCTGCCCAATGGCGCCATCAAGAAGGGTGATGTTCTGAAGGCTGTGATCGTCCGTACGAAAAAGGAATACCGGAGACCTGACGGTACCTATATCAGGTTCGATGACAATGCATGTGTCGTCATCGATGCCAACAATAACCCGCGCGGCAAGCGTATTTTCGGACCAGTGGCCAGGGAACTTCGTGACCACTATATGAAGATCGTTTCCCTCGCGCCGGAAGTGTTGTAGGAGATCAGCTATGAGACTGAAGAAAAATGACACCGTAAAAGTCATTTCGGGAAAGGACAAGGGCAAGACTGGACGTATTCTTTCCATCGATCATGACAAGGAACGCGTGGTCGTACAGGGTGTCAACATGGTCAAGAAGACCATGAAAAAGAAGAACCAACAGGACAAGGGCGGAATCATTGAGATCGAAGCCCCACTTTCTGTTGCCAATGTCGCATACGTCCTGAAGGACGGAAAGACGACTCGCATCGGGTATAAGTTCGACGATAATGGAAACAAAGTCCGTGTCGCCAAGAAGACTGGGGAAGTAATCTAATGGCAGAAGAGAAGAATGTAAAGGCCGCGGCTGAAAAGAAGCCCGCAGCCCCCAAGAAAGCTGAAGCTCCCGCCGAAAAGTTTATCCCGAACTTCAAGAGGAAGTATCTGGAGACGGTTGCTCCCGCCATGTTCAAAGAGCATGGTTACAAATCCCCGATGCAGACTCCCAAGTTGGAGAAGATCGTGGTCAGCATTGGCTGCGGCGACGCCATCGAGAACAAGAAATTGCTCGATTCCGCCGTCAAGGAGCTGGAGCAGATCACTGGTCAGCATGTCGTGAAAACCAAAGCGCGGAAATCCATCGCCAACTTCAAGCTCCGTGAGGGGCAGGAGATTGGTGCCATGGTGACCCTGCGCGGTGACAATATGTGGTACTTCCTGGAGAGGCTGATCTGCATCGCGCTTCCCCGTGTGAAGGACTTCAGGGGCGTCAATCCCAACGCATTCGATGGACGCGGGAACTACTCGCTCGGCATCACCGAGCAGATCATCTTCCCGGAGATCGACTTCGACAAGATTGAACGGATCAGTGGCATGAACATCGCGATCGTCACGACGGCGAAGACCGACGAAGAAGGGTATGACCTGCTGAAGAAGCTCGGAATGCCGTTCGCGAACAAATAAGGGTGAAGCAATCATGGCAAAGAAATCATTGATCATCAAATCCAGGAAAGAGCCGAAGTTCAGCACGAGAAGATACAATCGGTGCAGGATTTGCGGGCGTCCTCGTGGGTATATGCGTCAGTTTGATATGTGCAGAATCTGCTTCCGTAAACTGGCAAGTGAAGGCCAGATTCCTGGCGTTACCAAATCGAGTTGGTAAGGAGAAAGACATGGCTGTAAGTGATCCAGTAGCAGATATGCTCACCAAGATTAGGAACGCTAGTCTGGCGAAGCACGAGAAAGTAGATATCTCCAACTCTAAGATCAAGATCCAGATCATCAAGATCTTGAAGAATGAGGGATATGTGAAGAATTTCAAGAAGGTCACCAAAGACGGTTTCCCGTATGTCCGTGTCTTTCTGAAATACGACGAGGCACAGTCTCCGGTCATCCATGGGATCGAGCGCGTCAGCACTCCGGGTCGCCGTGTGTACACCGGCTACCGCGAAATGCCGCGTGTGTACAACGGCTACGGCATTGTGGTTGTCTCCACGTCCGCAGGTGTGATCACCGGGAAGAAGGCGACTGAGTCGAAGATTGGCGGCGAGCTGATCTGCAAAGTTTGGTAAGGGGGAAGAGAATGTCCAGAATTGGAAGATTGCCTATTACGATTCCCCAGGGCGTGAAGATTACCGTGGATCCGACCAACATGGTCCATGTGGAAGGGCCCAAGGGAAAACTGAACTGCGCAGTACACTCGGAAATCAAAGTGGAAGTGAAGGACGGTAAGGTGGAACTGAGCCGCTCGACGGATGACCTGCAGGTGAAGAGCTACCATGGTTTGTACCGCCAGATGATCAGCAACATGATCACCGGCGTGACCAAAGGCTACTCCAAGACGTTGGTCATCAACGGCGTTGGATATCGTGCCGAGGCGAAAGGCAAGTACGTGTTGTTCACGCTTGGCTTCGCCAACCAGATCGAGTTCATGCTTCCGGAAGGCATCACCGCTGTGTGTGAGACCCCAAACAAGGTGACCATCAGCGGAATCGACAAGCAGAAGATCGGGCAGACCGCAGCTGAGATTCGCAGCCTCCGTGCGCCGGAGCCGTACAAAGGCAAGGGCATCAAGTACGAGACTGAGAAGATCCGCCGCAAGGCCGGCAAGACCGCTGCCGCGAAGAAGTAATGGGTAGGCGAAGAAAATGAACAGAGTGATGGATAAAAGAAGAAAGCATCTGCGCCGCAAGCTCCACATCAGAAAGACACTGAGTGGGACGGCTTTGCGCCCACGGATGACGGTGTTCCGCAGCAACCTGCATATGTACGTCCAGGTCATCGACGATGAAGCCGGCAACACGCTGGTTTCCGCAAGCACCGTGGAGAAAGAGCTGGCCGGCTTGAAGAACAACGTGGAAAACGCCGAGAAGCTTGGCGAGATTGTGGGGAAGCGTATGCTTGAGAAGCATATCGACACCGTGGTGTTCGACCGGAACGGGTACATGTACCACGGGATCGTGAAGGGCATCGCCGATGGCGCTCGTAAGAGCGGCATCAAGTTCTAGGGGGATACTGTGGATAACTCGAGAGAAAGAGATCGGGGCAAGGACAAGAACGACGGCTTCACCGAGAAGCTGGTCAAACTGAACCGTGTCTCCAAGGTAGTCAAGGGTGGTAAGCATCCCTCGTTTGCCGCCTTGGTGGTGGTCGGAGACCAGAAGGGGAAAGTCGGGTACGGATTTGGAAAATCCAATGACGTGACCGAAGCGATCCGCAAGGCAACCGACAGGGCCAAGGCTCATCTGATTTCCGTTCCGCAGAAGAACGAGATTCCGATGATCCCTCATGAGATCATTGGCAATTACAAGAGCGCCAGCGTGTTGCTCCGCCCTGCTGTTCCTGGTACCGGAGTCATCGCCGGTGGCGCCGTACGCGCCGTCTGCGACGCTGCGGGCATCAAGGACGTGCTGAGCAAGTCACTGGGCTCGAAGAATTCCATCAACACCGTCAAGGCGACCTTCGATGCGCTTGAGCATCTGTTGGACGGCAAGACGTTGGCGAAGGAACGGGGCAAGAAGTCTCTTGCCGAGTTGTGGGGGTAAGGTATGGCGGAAGCGAAGAAACTCAAGATCACATTGGTCCGGAGTCTCAATGGCGGCCTTCCTGTACAACGCAAGACGGCCAGAGGCCTTGGGCTGGGGAAGATCAGCAGTTCCGTGGTGCAGGAGGATAACCCCTCCATCCGTGGAATGATTCGCGTGATCGAGCACCTGGTGAAAGTCGAGGAGATATAACATGGCACAGATTCAAGTACCGGTTGGTGCGCATACAAAGAAGACCATCGTCGGTCGTGGGATCGGCGGCAAAGGCAGAACCTGCGGCAAAGGAAACAAGGGGCAGAACTCTCGTTCCGGTGGCGGGGTCGCTCCGGGGTTTGAAGGTGGACAGATGCCGATGTATCGCCGTGTGGCGCGCAGAGGTTTCTCCAACTACCCGTTCAAGAAGGAATATTTGCCGATTTCCCTTGATGTGTTGAACGCCAACTTCAATGATGGCGACACGGTGACGCTCGATGCCCTGAAGGACAAAGGGTTGGTTCGTGGATGCCGGACTCTGGTCAAGATCCTCTGCGACGGGGAACTGACTAAGAAACTGGTCATTGAAGGGCTGAAGGTTTCCGCAGCGGCTGGTGAGAAGGTCAAGGCTGCGGGTGGCGAGATCAAATAAAGAAGGGCGTTATGGCAAACTCCTTGGTTGAGATGTTTCGGATTAAGGATCTCAGGAAGAAGATTCTGATCACCCTGGGCCTGCTGGTCATCAGCAGGGTCGGGGCGGTCATTCCTATTCCTGGCGTGGATCCCCAAGTCCTGAAAACCTATTTTCTGTCACAGAGCAACAGTTCGAACTTCGGACTAACCGAATACCTGAACTTTTTCTCTGGCGGCGCGTTTTCCAATTTCTCCCTCTTCATGCTAGGCGTCATGCCCTACATCAGCACCCAGATCATCATCCAGTTGTTGCTGTTGATTATGCCGTCTCTCAAGAAGTTGGCTGAGGATCCCTCCGGACAGAAGAAGATTCAGCAGTACACCCGCTACGGGACGATTGCTGTGTGTCTGATTCAGTCATACGTGGTCACGATCTACGCGAAGTCCATTCCGAACGTTCTGACCATGGGGATTGTGCCGTTCACGTTGATCGCGATGCTCACCGTCACGACCGGATCGATGTATCTGGTCTGGCTTGGTGACAAGATCACCCAGTGGGGTGTGGGAAACGGCATCAGCCTGCTGATCTACGCAGGCATTGTCGCCCGTATCCCTGACGCGATGGTCACGCTGGTGAAGAGCGTTTCCGCGGGAACGCTGAACCCGATCGTCGTGGTGGTGGTCCTGGTGATGTTCGTCATCGTCGTCGCATTGGTTGTGTATGAAGAGCAGGGAGTTCGCAAGATTCCGGTGAACTACGCCAAGCGTGTGGTCGGACGGAAGATGTACGGTGCGCAGAACACCTACATCCCGTTCAAGATCAACCCGTCCAACGTTATCCCGGTCATTTTCGCGAGCGCGCTGCTTTCATTCCCATTGCAGATCGCGACGTCCCTCGGACCGCAGGTCCGTTGGTTGGCGCGGTTCGCGAATTGGTTGAATCCGCAGGGAGCCCCCTATCTGATTATCTACACCCTGTTGATCATAGCGTTTGCGTTCTTCTATACCCAGGTGAGCATGAACCCGGTAGAGATGGCGAAGCAGATCCGTGAAAACGGTGGTTCCGTACCAGGTGTCCGGAGCGAGAAGCTGGAAGAGTATCTGACCAAGGTGCTCAACCGCATCGTGCTCCCTGGCGCCATCTTCCTGGCCTTCATCGCCTTGATCCCCACGTTGGTACAGAAGTTGTTTAACTTCCCGTCTTCCGTCGCGATGCTGTTCGGCGGCACGTCGTTGATCATTTTGGTCGGCGTCGACCTCGACACGATGCGGCAGGTGGAAGGGTTGATGAAGATGCACCACTACGATGGGTTCACCAAAGTGGGCAAAAACAGAAGTCTATAGGCTGAGGAGCTTGGAATCATGAAAGTAAGAGCAAGTGTGAAGCCGATCTGTGACAAGTGCAAGGTTGTACGCCGCAATGGCGTCGTGCATATCATCTGCGAGAATCCGAAGCACAAGCAGAGGCAGAAAGGCTAAGGTTCGGCGAAAGCCTACCCGTTAAAGGAAGGAGACCACGAATGGCTAGAATTGCAGGTGTAGATGTGCCGAACAAAGCGGCGAAGATCGCACTGACCTATATCTATGGTATCGGCAGAAAAACGGCAATGGATATTTGCGAGAAGAGCAAGATTGATCCGAACGCAAACATCAACACCCTTTCGAATGATGACTTGGCGGCGGTCCGCAAGGTCATCGATGAGAATTACAAGGTTGAGGGACGGCTCCGCACGGAAGTGGCCCTGAACATCAAGCGCCTTATGGACATCGGCTGCTACCGTGGCCTGCGTCATCGTAAGGGTCTTCCGGTACGCGGACAGCGGACAAGAACCAACGCCCGTACCCGTAAGGGTAAGAAGAAGACCGTAGCGGCGAAGAAGAAATAAGGAGCAGGAAAGAAATGGCGAATACGAAACGCAAAGTGAAGAAGACGGTATATGAGGGGAACTGCTACATTCAGGCGACCTTCAACAATACCATCATCACGATTACGGATTTACAGGGGAATGCTGTTTCTTGGGCAAGCGCCGGCGGGCTTGGGTTCCGCGGTGCCAAGAAGTCCACTCCGTATGCCGCGCAGACCACGTGTGAGAAAGCCGCCAAAGCGGCCATCGACAACGGGCTGCAGGAAGTCAACGTGTTTGTGAAGGGACCTGGTGTAGGGCGTGAGAGCGCCATCAGGACGCTTGGTGTGCTTGGCCTGAAGGTCAAGTCCATCCGTGACTGCACTCCGATCCCCCACAATGGTTGCAGACCTCGCAAGAGCAGAAGAGTGTGATGAGGAGTAAGGAAAGTTATGGCAAGATATACTGGACCTAAATGCAGATATTGCAGAGCTGAGAAGACCAAGCTGTTCCTCAAGGGAGAGCGGTGCCACACCGGTAAGTGCCCGTTGACCGACGCTAGGAATGTAGGGCTTCCGGGCAAAGATCCGCATGCTCGCGCAAAGAAGCCGACCGAGTACGGCCTGCAGTTGCGGGAGAAGCAGAAACTCAAGAGAACGTATTGCATGCTGGAGAAGCAGTTCAAGCTGACCTTCAAGGAAGCTGCCCGTATCCCCGGGAAAACCGGTGAGACGTTGATCAGCCTTCTGGAGTCACGTCTGGACAATGTGGTATTCCGCCTGCATTTCGCAACCAGCCGCAACCAGGCGGCGCAACTCGTCAACCATGGCCATATCCAGGTCAATGGGAAGCGGGTGACCATTCCTTCCTACCGACTGAAGGCGGGGGATGTGGTCAGTGTCGCCCCGAAGAGCCAGAAGATGGTCGCCATCAAGCAGAGCCTGATGGAATACTCCAAGAGTGGCGTCAATCCGTGGCTCACGTTGGATCCGGATACAATGAAGGGAACCTTCGTTGCCGTTCCGAGAAGAAGTGAAGTAACCGAGCTCGAGAAGATCAACGAACAGCTGGTCGTCGAGTTGTATTCCAAGTAAGGAGTAGTTCATGGCACGCAAAAACCTTCTGAAGGGTTTCAAGAAGCCCAAGGGGATAACATTCGAGCATAGCGCAGTAGAGCCTAATTACGGGAAGTTCATCGCCTATCCGTTTGAGAGAGGCTTTGGAACAACCATCGGCAATACGCTCCGCAGAGTGCTCCTTTCCTCTATCCAGGGGTATGCGGTCACTGCCGTGAAGTTCACCAGTTTCAACGAGGATGGCGCACCCCATCTGATCAGCAGCGAGTTCGAGCAGCTTCCTGGCGTTCGTGAGGATATCACGGACATCATCGCCGCTCTGAAGAAGCTGCAGATCCGGATGCCTGAGGATTCGGAAGGCACGAACCTGCTGATCGAATGCAAAGGGCCGGGCGTCATCACCGGGGCGAACTTGGAGCGTGACCAAGTAGAGATCACCAACAAGGATCTGGTTCTCTTCACCATGATGGATGATGCAAATCTTGAGATGGAAGTCCAAATCGATCTCGGAAGGGGCTATGTTCCGTCCGAATTGAACGAGAAGTACATCGAAGAGATCGGCACCATCCCCATCGATGCGTGCTTCTCTCCGGTCAAACGGGTGAAATACTCCATCGAACCGACCAGGGTTGGCTATCGCAACGACTACGACAAGCTGACGCTGGAAGTGTACACCGACGGGACCATCGCACCGCAGAACGCGCTTGCCGAAGCGGCGAAGATCGCCAAGGATCATTTCCAGATCTTCATCAACTTTGATGAGACCCTGATCAACAGCAACGATGAGGTTGACGAGGAAGAGGAACGGGTCCGCAAGATCCTGAACACTTCCGTCGAGGAACTGGAGCTGACCGTGCGGTCCTCCAACTGCCTGAAGAACGCCAACATCAGGACGATCGGAGATTTGACCAAGAAGACCGAGGATGAGATCGCCAAGACGAGGAATTTCGGAAAGAAGAGCCTCCAGGAGATCAAGGAGAAACTCAAAGAGTGGAACCTGAGTCTCGGAATGACAGACTACAGCGTACTGAAGACCGCTATCAAGGTCCCCGGTGCAGCCGAGAAGAAGGAAGAGGATACAAAGAATGAAGCATAGGATTGGATTCAACGCGCTGGATCGGCGTTCGGCGGAACGCCGGGCCCTGAAGCGTTCCATGGTGACTTCACTGTTCAGATATGAACGGATCGAGACCACCAGGCAGAAGGCGCTTGAGGTCCGCAAGATGGCCGAAAAGATGATCACACGCGCCAAAGTGGATGGCGTCCATCAGCGCCGTATCGTCAGCAAGGATATTGCTGACCAGGCGGTCGTGGACAAGCTGTTCACCGAAATCGCGCCGCTCTTCAAGGAGCGCAACGGCGGATACACCAGAATCCTGAAGACAGGCAATCGTCTTGGCGACGCAGCCGAGATGGTGATCCTGGAGTTGGTGGAGAAGACCGAAGCGGAGAAGAAGAAGGCGGAGAAGAAGGCTGCCACCAAGGAAGCCAAGGCTGAGAAGAAAGCCGAGAAGAAGACCGAGGAGCCGAAGACGGAGGATAAAGCCGTCAAGAAGCATGCAACCTCTGTCCGTTCAGCAAAGGCCAGAGCAGGAATGCAGAAGGCCGCGAGTGTACGCAAGACGATGGCCGGCGGTGCCGGTGGCGGGGACAAATAAGACCCGGATTTCCGTCAAACGTACCATTGCAAGTCAGATATCTGACGAAGCCGCTGTCCTACGGGATGGCGGTTTTTTTGTGCTTGTATGAAAAAACGACGAACCTTGACAAGTACTGATGGCATAACTAGAATGTTACCAATACAATTAGGGGGGTTCCATGAATATTTTAATGTACCTCCTGATTGCGTTTGTTGGGATTGCAATTGGTTGGTTATGCCGTTGGCTGTATGCGAAATTTAAGCTTACGTCGGTGGAACAGCGCGCTGAGCGCCTGAGCCGCGAAGCGATAAAGGAAGCGGAAGCAAAGAGCAAAGAGCTCGTGCTTGAGACTCGCAATCAACTGCTGATAGAACAGCAGCAGCAGGAACGAGAAGAAAGGGAAAGACGGAGCGAACTCCAAAGGACAGAGCGTCGCTTACAGGATAAAGAAGAGAGCCTGGAGCACAAGCAAACCGAACTGGATGCCATAAAAACGCAATTGGGCGAGCAGGAAACTGCGTTGCAAAAGCGTGAGCAGGCGATTGGCGAGAAAGAAGCCAGCCTGATCAAGGAACTGGAAAAGATCGCGTCAATGACCGCTGACGAAGCGAAGGCAGTCATCATGGCGCAGATGCAGGAAAGCGCCAAGCGGGACGCGCAACTGGAGATCAACAAGATCGAACAGGAAGCGCAGCTGACTGCGGAAAAGAAAGCCCGTGACATCATCATTTCCTCCATCCAGAGACTGGCCACCGAAGTGACGGGGGATACCACCGTCGCGTCCGTGTCTCTGCCCAGTGATGAGATGAAAGGGCGGATCATCGGCCGGGAAGGCCGGAACATCCGCACCTTGGAGACACTCACCGGGGTGGACGTCATCATCGATGATACCCCGGAAGCGGTGGTGCTTTCCTGTTTTGACCCGGTGCGCAAGGAAATCGCCCGTGTTTCTCTGGAACGTCTGGTGCAGGATGGACGGATCCATCCGGCACGGATCGAGGAAGTGGTCAACAAGGTGACCAAGGAAGTGTCCCGGATCATCATGGACCAGGGCGAGTCGGTGGTGTTCGACCTGGGCATCAGCAACATGAGCCAGGAAACAATCCGCGCCTTGGGCCGTCTGTATTTCCGTACCAGTTACGGCCAGAGCGTGCTGAACCACAGCAAGGAAGTTGCGTTGCTTGCCGGTATGATCGCCAGCGAAGTCGGGGCGGACAGCCAGCTTGCCATGCGCGCGGGCCTGCTGCATGACATCGGCAAAGGCATCGAGTCGGAAAGCGACGCCAACCACGCCGAGTTGGGAGCGGACCTGGCCAAACGGCTGGGGGAGGATCCCCGGGTGGTCAACGCCATTCTGGCCCACCACAACGATGTGGAGCCCCAGACTCCGGAAGCGGTGATCGTCCAGATCGCCGACGCCATCTCGGCCGCCCGGCCGGGTGCCCGCCGCGAGACGCTGGACAACTACATCAAGCGGCTTGAGTCATTGGAGAAGATCGCCATGAGCTTCGAAGGCGTGGACAGCGCGTTCGCCATTCAGGCGGGACGTGAGTTGCGCATCATGGTGAACAACGAGAAGGTCTCCGACGAGAAAGCGAAGGAGATCGCCAAAGGGATCGCCGAGCGGATCGAAGCGGAGCTCCGCTATCCCGGAAGGATCAAAGTGACCATCATCCGTGAGACACGGGTGGTGGAGTACGCAAGGTAGTCATGGCTGAGAAACGTCTGTTTCGCGCCCTGATGCTCGGGGATGTCTGCGGACAACCCGGGTGCAGGGCGTTGTTTGTAGGATTGCAATCGTTGGTGAAGGAAGTCCGCGCGGATTTCGTCGTCGTCAATGGGGAGAACGCTGCGGATGGGTTCGGACTTTCCGTACCCCAGATGAACCAGTTCTTCTCGTTGGGCGTGGATGTGATCACCAGCGGGAACCATATCTGGCAGCAGGAGGATATCCTGCCGTATCTGGACAGTGAGAGCAGGTTGCTTCGGCCGGCCAACTACCCGGCAGGGGTGAAAGGCCACGGCATCGGGGTGTTCACCTCAAAACTGGGACCGGTCGTGGTGATCAACCTGCAGGGACGGCAGGAACTGCCGGCCATCGATGATCCCTTCCGGATCGGACATGAACTTGCCGTCAAAGCGCGGCGGCAGAGCCCGATCATTCTGGTGGATTTTCATGCCGAGGTGACCGATGAGAAGGAAGCGCTGGGCTTCTACCTGGACGGCAAGGTAAGCGCCGTGGTGGGGACCCATACCCACGTGCAGACAGATGACGCCAAGATCCTGCCCGGTGGAACAGCATACCTGACCGACCTGGGATTCTGCGGTCCCCAGGATTCCGTCATCGGAAGCGACCCCAAAGGCGCGGTGGAAAAACAGCTTTCCCAAATGCCGCTGAGGAACGCCATCGCCGACCACAGCCCGGTGATCCAGGGTGTGGTGATCGACATTGACATGGACAGCGGCAAGGCGCTCTCCATCCAGCGGATCCAGAAAACGTACCTTTGATGAAGAAACGGCCCCTGCTTGACCTTTTGGCGAACCGATATCCTGAAGACTCCCGCGACACGCTCACGGCATACATCGTCTGCCGGAACGTCCGGGTGGCAGGAGAGATATGCGCCGATCCCAAGCGGTTGTTTCCCTGTGACGTTCCCCTTTCCCTTGATTTCGAGAAATATGTGTCCCGCGGCGGCACCAAACTGGAGCACGCCCTCTCTGCCTTTTCCGTTTCAGTGGACGGCCTGGTGATGCTGGATGCCGGCTCTTCCACCGGAGGCTTCACCGATTGTCTTCTCAAGCACGGCGCATCGATGGTCCACGCGGTGGATGTCGGCACCAACCAGCTGGATTGGAGCCTGCGCAGCGACAGCAGGGTCATTGTCCATGAGAAGCAGAACATCATGACCCTCTCCCAGGGGATGTTGCAGCCTCCTCCGGTCGGGGCCGTCTGTGACCTCTCCTTTCGTTCCATCGCCGGGGCCGCGTCCCACATCCTCTCGCTGGTCGGCGGCACATTTCTGATCTCGTTGATCAAACCCCAGTTTGAGACACCCAAGGGCCTTCCCGGCTTCCATGGCGTGGTGGAGGACCCGGTGCTTCTTTCGCATATCATGCGGTCCGTCTACCAGCTTCTCCGTCGGGACGGTGTAGGAGTGAAGGATGTGACCAGGAGCCCGATCAAAGGGGCCAAAGGCAACGTGGAGTATCTGGCGTTGCTGGTGCCGGGAAACGGTCTGGACGAAGAGGCGTTTGCCTCACGGCTCTAAGGAGAACGGTTCTCCTTCCACCAACAGTACGATGGTTTTCACCCCGCCGACGGCAAGCGCCGTGGTTTCCACTTGCGTGAACGCCCGCTGGATCTCTGTGGAGGCGAGGAACGTCTTGCTCAGGTTGATGAACAACACGCGGTTGCTCAAGCTGCAGCCAATGAGGTTTGTCCCCGATGCGATGTACGTCACCGCCCCCTCGGCGATGGCGGCCTGGTCCGGTCCTGCGAGCAACGCTTCCAACGTATCATGATAGACATCACCGCCCATCCGTTTCTGGGTGATGGGAAACAGCTGGATATCTCCGCGGAGGGTGACGAATGCGGCCTGGACGGCGCGATAGCCGGTGGCGACCTGCTTTTCCGTCTGGCTCTCGATCGCCTCAGGTACGCCGCTTTGGGCGATGGAACGGAGGATCACCGGACGGGCGATGATGACCGTCACCGCCATGGCGACGAACCAGATCAGCCAGAGAAGCGGCATGCGGTGGCCTTTGTGTTCCATACGTGGAAGTGTAGTAATTTCTTGTACGCTTTACAACGTTTTGGAATCAAGGGTATGATGTTGTATCATGAGAATCATGACTGGCATCCCTTCTTCATCCGGTTTGGCGGACGGACCCGCGCTGGTCTATCTGCATTCCGCGCTCGTCACCGAAAAGGAGCATATTCCACCTTCCCGGGTACAGAAAGAGGTGGATCGTTTCCATACGGCGGTGGAGAAGGTCTCCATCGAACTCTCCGAGATGGAGGACGACGCGGCGTCAAAGGATATTCTTGAGACGCACCGCATGATGCTGGGGGATCCTGAGTTCATCCGCGCGGTGGACACGATGATCCAGAACGAGCAGGTGACGGCCACTTGGGCGGTGAAGGCGACGATCGATGAGATGACCAAACCGCTGGTCTCCAGCAAGGACGCCCTGTTCCGTGAACGTGCCGCCGATTTCGAGGATGTTTCGCTGCAGATCATCCGGGTGCTGCAAGGCCAGCCCCAGCACGGTCTGTCCCACCTTGACCGTGACGTGATCCTGGTTGCCGACAAACTGCTGCCTTCCGAACTCTTTTCCATCGACAAGACCCATGTGCTGGGCATCGCGCTGGACGGCGGCGGCTCCACCAGCCACATCGCCATTCTGACCCGTTCGCTCCGCATTCCCACGGTGCTCGCCCTGGGGTCGTTCAGCTCCAAGGTGCACAGCGGCGACGAGGTGATCGTCGACGGCAACTACGGCGAGGTGTTCGTCCGTCCTGAACTGAGCACCCGGCAGATGGTCAAGGAACGGAACGAGCGGATGGAGCGGGAGCATCACCAGCTGGATGAGCTGTCAAAACTGCCCACGGTGACCCAGGACGGACACGCCATGGTGATCCTCTCCAACATCGAGATGGTCCGTGAGGTCCCGCTGGTCAAGCAGGTCGGCTCGGATGGCATCGGGTTGTACCGCTCCGAGTATCTGATCATCGAAGGCGGGGAGAAAATCTCCGAGGACGTCCAGTTTGAGAACTACAAGTCGGTCATCCAGGCGATGGCGCCCCAGCCGGTGACCATCCGTACGTTTGACATCGGCGGAGACAAAGTGGTCCCCGGCCTGGGCATTGACGAGCAGAACCCCATTCTGGGGTGGAGGGCCGTCCGCTTCTGTCTTGCACGAAAGGACATTTTCTCGGTACAGTTACGCGCGTTGCTCCGCGCCAGTGTGTTTGGAAAACTCAGGATCATGTTCCCGATGATCAGCGGCGTGAAGGAGCTGGATGATGTCCTGGCCGTGCTGGAGCATGTGAAGCAGGGGATGGATGCCCAGCACATCCCGTACGACCATGACGTGCAGATCGGGACGATGATCGAGGTACCGTCGGCGGCCTTGTGCGCCGATCTGTTGGCGGGGAAGGTGGACTTCTTCTCCATCGGAACCAATGACTTGATCCAGTACACGTTGGCGGTCGACCGCGGCAATGAGAAGATCGCCTACCTGTACCAGCCGTTGCACCCCGCCGTGCTGCGGTCCATCAAGATGATCATCGACAAAGGGCACGCCGCCCACATCCCGGTGGGGATGTGCGGAGAGATGGCGGGCAACAGTTTCCTCTCCCCGTTGCTGTGCGGATTGGGACTGGATGAATTTTCGATGGACCCCCAGTCGGTGCTGGCGGTGCGACGTAGCCTGAGAATGGTGACGTACGCCGAATGCCAGCAACTGGCCGAAGCCGTGTTACGGCTGGACGAAAGCGAGGCCATCAAAGCGTACATGAAGGATTGGATGGAACACCATGAGCGAATATCAGAATGAGACGGGCAAGATTCCTGTCGTAGCGATCATCGGACGGCCCAATGTCGGCAAATCGACGTTGTTCAACCGTCTGCTTGGCAAACGGCGGGCCATCACCAGCCCGGAACCCGGGGTGACCCGGGACGCCATCGAGGAACGGTGGTATCTGGGCAACCACCCGGTCACGCTGGTGGACAGCGGCGGCATCAAGCAGGAGAAGGAAGGATTGGACGACCTGGTGACCGACCGGAGCGTCTCGCTGTTCGCCTCCAGCGACGCCATTTTGTTTTTGATGGACTGCACCGAGGTGACCGGAGAGGATCGCCAGATCATGGAAGATCTGCGTCCCTACACCGACAAGGTGGTTTTGGTGGTCAACAAGGTGGATGATGAGAAGCGGCAGAACCTGGTCTGGGATTTCTTCCAGTACGGGTTCCAGCGGGTTGTCGGCATCTCCGCCGCCCATGGTCTGGGAATGGATGAACTGGAAGACTGCCTGATGGGCATGCTGGATCTGACCACCGTGGAGGAAGCGCCGGAGAAAGAGGCGACGGTGAAGATCGCCATCATGGGCAAGCCCAACACCGGCAAGAGCACGCTGACCAACCTGCTGGTCGGGGAAGAGGTGTCGCTGGTCAGCGACATCCCCGGCACGACGCGGGATGTGGTCCAGAGCCGCTTCACCTACAAGAACACCCTGTTCTCCGTGATGGACACGGCGGGAATCCGCCGCAAGGGGAAGGTCAGTGATGACGTGGAGTACTACTCGGTCAACCGGTCCATCAAGGCGATCGAGGAAGCGGACGTGGTGCTCCTGATGATCGACAGCGAGGAAGGCATCTCCGAACAGGACAAGAAGATCGCCAACCTGGTGGTACGCCGCGGCCGCGGCATCATTCTGGTGCTGAACAAGATCGACCTGCTGCATGGCCCGCAGAACCAGCTGAACGCCATCGAGGACCGGACCCGGTACCTGTTTCCCGTCCTGGGATTCGCTCCGCTCGTCCCCATCTCCGCCAAAGACGGAAAGAACATCGGCAAGCTTCTGGATACCGTATGGGCTGTCTGGAGACAGAACAACAAACGGGTGGAGACGGCGCAACTGAACGTCGCCATCAAGGAGTGGGGGGAGAAATACCAGCCACCCCGCGGAGAAGCCGGCCATTACAAGGTGTACTACGGCACGCAGGTCGGGGTGAACCCGGTGCGGTTCCTTCTGTTCGTCAACCGGATCAAGGACTTTCCGCCGATGTACATCCAGTATCTGAAGAACTGCATCCGGCGTGATCTTGGCTTCACCATGATCCCGGTGGAGGTGGATCTCAGGGAACGGACCCGCAATCCATCGTTGCATGACCGGGCTCCCAAGGCCCCGTCGCTGACGGATATCAAGAAGAATGCCGCGGCCAAGGCCGCCCCGCGCTCCGGCGGCCGTGCCAAACCGCGTCCCCGGCCGGTCAAGCCAGGCAACAAGGCGGCGTTGGGAAAAGCGATCGAACGGGCGCAGAAACGGGCGAAGTCGAGCGCCTCCAAACGTGGATCCTGAGATCAAGGTCGTCGCGTTCGATGTCGACGGCACGCTGTATGGGAAATGGTCCTATCTGTGGCGCATGACCCTGAGCGGTTTCCCTGATCCCTTGCTGGCCTGGGCATACAACCGGGCCAGGATACGCTACCGGGAGGTGCAGGGGACGGATCCGGTCCTTCCGGAAACCAGGGAAGGGTACCTCCGCCGTCTGTCCCTTCTGATGCTGAACGCACTGGGAAGAAAGCCCAGTGAGAAGGCCATCGCCCGGATCACCCGGCGGGTGGAGCGGCAGATGTACCACCGCTGGGCTGTGCTGTACCGAAGCGTCCATGGACGGAAGGGAATGCGCTCTGCCGTCGAAGAGCTCCACCGCATGGGCTACCGGATCGCCATCCTGTCGGATTTCCCGTTGGTGGAGAAACTCAAAGCCCTGGGCATCGCCCCATGGGTGGACGTCGCCCTGTCCAGCGAGGATATCGGATACCTCAAGCCGGACGGGCGGGTGTTTTCCCGTCTTCTTGACGCCATCGGGGTGCCGGCAGGGCAGGTGTTGTACGTCGGGGACAGTTATCACAAGGACGTTCTGGGAGCCAAAGGGGCGGGAATGCATACCGTTCTGCTTTCCCGAGGCCGTCGAAGCGTGTACCCCGAGGCGGAATATGTGGTACATTCTTTTCAGAGACTGATTTCCTTGTTTCGGTAATGGAGGTCTGTATGGATCGGTTGTGGATTGTGGTATCCCTCGCATTGTCCCTGTTGACGCTCGTGATCATGTTCCTGCTGCGCGCGGAGGACAAGAAAGAAAAGAGCTTCTCCCGGGTGATGGAGTTGATCAGCCGATTCCGCTCCGAAGCGGGCAAGACGGAATCCCAGCTGAAAGAGACCAGCCAGCAGGCGAGCAATGAAATCAACGCGCAGGTCAACAATGTCCACAACCTGATGCGTTCCATTGACGCGAAGATCCTGGATCTGGAAGGCCGTAGCGAAGACCTTTCTAAACTCCAGGCGGTGATGAACAACTACCGTGACGTAATGGTCCAGCTGAACGCCCTGACGGATCAAGCCGAGGGCAAGATCCAATTGGTCAACGAACAGGTCGCCGAGGTGAAGCGGATCGAATCGGTCATCGCTGGTTTCCGCGAGGAGATCGCCCAGGCCCGGCAGGCCATCCAGAACGATCTGGACGCCTCCAAAGCAACCATTTCCACGCTGGAAGCGGAGACACTCCAGCGGTTGGGAGATACCAGGCAGACGGTGGAGAAGACGATGCAGAATTGCAAGGATGTCGTCTCCGGACTGAAGACAACCCTCCAAGAGGAGGAGGACGCCGCCATCGCCGCCGTACACAAAGAAACGGAAGAGCTTCGTCAGTTGGGGCAGAAGACCGATACGCTGGTCGAATCCTCCAAAGAGCAGTTCAACCAGTTGCAGGCTGATTCCGTCGCCCAGGTGAACAAGGATCTTTCCGCGTTCACCATCGCCAGCACGCAGAAACTGGAGACGGTGTTCAAGCAGACCATCGAGCAGATCGACGCGTCGTTCCTCACCATGGTGCACACCTCCCAGGTGTTCATCAATGAACTGGACAGCAGACTGGCTTCCACCAAGGAGATCACCTCATCGCTGGAAGCGAAAAGTGCCGATAACCTTGCCCAAGCCTCCCGG
>Ga0172378_10000655_pt1 | contig 30661 bp, 23 predicted proteins | sample GrowelOW332metaG_FD_119755 | JGI IMG/M metagenome (GOLD analysis project Ga0172378, IMG submission 119755) | Groundwater microbial communities from an aquifer near a municipal landfill in Southern Ontario, Canada - Pumphouse #3_1 metaG | ecosystem: Environmental > Aquatic > Deep subsurface >...
AAACTTGAGACATAAAAATATTAAAAGGTGCTTTTAGCATAAGGGATCCACCTCTTACCATTTCGAACAGAGAAGTTAAGCCTTATAACGCCGATGGTACTGCGCAAGCGGGAGAGTAGGAAAGTGCCGAATTTAAAAATCAACGAAGTTAATCTTCGTTGATTTTAAATTATAAGATGATTCAGTAGCTCAGTTGGTAGAGCACAACACTTTTAATGTTGGGGTCCTGGGTTCGAACCCCAGCTGGATCACATAAACTCACAGATAATAACTGTGAGTTTTTTTTTATTAAAATTATAGTATCTCAGCTTACAATTGTGATATGCAAACTTAAATCCCGCATTTCCTGAAAAACTCATCAATCATTTTAAATAAAAAAATACTCCGATTTATATTGTATTATTTTTTAGAAAAATCTAATACTTCGGGGAAATTCATAAATTCTCTTTGGAAGTGCTCTATTTGATGAGTAAATTTATTACAAAATACTATTCTTTGACATTTAGGTACATTAGGAGCAAATTTATTTATTTGAGAGAGTATCTGATCGTGCATGACTTCTTCTGCATCGTCTATTATAAACATTTTTAAATCATTTAAATTTATTCCATTGTAGTAGTAGAGTTCATTTATTTTCTTTGCAGTAAGTATTACAACGTCAGATCCAAAATAGATCAAGTCTCTTAGTTCTTCTAATTTTTTTGCGTCACTTTCGCAAAATACTCTCAAGTCTGTATTCTGACCTAATATATTAAATTTAGCTTTTATAGCTTCTGTATTTTCAATTGAAGATGTTATTATTAGTGCTCTGGGGACATCTGCCTTAGCTTTTTTTAATTGCTGAATAACAGTAATAATTATTGTACTAGTTTTACCACTTTCAGATGGGGCATTTATAATTATATCAATACCGCTTTTAATCTTAGGAATACATTTTTTTTCTACTTCCGTAGGAACTAAATATTCTATTTTATCTAAAGCATCAAGTAAGAAGGGTTCTAATTTTTTTAAAAACATAATTTATTATATAGCGTGATAGGTTTATAAAACATGTCAAAGTTACATAAAAAAAACTTCAAAAGAAATACTTGAAATTTTTAATTATTTTGATTATATTATGATTACTATTTTTATACTTAAGAAATTAAAGCTTTATTATACAGGCATATATCTTAGATTATATATATTATTATCATGAATCTTTGTAGCTTAAACAATAAAACTAAAAACAAAGTAAAAATAAAACTAAAAGCAATCTACTATATTATTCAATGAATTCCTCATATTTGCTCTATAAGTCCTTTTTATCAACATTGATCTATTTGTTTAATATGGGTAAGAATAGGAATTATAGAACAATAATTAAGAAGTTTGGAATATTAATATATTTGTGATACATTTGCATTGTTTTATTTAGAGGCTTATTATAATAATCTATTTTAAGTAAAACAATGTGAGAGAAAATGGTTTTTATTAATTAAATTTTTATATAATGAGATTACTTAACATTAAAAAGTTCTTATTTATTTTATTGACAATTTTTTCAATTAATGTCTATAATGTTTATGCTGATGGATATCAGGTTAATTTATTGAGTTCAAAGCAAACAGGAATGGGACATACTGGTGTAGCTTTAAAATTAGGTGCTGAAAGTCTACATTTTAATCCAGCAGGTCTGGCGTTCCTGAGTAGTACTATGCATTTTTCACTAGGAACTTCTTTGGTTTTTGCCAAATCAACATACGATAATTTAGAATATTCGGCTTCTACTAATAATAAAGTTAGTACGCCCATTTATTCTTATGTGGGTTTCAAAATATATGATAATTTATCAGCAGGTATATCATTTACTACCCCATTTGGAAATAGTCTTCAATGGGATAAAGATTGGAAGGGCTCTAATCTTATTCAAAGTATACAGCTAAAGGATTATACTATTCAACCTACAATAGCTTACAAAATAAGTGATAGGCTAAGTATAGGAGTGGGACTTATGATTAGTTATGGAAATGTGAATTTATCTAGAGCTTTATTTACTCCTAGTGAATTTCAGTATTTGGGTACTGTTATAGATAATATGCAACTTCCTGAAGATACAAAGGATCCTATTGTGGAATTAATACGTAATTATGAAGGTGTAGTTCCAGTTTCAGCAGATATTAGTGGTACATCTAATATTACTACTGGAATAAATGTAGGTATTATGTATGATATTAGTGATAAGTTTACATTAGGGTTTTCTTATCGTTCTAAAATGATGATGAAAGTGGATGCTGGCGAAGCTGAATTAAAGTATGCTAGTCAGACTGTTGAAAGTTTGTTTACCCAATTAGGACAAATGAATGATCAATTTGCCGTTCCACCTATAAATGAGGGAACTTTTAAAGCTGAACTACCCTTACCTTCAAATGCAACATTAGGTCTTAGTTATAGACCAAATGAACGTTTAGAGTTGGCTTTAGATTTACAATTTGTAGGTTGGAAAGCGTATAAATCATTAGATTTACAATTTACAGAAAATATACTTGGAGGTTATGAAATTAAGAGTAATAAGAACTATAAAAATGCAATTATTTACAGATTAGGTGCACAATATAGTCTTACAAATAGATTTGACTTAAGAATGGGGGCATATTTTGATACTACTCCTATACGTTCTAATAGTTTTAATCCCGAGACACCTGGAATGAATAAATTAGCTCTTACTTCAGGTTTTAGTTTTGAACCTATAAATAACTTTTCTATAGATTTTGCGTTTTCATTTATTCATGGCTGGAAGAGAGATGGTTCTTATCCTATAACAAATGTAATTTCTAAAGAAGTTAGTACTTTTGAAGGTACTTATCAAACAGAAATTTATACTGCTTCTTTAGGTATATCTTATAGATTCTAAATATTTTCATAAATAATTTAAAGAAATAAAAAAGTTGTGGTATTTAATCACAGCTTTTTTGTTTCTATCATAAGCTTGTATTACATTTGCCCAAAATTGTAATTTAACTAATATCAAAATTTAATATATGATTTCCATAGATGGACTTACAGTAGAATATGCCGATAGAACACTTTTTAAAAATATAAATTTTCAAATTAATGAAAAGGATCGTATAGCCCTAATGGGAAAAAATGGAGCTGGGAAATCTACACTGCTTAAAATTATAGCTGGGGTTCAAAAACCTAATAGAGGTCAAGTTGTTGCTCCTAAAGATGCTATAATTTCTTATCTCCCTCAACATTTAATGACTGATAATAATAGGAATGTATTTGATGAAGCTTCCCAAGCCTTTGCTCATTTATTTGAGATGGAAAGACAAATAGAGTCTATTAATAAGCAACTTACTGAAAGAAGTGATTATGATTCTGCTGAATATTATAAGCTTATAGAAGATGTATCTACTTTAAGTGAAAAATTTTATTCTATAGATTCAACTCATTTTGAATCTGATGTAGAGAAAACACTAATAGGTTTGGGCTTTAAACGGGAAGATTTTGATAAACCTACTAGTAATTTCAGCGGAGGATGGCGCATGCGTATTGAGTTAGCAAAAATGTTGTTACAGAAACCAGATGTATTGCTTTTGGATGAGCCTACAAATCATTTGGATATAGAATCTATTCAGTGGTTAGAGGATTTTCTTATTGATAATAATTGTGCTGTTGTTGTAATTTCACATGATAAAACTTTTATTAATAATATTACAACAAGGACTATTGAAGTTACAATGGGACGTATTTACGATTATAAAGTTAAATATTCTGATTATCTTCAATTACGTGCAGAAAGGAGAGTTCATCAACTCAAAGCCTATAATGAACAACAAAAGATGATTGCTGAGACAAATGAATTTATAGAAAGATTCAAGGGTACTTATTCTAAGACTCTTCAAGTGCAATCCAGGGTTAAAATGTTGGAAAAGTTGGATCTAGTTGAAATTGATGATGAAGATACTTCTGCCTTACGCCTTAAATTTCCACCTTCTCCCAGATCAGGCTCTTACCCTATAGTAGCTGATGAATTATCAAAATCTTACGGAGATCATGTGGTTTTTAGCAATGCTTCTTTTACTATTCAAAGAGGAGAGAAAGTTGCATTTGTAGGCCGTAATGGAGAGGGGAAATCGACTATGGTAAAATGTATAATGAACCAGATAAATGATTATACGGGTACTCTTAAATTTGGTCATAATATTAAGATAGCTTATTTCGCACAAAATGAAGCTTCCCTCTTAGATGAAAACTTAACTGTTTTCGAGACAGTTGACGATATAACTCCTTCTGAATTGAAAAATAAGATTAAAAATCTACTGGGTGCTTTTATGTTTAGCGGAGATGATATAGACAAAAAGGTCAAAGTTCTCTCAGGAGGAGAACGTACTCGTTTAGCACTTATAAGATTATTGTTACAACCTGTTAATTTTCTAATATTGGATGAACCTACAAATCATTTAGATTTAAAGACTAAAGATGTATTAAAAGCCGCTTTTAAGGATTTTGATGGGACAATAATTGTTGTTTCTCACGATAGGGACTTTTTAGACGGATTAGTCACTAAGGTGTATGAGTTCGGGAATAGAAAAGTTACAGAACATCTTGAAGATATTTATGGATTTATGCGTAAAAAGAAGATGGAAAATCTTAAAGATATAGAAAGAGTCAATATCGTAAGAAATTAATAATACCCATTAGATACTTCTTCAAATTTTTTGGGACTGAGATTGATGTGTGTTTTATTCTTGAATTTTGTAGAATAATTATTTATTAGGTGTATATATATCTTTTTCCGGGGATTAAGGAAGCCAGTTAAGCTTGGTATGAAATTTAAATTGCGTCTTTTAAAATTGCTATAAGGAATGATTAGCCAGATGTTTTTAGTTTTATCCGAATTAATGTGACCCTTTACAAACATTTGAAATGCATTACTTTGTAATTCTGTTATGGGTACAGAATAAGTGTAGCCATCAAAATTAAAACGACCCACGATGGGTGCAAATTTTATATGTTTAAGTCTTTTACGGCTGCCTATTTTTTTTGCTATATTATCTACAATATTAAAACCTTTAATTTCTACAGAATCTAGAGAGTATATTACAGCTAAATCTGTTTTATTAGCAATGTTTTTATTTGAAGCTAAATCAAATGAAGTGTTGAAATTCATATTTGCATTTAATATGCCTTGTAACTTTTCGGCGTTTTTAAGACTTGATATATTAAAATATTTAAAATCTTCTAATATTTTTTTTAGATTAATACTTTTACTCTCTATTTTAAGATGTATAGGGAGTTCAAAATTTTTGCCTATGTCTATATTACCTTCAACTTTTGAATATCCATTGTGATAATTTAATGATATATTATCAATATCTATAATATTATTAATTATGGAGAAATCCCCATATAGTTTATTAAAGCTTAGAATTTCTGAGAATATTATGTTTTCTATGTCTAATGATATTGTGGGACTAAAAGTAAGTGCTAGAGATTTAAATGATTTGATAATATCACTAATATTAATCTCTTTTTTCTTCCTTTCGTTAAGAAATATTCCTCTAGGTCTTCTGTTACGGATTATATTATCATTAATTAGGTGATTGTTTGTTGCAATATTTCTATCCCATGAGGGATATTTATTTTCTTTAGGCTTTTTTACTATAGAAAACATTTCTTTAAATTTATTCCATTCAAATGTATTTGAACTTATTTTAGCACTTACTGAAGGTGTTTTAGTCGAATCGCTAAATATAAATGAACTTATATTTTTGATTTTACCATCTATATTTATTTTATTTATATTAGTATTATGTTGTAGTTTAATATGGTAGGATGCAATATCGTTGTTTAGTTGAAGATGTAGGGAATCTATAGGTATGATTATATTGGATTTCTTTATTTCAACTTTTCCATTTATAAGAGAAATATTTCCTTCTGATTTTTGTATTAATTCTGAGGTGGTTCTTAGATTTCCTACAATATTAAAATTCATTTTAATATTTCCTTCTCTAAAGTTGAATTTCTGAGATTTTAAAAAATTATTTAATAGAGGAGTTCCTGAGTTTAAGGATATGGAACTTATAACGTTGTTTTTATCCCTAAATTTAAGTTCTATGTTTCCGAATATAGAGTTTTTGAATTGAGAATCATTATAATATATAGTATATAAATTCTTGGGGTTTAGGTATGTCTGGTTAGTTTTTGTAGGAGGAATAGTAACAAATTTAATATTGGCGTATAGATTCTTAAAACTGATTTTATTGTTTTTGTTTAATTGGTTTATAATATCTAAATCCAAATCAATTTTCTGCGTAAAGTCTTTTACTGAATGTAGCAGGTTAATTCCAAAATAGTCAAATTTAGGAAGGAATTGGGCTAGTTCTAATCCTTTAATATTGATTTTACTATATAGTTTTATATTTTTATTCTTCTTCCACGTGAATTTGGATGATAATTTGAATATTGAATTATCTAGGGTAAAATAAGTGTTGTTTAGAATGAGGCATTGGGGATTTATAAATGAAAATTGCGCCTTAATGTTTTTAAAAATAATGTCGTCTGAATAGGTGAATTTATCAACTTTAAAATCAATGTGAGGAGCTATTTGTCTATATATTTCCGATAGACTATTTTTTAAGAGGGTAGAATATTTTCTATTCCCTTTACGTATATAGTTGTTTTTTAGGGATGAAGTTAATTCTTCCCAAATGATATTGTAAGCTTTGATTGAAATAAAACTCTCTGTCTTATGATTGTGGTTCTGAAATATTAAATTTTCTATATTATTTATCTTACCTGAAATGGATATATGTCCATGTTGTGTTATATTAGGTATGAAAATAAATTTTGTATTGTCAATATCTTTATCGAATTCTATGTAATTATTTTTAAAAAATATTCCAGAAGTTTGATATAATACATCTAGATTTTTAAATTTTATATTAAAAGTACTTTTCCTACTAATATCTTCCAAGCTTTTTAGAGAGCCATTTACTTTTCCTTTTAGCTTAAAGCTACCTTTTTTGATTAAGAATTTTTTGCTATCTAATAATTTACTAAAGTTACTAGCTTCTGAATTAACCGTTATTTTCGATGTTATACTATCTCCTAAATCTGGAGATGAAATAATTCGGGTATTGTAAGTACGTGTATGAAATTTACGATATAAAAATTGTGCTGAATCAATTTTTAAACGTATATTTTTCCTATTTTCTTTACGACTTCTGATGTCATCATATATTCTGTTTGTAAATTCACCAAAGGCATATGCGCTATCTAACTTATGTCCCTTTATTATTATTGTATTGTTAGGTATTGAGAAGTTAATAACAACTTTAGGATCTCTACGCCATGGTACAAATGTTATAATTGTAGATGTCTTAAAATCTCCTAAGATATCATAATGCTTAATCTTTTCTTGTATATTATTACTTAATAAAGGTGCTATCTCTTTATATTTGGTATGCTCTTGATCTATATTTAGTTTAGAGATACTTCCTTTGATAAGATTTACTTGTGCATTTATATTATAGACCTTATTGTTTATTTTTAGTTCTTTTGAGTTTAAATTTAATGTGTGTTTCTTTATAACTCCATTAATTTCTCCCTCTAGTTTGGAGTTACTTAAAAATGGACCTTTCTCTGTGTTAAAAGTAAGTTTGTCTAAATGTACAGAAATATTAGTTTTTGAATATAGAGAATCTGTAAGATAAACTATTGTGTTTAATTTGTTTATGTGTAAAGAGATGTCTTTTTTCTTGATTTTATTAATTATTTTAAAATCTATATTGGATAAGTTTATTTTGGTATTTGGGGTCTTCAATTTGACTTCACCTTTATTTAAAAAACTCTTAAATATGTCAAGATAAGGATTGTTCTGAGTATCTAAACTTTTGTGCTTACTTTTAAATATATTTCTAATGTTGGAATAATTAGTTTTATCTACATATAAGTCAACCTTAGCGTCTAATATTTCAATTTGTGTTAATTCAAATATATTTTTAAACCAATGATTGAGTTTGATAGTGACAATAACTGTTTTTGCTTCAAATGCTCTATGTTTGTGCTGAGTTATTTTTTTATCTTTTAAAATTACATCTTTAAATTTTATTCTAGCATTGGGGAAATTACTCAGTATGTCTGTAGTAGATTTTTTAAAAGTTAGACTTCCATTTATTTTTAAAAATTGGCCTAAATCTTTCTCTTGATCACTAACTAGATAATTATTTATAGATATGGTTGCAAATATAACACAACTCAAAATTATAGAAATTAATATAGACAAATATATTAAAATTCTTTTAAATTTTTTATATCTTTTCTTTTCCATAAAACATTGTCAAATATAATTACTTAATCAATAAAGTTGTACCTAAGTATTATATACAAATATAATAAAATTATTAATAGTAATCTCTTTTAAAAAAAAAGATAGAGTTTATTTATTATTTAAAGCCTGTAGTTTTATTATATCTGAATAAAATATTAAAATTATTTGTTTATATTTGTAATTAAGTAATCTAGTAACTATGGCTAAACAAAACAAATTTGGAACTTTTGGAGGGGTGTTTACACCATCCGTTTTAACAATATTGGGCGTAATAATGTATCTTCGACTTACTTGGGTCGTTGGAAATGCTGGATCAATAATAGCAGCATTACTTATAATTTTTATGGCTCATATAGTTTCAATTACTACAGGTCTCAGTATATCTTCAATTTCTACGGATAAAAAAATAAGGAGTGGAGGTATTTATTACATGCTTTCGAGAAGTTTAGGTTTTCCTATAGGTGGAGCTATTGGAGTTACCATTTTTGTGGCTACTGCTTTAAGCATTTCTCTCTACATCATTGGATTTTCAACTAGTGCTCTAGATGTATTAAAAGACTATGTAGGAATTACAGAGATAACTATTAATCATTTGAGGATAGCTGGGTCTATAGCATTGGTTTTGATTGTGGTAATAGCATATATTAGTACTAGTATAGCAATAAAAACTCAATATATAATTTTAGGTCTTATAGCTCTTTCGCTTGGGTCTATATTTATGGGAAGTTCTGCAGGGAAGGGGTTTGACACGTCTATTGTGCCAAGTAATGTTGAAAATATTGATTTTTCCATTTTATTTGCCATATTTTTCCCAGCAGTTACAGGTTTTACTGCTGGTGTAGCAATGTCGGGAGACCTTAAAAACCCTAAGCTATCAATACCCTGGGGAACTATGCTAGCGATAACTGTAGGACTCGTTGTTTACGTTGCCTTAACTTTTTTTGCTTTTAGTGAAATACCTCTTGCTGAGATGAGAAATAATCCTAATGTACTTGTAAAGTTTAGTCGTTTTCCAGCCCTTGTTATTGCTGGTATATGGGGTGCTACTTTATCCTCTGCTTTAGGAGGAATACTTGGAGGACCTAGAATTTTGCAAGCTATGTCCAATGATGGTATAATGCCTAGGTTCTTTGGCAAAGGAGTGGGAAAAGGTAATGAACCCCGTAGGGCTTTAATGTTGACTTTCTTATTGGCAGAGGCAGGCGTTCTTATTGGAGATTTAGATATTATTGCAGGTATTGTTACTATGTTTTTTATGGCTGCTTATTTGTCTATTAATTTATCATGTTTCTTGGAGAAATGGGCAAGTCCCGATTTTAGACCCCAATTTAAAATAGCTCTAATAATCCCTCTTTTGGGTACTGTTGCGACTCTACTTTTGATGATAAAGTTGGATATAGTATCTGCTTTGCTATCGCTAATTGTTATGGCATCCATATTTGTTTGGTTAACTCGTAAACAATTAGAATTAGATTCTGGAGATGTATGGCAGAGTGTATGGAGCTCTATTGTAAAGACTGGACTTAAGAAATTGTCTTTAAAGAAGACGCATGAGCGTAATTGGGAACCTAATATACTCTTATTTAGTGGGGGAAATAATGTGAGATCTTTCTTATTGGAATTATGTAAATCTATAATAGGTAGAAATGGCGTTATTTCTAATTTTGATTTGGTGGAAAATAAGAGTGCAAAGATGTTATTTCCAAAATCCGACCAATTGATTGTAGATAATAATGATAAGGATAGTTCTATATTTTTTAGACAGCAGGAGTGTAAAAATGTATTTGAAGGGATAGAGAATATAGCTCAAACTTATGGTTTTTCTGGCATAGAGCCTAATACAGTGGTGTTGGGATGGTCGCATAATCAATCTATGATTCCTTCTTATGCTCATATGCTCAATACTCTAAATCAATTAGACTATAATGTATTGTTTGTCAATTATGATAAGGAAAAAGGTTTCGGGGAAAAAAGGAAAATTGATATATGGTGGAATGACCTAAATAATGTAAGTTATTTTACTGTCCAAATGTGTAAATTTATTCTTAGATCACATGATTGGAATGGGGCAGATGTTAGATTTTTATATTTAAATAACGATAATTCTATTCAACATGTTATTAAAAGAGCCATGGAATCCATTACCAAGGAACTTAAAAATAATATTACTATAGAGATAGTAAATAATGAACTTCAAAGGAAATCTTTTTATGATGTTATAAAAATAGAGTCCAAAAATTCGGATTTAACATTTATAGATGTACCATTAAAATATTATGAACAAGATGGTTTTATTGAAAAAATGGAAGTCCTATTAGAAAATTTGGGAACTACTGTTTTTGTGAAAGCTTCATCTATGTTTAATAAAGGTGAAATTATCGATTTAGAGGCTGAAAAACGTTATGTTTCTGCAAGTTCTGTCGCTAAAGATTTTAATAATAGTCGTATTATAGATCTTTACAAAAGCAGCAATACGACTTATAATGATATATTATTACAATTCGATTTGAAATTTATAGAATGGAATACTAATTTAGTGGATAGTATTTATAAGCAATTAACTAAGGTTGTGGATCGTTTATTCCCTTTGTTAGAGAGCGGAGATAAGTTTGATGGAGAATTACATGTTAAGATAGAGGAAAGTATTAAAGATATACAGAAAAATAGATTAGAAGAGTTAGAAAATGAGTTCTTAGACTTAATTAATAAGTATTTTGATACTTATAATAATTACCTCATGACTTTGCCAAAGGTTAAAGGAGTACGTCTAAGGAAATGGTGTAATAGGTATTTTAAGGATTATTTCTTAGTAGGTTTTTATTCTTATCTAGAAGGTTTAGGCTCGTTTTCTTATGAGTTAGTTAATGTTGCTAATAAGGTCCTAAATGATTGGAATGGTAATCAGGATAAAAATGATGTGAAATTGTTTAATGAGTTAAATAGGGTTGCTGTGAAATTGTTGAGTGATAGTAAGCTTTATAGTTATGAAGCTATTTCAAATACATCCCGTAATTATCTAAATCTTATTATGCTTAAGATGGATAAATCTCTTGTTTCTAAATACGAATCCTATATACCAGAAGTTAAAGAGTCTTCTATATCCTTGAAGTATATCAAAAATTATATGGATGTTTGGAAAAATAACTCTGTTTATTTATTAAATCAATTATCTATAGATTTTAGATTATTTACCCTAAAATATATACTATTACCTAAAATAAATGATATATACGTATCTATTTATAATAATCATACTATGGTTGTAAGGCAGATAAATAATGATGTACTAAATAATACTGCAAGTATTGATTTAGATAAGTTAAATAATTTTGATGATGCTTTGAATAATTTATCTTTAAAAGTTAGCAAGGATAAATTAATTAGGAAATTTGAGGCTATGAGGGATGTGTTAATAGCAAATTTCCCTTTAGACACTGAACTCATAATAAGTAATAATCTACATGAATTTGAAAAAGACCAATCTAATATTGAAACTAAAATTATAAATACTCATAGAGTTCTTGCTTTGGTGTTTGATAATAATATTATTCACCCTATAGATATGTTGTTAAAACAATATTTTGCTGAAATCAGATTGATATTGCAGAAGATTGAAAATTCTGTAAGGTTATTGAAGTTTAGTTTGAGTGAACGTGATTCTGAAATAGTGGGTAAGATAGAAACAAATAAGAAATTAGTTGAAGAGTTAGGTGGAGTTAATGAAGAAATTGATGATATAAATGCCAGATTTGAACAGGCTGTGCAATTAGCTGCTTCTAAATGTAGTGATATATTTTCAGATAGAGCAATTTTAATTCATGCCGAAAAATTAAAAGGAATAAATAATAGAAATAAAAATGGAAAATTTTATTTCTTCTCCCATAAGGTAAATAAGTTTAAAGTATTTTTAATAAATAACTTCGATAAATTAGTTATCAAAATTAAAGATTTTATGACTAGGAAATCTTTTAATGATAGGACTAAAAGGTTAATAAATCCTCATTCTCTTTGGATGAATTTTATGGATGAAGTCCAAATTGGACAGGATGTAGATATTACTAAGAACAAATTTGTTCCTTTTTATTATCAGCAATTATTTCTAGGACGTCATAAGGCTCCTAATACACCTCTTCGTAATAGAGAAGTAGAATGGAGTAGTTTTAATAGAGCCTATGAGAGGTTTAAGCTAGGAACTTCTGGAGCTGTTATCTTTGTCGGAGAGTATTACTCAGGTATTACTTACATGATAGAGAATATTATTAGTGTAAAGAAATTTAAGGATATTACAACATTAGAACCTCCTTTATTATATTCTCATGATTCTAGAAAATCTGCAGATAAGATTTTTAAGTTAGCACTTGAGGCAAATCATATTTCGGAGAAAGCAATGAGTATTATACCCGAGGGCCATATATTTGTTATAGAGGATATAGAATTGTGGTGGACTAGAACCCAAAAAGGGGATGAAATATTAGAAAAATTATTTGATTTTATAAATAAATATAGTAGTAGACATTTTTTTATTCTAAGTTCAAATATAGACTTTTATAGACTTATAAAATCTTATTCCTCTTTGGATAATATATTACAGGAAACTATATTACTTCAGCCACTCAAAAGTGAACAGATAGGAAATGCTATAATGGAAAGACATTTAGCTGGGGGAATAGATGTTAAATGGAAGGGTAAACTACTAGTAAATGATAATCATAGAATTTTAGTTAATTTAATGAGTCAAATAACTTTGTTATCTGAAGGAAATATAGGAGTAGCTTTTTATATTTGGTTGTGTAATCTTAGGAAGACTCCAAGTAATGAATATGTACTTAAGGAACTACTGCCTATAAGTTTACCTGATGTTAATATGCAAAAATGGGATAATTTATTACTACAAATTATTTTGCATAGACGCTTATCAGCTGATCAAATATTTGATATATATAAGGGAGAGGATAGAGCTAAAATTAAAAATATATTAGATAGCTTATTGAGGACAAAAGTTGTTGTGGAAATAGATTTTAGAGTCTATGAGATCAATAGGTTTGCCATGGCCTATGTTAAGAAGTACTTGAGAAAGAATGAATATTTGAATTAAACAAAATTATATATTATGGAATTTTTAGGCATATCATTGATGACAATAATAATTTTATTATTGAAAGCTTGTGGTCTTACACTTGTAATAATTCTGGCTCGTAAAGCTTTAAAGTATATTGCTTCGGGTCCAAAGGAAAGTGTCAAGTTAAGGTATTATTATTTTCTGTGTAGAACTCTAGCTTGGATAATTTTTTTTATCTACTGCCTCTTTGTGTTTATTAAGAAGGAAGAATATCTGTTTGTGGCTATATCCTTAATAATATTAATTTTTTCATACAATATAGTGAAAAATATAATTTTGGGAATATTTTTGAGATTACAAAAAGGTAATAAAATTGGTATTAATATAAAATTAGATAATATTTCTGGTGTTATAGCAGATTATGATTTGACTTCTCTTAAAATTCAGATAAAAAATACGGATGAAATTTCTGTTCCTTATTCCAAAATTTATACTGATATTATTATTTATCCATCAAAATCCAATAAGAGAAATGAGGGTGTGCTTGTTCTTAAGTCTGAAGATTTTGAAGATAAGCAGATTTTCGAAAAGCTTAAATTGAAAAAAGACTATATCAGAAAGCAAATATTATTATTACCTTATATTAGTGTAAATAAAAGTGTTGTGATTTCTTTTGAAGAGAATGAGGAGGAAGAGGTTCTTAAAATTTATTATAGTATAGATAATACTGATTATGCCAATAAGGTAAAATTCGATATAGAAGATATAGTTTTTAATATAAATTAGTTATTATAAAGCCCTTCTCTAGTTATAAGAAGTTTTACTATTATATCTTGTTATAATTTTTTTGTTAATTATTTAGAATAAATACCTTTAGTGAACATACCTCATTACTTAAAAATATTTCTTAAGTGATGAGGTATGGTTTAATTAACTCCAATATATTGTTTTATAATAATATTGTAGCTATATTTTGCTAGGCCTATATTAATATATAGTTATTATTCAGCATGAAGTTTGATTATATTTAGTATAACTTCTGCTGCTTTTTCTATACTCTCTGCTGGGACATATTCTAATTTACCATGAAAGTTATGGCCTCCTGCAAAAATATTAGGACATGGAAGATTCATAAATGAAAGTCTGGCTCCGTCTGTACCTCCTCTAATTGGTTGTACTTTAGGTGTTATTCCAGCCATCTCTATAGCTTTGATAGCTTTTTCGACTATTTCATAGTGAGGAGTGATTTGTTCCTTCATATTGTAATATTGATCCTTCATATCAAGAGTAATAGTTCCTTCACCATACTTTTTATTAATGAATTCTACTATATCTTTCATTAATTGTTTTTTGATATCAAATTTTTTCATATCGTGATCACGTATGATATACTGAATATCGGTTTCCTCAACGCTACCTTTAAATGAAATTAATAAGAAAAATCCTTCATAATTTTCTGTATATTCTGGTCTTTGTCCTAGTGGAAGCATGCCGTTAAGTTCCATGGCAATTAGCATAGAATTAATCATTCTATCTTTTGCATTACCAGGATGGACATTTCGTCCTTGTATATGAATTTTTGCGCTTGCTGCATTGAAATTTTCATATTCAAGTTCTCCAATTTGGCCACCATCCATGGTATAAGCATATTTGGCTCCGAATTTTTTGACGTCAAATTTATCAACACCTCTACCTATTTCTTCATCAGGAGTAAAACCTATTTTGATTTCTCCGTGTTTGATTTCAGGATGTTCCATAAGATATTCGGCAGCATACATAATTTCAGCTACACCAGCTTTATCATCGGCTCCCAATAGTGTAGTACCATCAGTTGTAATAAGAGTTTGACCCTTGTAATCCTCTATTTCTGGGAAATCTACTACATTAATCTTTATACCCTTTTCTTTATTTAATACTACATCTCCACCTTTATAATTTTTAATTATTTGAGGTTTTATATCTTTTCCACTTGCATCTGGTGCTGTGTCTACGTGAGCTATAAATCCAATAGGAGCAACATCTTTTGTTATATTTGATGGAATAGTAGCCATCATATAGCCATATTCATCAACATTAGCTTCTATACCCATAGAAATTAATTCATCTTTTAATTTGTTGAGAAGATTAAATTGACATTGAGTACTAGGTTGAGTTTCGCTTTCTGGATCTGATGTTGTTTCTACAGCAACATATCTCAAAAATCTATCTATTATATTTTCCATGATTTTAAAATTAAATTGTTTATTATTTATTTATCATCGTGAAGAGATGATTTGATTAAGTAAATTATTATGCATGCATAAATAAGTATTGAAAGAGCTCCGCACAATGGACTTTCTAACCAAAGTTCAGAACCTGAAATACTACTAAGATCTACTTTAGCAAATTTAAGAATAGCACTTACAACTCCCATTAGGGCTCCACCTGCTATAAAACCAGATGCAAGTAAAGTTCCTTTACTAACTCTTTTCTTATTTAATTCTGCGTTTGTACTTCTACTTCCAACATACCAAGATATTGCTCCTCCTACTAATAATGGTAAGTTTAATTCTAAAGGTATAAACATACCTAAGGCAAAAGCTAGAGCTGATACATTACACATGGTAAGTACTATTGCAATAACTGCACCAATACCATATAATAGCCATGGAGCGCCTCCTCCATTCATTAGAGGTTCTATTACTGCTGCCATAGCATTAGCTTGTGGGGCAACTAAAGCATTTGGACCTGTAAAACCATAGGTGTCATTTAATATCATCATAACCCCTCCAACTGTAGCTGCAGCTACTAAGGTTCCTAAAAATTTCCAAGTTTCTTGTTTTTTAGGGGTTGTTCCTATCCAATAACCTATTTTTAAGTCTGTTATAAATGATCCTGAAACAGATAGTGCTGTACAAACAACACCTCCTATGATTAATGCTGCAGTCATACCAGCCGTACCTGTTAGTCCACTGGCAACTAATATAACACATGCTAATATCAATGTCATTAAAGTCATTCCACTTACTGGGTTACTTCCTACAATTGCAATTGCATTTGCTGCAACCGTAGTAAACAAGAATGCTATAATTCCAACTGTAAGAAGAGCAATAATAGCATGTTTTATATTAAAATCAACTACCCCTGTGTAGAAGAAAATAAAAGTTACTATCAAAGTTAGCAATATTCCAAAGACTATAATTTTCATGGATAAGTCTCGTTGTGTACGTGATTCTTTTGACACATCTTTTTGAGCGCCACTCTTGAATTCTTTTACGGCAAGACCAAAGGCTGATTTGATAATACCTGATGATTTGATGATTCCAATAACACCTGCAGTTGCAATACCTCCAATACCTATGTGTCTGGCATAAGTTGTAAATATCATTTCAGGACTCATTTGTCCAACTGTTTGGGTTATACCCGAATTCATAAAGTCAATAACCTCTGGTCCAAAAAATGCACCAAATAAAGGAATAATTATAAACCATACAAGAAAAGATCCACAACAAATTATAAATGCGTATTTTAGACCAACAATGTAGCCAAGTCCTAGTACAGCTGCACCTACATTTAATTTAACGGCAATTTTAGCTTTATCTGCTAAGGCTGTTCCCCATGGTAAAATTCTAGAAGTAAATGTTTCTGACCACCATCCAAAGGATGAGACAATGAAATCATACAGACCTCCAATAAGACCGCTTATAAGTAAAAGTTTAGCACTTTTGCCCTCAGATTCTCCACTAACAAGTACTTGAGTGGTGGCTGTAGCTTCTGGGAAAGGATATTTTCCATGCATGTCAGATACGAAATATTTTCTAAATGGAATTAAAAAGAGAATTCCTAATATACCTCCTAGAATGGAGCTCATAAATACTTTAAAAAAATCTACTGTTATATCAGGATATTTAGCTTGTAGTATATATAGGGCTGGAAGTGTAAATATTGCTCCAGCTACAATTCCACCAGAGCACGCACCTATAGATTGTATGATTACATTCTGACCTAATGCACCCTTCTTTTTTAAGGCTCCTGAAACTCCAACCGCAATAATTGCTATAGGTATTGCTGCTTCGAATACTTGACCTACTTTTAGTCCTAAATATGCTGCAGCAGCTGAAAAGACGATAGTCATTACAAGTCCAAATGCTACTGACCAGAAGGTTACTTCTGGATAATTTTGATTAGCTTTTAAAATTGGCTCATATTTTTCGCCTGGTTTTAGTTCCCTATCAGCGTTTTCTGGGAGTCCAATTGTTCTTTTCTCTTCTTCCATGTCTGTTTTGTTTACATAGTATTTATATTCACCTAATTTTTTGTTTGTTATACTTAGGCATTAATCTAAATTCCTTACAAAATTAATCATAACTTAGCTAATTTACAACGATTACGTACAAAATACTTATACTCCAATTTGCTTTATTTTTCTTCGTTATTAGTTGCTATAAGTTTGTCCATGTCTGTTATTATTATTTTTTTACCTATAAGTTTAACTATACCCTCTGATGAAAAACTTGAAAGAGTTCTAATAGCATTAGCAGTAGTCATATTTGATAAATTAGAAAGGTCTTCACGGGTTATATATACTTTGAGTGTCTTATTATCTGATTCTAGACCATAAGTTTCAATTAGCACTAATAGTGCTTCTGCTAAACGTGCTCTAATATGTTTTTGTGTTAGAGTAACGGTTCTTCTATGCGAAAATCCAAGGTCTGTTGCTAATGCTTGTATTATTAACATGGCTGTGTCTGCACTAGTACTTACTATGGATCTTATGATTTGACTTTTAATTGTACATATTATGGAATCCTCTAATGCTTCTGCTGAAGCTATGTGAATTTCTCTCGCAAAGAAAGCTCTATATCCTATAAAACCTACAGGCTTAGCCATTCTAACTATCTGTTTTTTTCCACCTATTCCTTCTTTATATATTTTTACTTTTCCAGTTACAAGACATGTTAAACCTTTGGGCTCGTCTCCTTCCTTATAGATTGTTTCCCCCTTTTTAAAGAACATACAACTGGTATTCTTATTTATTGAGGTTTTTAAATCTTTAGGTAATTCAGAGAATATAGAGTGTGGAGTATTTATAAATGTTTCGCATATCTCATTATGTTTTTTTGCTTCTGTAATTATTTCCATTTTTTAAAAGTTTAAGAGGAAGTATACATTCTCGCTTATCCTATAAATATAGTCAATACTTATTGATTTTTTGTAGCTTTAATGTTACCTTTATCGGTTGAACATGTAAAATTAATATTTTGTAGGGAAAATGAATAAAAAAGAATTAAGAAAATTTATAAAATCTTTAAAAAAAGAGTATTCTTTAGATGAAAAACTTAAAAAATCTGTTTCCGTATGGGAAAAAATGGAGGTAAATCAATATTTTAGCGGAGCTAAAAATGTAATGCTTTATTGGTCTATGGATGATGAGGTTGCCACTCATAGTTTTGTAAATAAGTGGTGTAAGAATAAGAATATATTTCTACCTTGTGTGTTGGGTGATGAATTAGAGGTCAGACATTTTTCTAGTATGAAAGATATGGTAGAGGGTGAGAGTTATAAAATAATGGAACCCATAGGTGAAGTTCTTAAAGATTTAGAGAAATTAGATTTGATTGTCGTTCCTGGAGTTGCCTTTGATAAAGAAGGTAATAGAATGGGAAGAGGAAAAGGTTATTATGATAAATTGCTCAAAACTGTTTCTTGTCCTAAGATAGGAGTATGTTTTGATTTTCAATTGGTAGAAAAGGTTCCAACTGAAGAGTTTGATATACCTATGACTGAAATCCTTGTAACAGACTAATCTGCTTAGCAATTTTTAGATATAAAAAAAGCTTACAAACAATGTTTGTAAGCTTTGTGTGATCCAGCTGGGGTTCGAACCCAGGACCCCAACATTAAAAGTGTTGTGCTCTACCAACTGAGCTACTGAATCAGGAAGTATTTCCTTTTTGCGGTTGCAAAGATAAGTGATATTTTTAAGTCTACCAAATAATTTGATGTTTTTTTTTGAAAAACATATCAGTCTAAACTAATTCCTATGCCTGTTTTTCTATGATTAATATATGTTTATAGCTAATCTCTAGATATTTATATAGTTTAAATTTTCTTGGACGATTTTATAATATCTGTAGAGCAATGATTGTTTTTTCTGTTGAAATAGTTGATGAGAAGTAGACTGATTCCAATTACACACATTCCTATTATGGATGGAAGGTCTGGTGATTCTCCTGGAAGTATTAGCCAACTTAGTATGGCTCCAAATATAGGAATAATAAATGTCCATACATTTAGAATGGAAACTTTTACTCCTGGACGTTGTAGTAAAGAGTACCAAATAGCAATAGCGAGCGAAGATACTATGGCTAACCATGCCCATGATATATAAAATTCTAAAGGTAGATCTGGAGACCAACGAGGGTGTTCTATAAATTCAGAAATTATTAGTATTAATATACCTCCTACAAATAAAGAGAAGGCTGCAAGTACTCTAGGATAAACACCTTTAGATTTCTTTGCTATTAATACATTACCCACGCTTCCAAAAAAGTTTTTTATTATTAAAATAATTACTCCAAGTGTAATACTTTGGCTTATCCAAGGATATCTACTAATAGTATTTTGAACTCCAGCACCTGCGTCTACACTAGGTTCTTTATGTTTTGCTAAACTAATAATGACTACTCCTATAATTCCTACAAAGATGGCCATAAACTTTTTTAGTGTCATTTTATCATCCTTAATCATAAAATGAGCTGTTAAGGCAACAAAGATGGGGCCTGAGCCTACAATCATGGCTCCTACATATCCAGGGACCATGTCTAATCCTATATAAAATAAACTGTACAATATTGTTGTTTGTACTAATGCAATATTTACCATTATTGGCCAGTGTGCTAAAGATTCTCTAGTACGTTGTTTAATATTTGGAATAAATGGTAAGATAAGTAAGCCAGATATTGTAAATCTAAGTCCAGCAAATTGTAATGGTGTTGTGTAATTTAAACCAATTTTGATCCCTACAAATGGTGTTGCCCATAATAAACAACAAAAAATAGCCAAAAAAGGTGTTGATAATATTATTTTTTTCATTTCGTTACAAAGATATAAAATATTTTGGTAAAAATAAGTAAAATTTAATAAGGCAATTTAGAAGTTGTATGATTAAATATATAATTTTTTATATAAAAAAAAGAGCTATCAAATATTTGACAGCTCTTTTTATAATAATTTAGTAAATTATTCTCCAGGAGAAATTGCTTCAACAGGGCAAACAGAAGCGCAAGTACCGCAATCAGTACATGCATCTGCATCTATTTCATAATGTTCGTCACCCATTGAGATTGCACTAACTGGGCATTCTCCTTCGCATGTACCACAAGAGATACAATCGTCTGAAATTACGTAAGCCATAACTATAATTTTTAAAATTTATAATGGGACAAATATATATGTTTTTAAAGAATTGTCAAAAAATATCCATAAAAATTTCAAATATTAATTATTTGGATTAAATTTGCAAACTGAATAACAAGGGGTTTATTTAAACTGCGTGATGGTATAACATATAGGCTTTATCCCCTTAGCTTTTGTTTGTTGTTAGAGTAGCGCAAAAAAAATATTTTTATGAAGACTTTTGATTTAAAAGGAGAGTTAAGAACAGAGACAGGTAAAAAAGCTAATAAAGCTTTAAGACTTCAAGGTAATGTACCTTGTGTTATCTATGGTGGAAAAGAAAATATAATGTTTTCTGTAGTAGAAAAAGATCTTAAAAAATTACTTTATACTCCTCTTGTACATATCGTAAATTTAAGTGTTGCTGGAAAAACTTGTGACGCTATTATGCGTGAGGTTCAATATCATCCAGTAACAGATAGACCTTTACATATTGACTTTTATGAAATTCCTGATGACAAACCAGTTGTTATGGAGGTTCCTGTGAAATTGAATGGTTTTGCTGAAGGTGTTAAAGCAGGTGGTGTAATGAATTTAATCTTAAGAAAACTTAAAGTTAAAGCATTACCAAACGAAATGCCAGGTGAAATTGAAATAGATGTAACTAATTTAGGTATTGGTAAGACTATCAAAGTTAAGGAACTTAGTTTTGATAACTATGAGATCGTTAATGCTAAGGAAGTTGTAATTTGTCAAATTAAGTTGACTAGAGCAGCTAAATCTAATGATGGAGCAAAAGCTGTTGCTGCCGCTACTCCTGCTGCTGAATAAAAATTTAATTATGAAGTATCTTGTGGTAGGACTTGGTAATATAGGGTCCGAATATCAGAATACACGACATAATATAGGTTTTAAGGTATTGGACGCTACTATAGAGGCGTCCAATCTTGTTTTTACAAGTAATCGTTATGGCGCTGTATGTGAAAAAAGAATAAAAGGACGTTCGGTTATTTTTCTAAAACCTGATACTTTTATGAACCTTAGCGGTAAGGCTGTAAGTTTTTGGATGAGGAAGGAAAAGATAGCTATTGAGGATGTTCTTATTATAGTTGATGATATAGCTTTACCATTTGGGACCTTAAGATTGAAGGGAAAAGGTAGTGATGGAGGTCACAATGGTCTAAAAAGTATTATAGAATGTCTAGGTTCCACAAATTTTGCCCGTTTGAGATTTGGTTTAGGTAATGATTTTAATACTGGTGGGCAGATAGATTATGTATTAGGAGAATGGACAGAAAAAGAAAATGAAGTAATGCCTGAATTATTGAATCATGCAAAAGATGTTATTAATGCTTTTGTGATGATGGGTGTTTCTCGAGCTATGAATATTTATAACGGAAAGAGTATATTAAATAAATAATCATGTGTGATAAAGTTAGGGTAGATAAATGGCTTTGGGCTGTCAGAATCTATAAGACACGCTCCCTTGCTTCAGAACAATGCAATAAGGGACATGTGTCTGTCGGAGATATAAAGGTTAAACCATCTAAAGAACTTAGAGGTGGGGAAATTGTAAAAGTGAGAATGAATCCTATAGTTAGACATTTTCTGGTCAAAAAATTAGCAGTGAAAAGGATGTCTGCAAAATTAGCTGTGGATTTTGTTGAGGAAGTGACACCTCAAGAGAATTTAGATTTGTTAAATGTGTCTCATGCTTACGGTTTTGAGTCAAGAGATAGAGGAATAGGAAGGCCTACAAAAAGAGATAGAAGATTAATAGATCGTTTAAAACAAGGAGAGGAATAAATTTATGTTAATAGCTAAGAATAAAAGGAAGACCAATATTGCTGAATATATTTTGTATATGTGGCAACTTGAAGATTTATTTAGAGCCTTGCATCTGAATATAAACGAAGTAGATAAAAGTATAGTTCAAAATTATAAGGTAGATGATGCTACCAAAAAAGAGATTCATGATTGGTATGAGAATTTGATTGAGATGATGAAGAAAGAAAATATTATCAAGTCAGGTCATCTACAGGTGGTCATGAATACAGTAAATGAATTGACAGAACTTCATTTTTATCTTATGCATAAATTGCATGATAATAGATATAATCAAATAGTATCTATGGCTCTTACTAGTCTTATTGAATTTAGAGGACGTTCTAAGGCTAACAATGATATTTCAGATGTAGAGTTAGCATTAGTTGCACTATATGGTAATTTACTTCTAAAACTTCAACATAAAGAAATAAGTCCCAAAACAACTCTTGCTATGGAATCTTTTAGTAAAATGCTTTCATATTTAAGTGCTGTTTATAAAAAAATGGACGAAGATGAAGATAGATCCTTTAGGGAAAGTTAATGTAAATAATTTGTTTTTGTGTAATCAAAAATATAACTTGCATTAAATATCTTTTAGTTATTTATAATATTTAATAAATATAAAATTTTATCTTATGAAACGTGTCGTCTTATTCTTTGTAGCAATTTTTTTCTGCTCATCTTTGTTTGCAACTGTTGTTGAAAAGAAATATAATAAAAGTTTTAATAAAGGTTCTATAAGTGAACTCAATATACATAATGCTTATGGTAGTATAAGTATAGAACAGGTTAGAGGCAATAAAATAATCTTTAACGTAGTTGTAACAGCAAAATCTTCAAATAATGTTAAGGCTGAAAAGTTGCTAACAGCTATTGATTTTTATGATAGGCTAAATAATAATTCTTTAGATTTTGGTACTAATTTTGTCAAGAAAATAGGTTTTGTAGATAAGGTATTAGGTTCTAGTATAACCGTTGACTATATAGTAAAAGTTCCCTACGGCGTGGATTTAAAGGTCCAAAATAAGGAAGGAGATATCTATATTGGAGATTTTACTGGAGAATTGAACTTAACTCTTGATTCAGGAGCTTTAACTTTGGGGAATGTGTTAGGAAATTACAGATGCTATGTATCTCTTAATTCAGGATCGTTTAGAATAGGTAATGTTAGACATCTAACTTGTGATTTAAAATCTTCTATGATGAGTGTTGAATCTTGTGATAGATTAAAAATGAATGCTTCCTCTACTAGTGGAGTTATAAAATCTGTTAATAGTGCCGATTTAATTACCAATGGAGGAGAGATTAGAATAGATAAGGTAGAAGATTTAAAGATAATGTCATCCACTTCTAAAATCATAGTTAAAGACTTAGGAAATATGCTAAATTGTAAGGTTAAGAAAGGTCAACTTTATGTGAATAGTGTTCATTATAGTTTTGATAGTATGGATATAGACTCAAGTCTTGCAATTATTAAATTGGATTTTATGAAGAATTGTGGATTTAATTTAAATTTATCTTATAATAGTTTATCTAAATTAAACCTACCTAGTAATATCAATTTAGTTAAGAGATCGGATGTAGCAAGCCCTAAGGTTAAAAGTGGTTTTATAGGAAATAGAGAATTTGACGGCAATGTAAACATTAGCTTGCAAAATTCTAAGTTGACTTTAGGACAAGTAAAATAATTATATTTTAATTGGAATATAAATTAATATTATTACCTTTGACCTAAATTATAAGAAAAATTGTAGAGATATAAAAATGAAGAACATATTATTACATACAAACCATCATTGCCATCGCTTTTCCAGGTGAGATGATTTGTTGTGTAAATATATAACATATATAGAGCTCGCCTGATAGGCGGGCTTTTTTTATACTCTCTTATCAGGCGTGCATTTAAGTATTAATATTAAAATTAAGTGTACGATGGAAAAAACTAGTTCTCAATTAAGCTCTAATAAAGAGATAAGAGACATATGTAAGGGCATTTTTAAAGAAGTTCAAAAAAATGGAGATAAGGCTGTTGCTAAATATACATGGTTTTTTGATAAAGTTAAGATTACAAATTTTCAAGTTAGTGAAAAGGAGATAAATGAGTCTGAGTCTCTTGTTCCTGAAAATTTAAAAGAAGCAATATTACTTGCGAAGTCTAATATTGAAAATTTTCATAGGGCCCAGACAAAATTTCAAAAAGTGGAAGTAGAAGAGAATTCTTGTAAATGCTGGCAGGAAGTTAGGGCTATTGAAAAAGTTGGACTTTATATACCAGGGGGAACTGCTCCTTTGTTCTCTACCGTTTTAATGTTAGCTATTCCAGCTAAAATTGCAAATTGTAAAAATATTATTCTACTTTCTCCTCCCAATAGAGAAGGAAAGATTAATCCCGTTATTTTATGGACAGCAAAAATTTGTGGAATAAAAAATATTTATAAAGCTGGAGGAGTTCAAGCTATTGCAGCTATGACTTTTGGTACTGAGTCTATTCCCAATGTATATAAAATATTTGGTCCCGGAAATGCTTATGTTATGCAAGCTAAGCAACTTGCTTTAAATTATGGAGTTGCTATTGACATGCCCGCAGGGCCTTCTGAACTTATGGTGATAGCAGATGAAAGTGCTAAAGCAAATTTTGTAGCTTCAGATTTATTATCCCAAGCCGAGCATGGTGTAGATAGTAAGGTTGCATTACTTACAACAGTTAAGGGTTTTATTGAAAAAGTTAAATATGAAATACAATTGCAATTGGAAAAACTACCAAGAAAAGATATTATATCTATGGTCTTAGCTAATAATTTTATTTCTAAATTACTTCCTAGTATTGATGCATGTTTAGATATTGCGAATGATTATGCTCCCGAACATTTAATTATATGTACACATAACTATAACGAGTTAGTCCCCAAAATTACTAATGCGGGATCTGTGTTTTTAGGTAATTATTCTCCTGAAAGCGCTGGAGATTATGCTTCAGGAACTAACCATACCTTACCTACAAGCTCTTATGCAAAAATGTATAGTGGTATTAGTGTAGATTCATTTACTAAGAAAATATTCTTTCAAGAGATATCTAAAGATGGTTTATCTTATCTTAGTAAAGCTATTGAGATTATGGCGGAGAATGAAAATTTAGATGCGCATGCAAATGCAGTTAAAATAAGAATGAATTGTGATATAAATAAATATAATTGACCTAGGAGTTAAGCAAACTATTAATATATAAAGATGAATTATATAAAACGAAATATTAGACCAAACATACTCAATCTAAAGGCTTATTCTTGTGCTAGAAATGAATTTAAGCTCAATTCCAATTCGGGGTATAATAATATAATCTTATTAGATGCTAATGAAAATCCCTTTAATACTTCATATAATAGATATCCTGATCCTAATCAAACAAATTTGAGAGAGATTATATCAGAATGCAAAGGAGTAGATAAGGATCAAATATGTTTTGGAAATGGAAGTGATGAAATAATAGACCTTCTAATTCGAAGTTCTTGCGTTCCCTCAAAAGACAATATTCTATATTTTTATCCAGGATATGGAATGTATGAAGTATATGCTAATATTAATGACGTAGAAAATAGACATATTCTATTAGATGACGAATTAAAATATGATTTTAATAAACTCCTTGAGAGAGTTGATGCTAATTCTAAAATAATATTTTTATGTAATCCTCATAATCCTACGGGGCTTGCCATTAGCTGTGAAGAAATTGAAAAAGTATGTAAGAATTTTGAAGGATGGGTTGTTGTAGATGAAGCTTATATTGATTTTTCACTTCAGAATTCAGCCCTAAAATTATTGTCTAAGAATAAAAATCTCATAGTAATGCAAACTATGTCGAAGGCTTATGGTCTAGCCGGTTTGAGATTAGGTATGTGTTTTGCAAATAAGGAGCTTATTGCTCTTTTAAATAATATACGAGCTCCTTATAATATTAATTCAGAAACTCAAAATCTTGTAGTAAAGAATTTAAAGTCTCTTAAATTGGATGTAGATATTATTATATCTGAAAGGAATAATTTAATAAATAAGCTTAGAGATTTTAGTTATATAAAAAAGGTATATGAATCTTCAGCTAACTTTATTCTTATAAAATGTATAGACGCTCTAAGTTTATACAAATTTTTGATAACCAGAAATTGTATTGTGAGGTTGAGGGATATTTCACCTAATATGTCAAATTGTATTAGACTGACCGTAGGTAATCCAGCAGAAAATATCAGACTACTAAAAAATTTGGAAGAATTCGAAGGCTTATAATAAAACACAATTTATAAATAGAATTATTTAAAACTAAAATTAAAATATGAAGAAAGTATTATTTATAGATAGAGACGGAACTATTTTGATGGAACCACCCATAGATTATCAAATTGATAGTCTCAGCAAATTTAAATTTGTCTCTGGTGTTATTTCAGGACTTAAACAAATAGTTAGTAAGACAGATTATAAACTGGTTTTGGTATCAAATCAAGATGGTTTAGGTACTGATAGTTTTCCATTTTCAGATTATCAACCACTTCAGGATTTAATGTTAAGAATTTTGGAATCAGAGGGAATAGAATTTGAAAATATATATGTCGACAAAAGTTTTCCTGAGGAAAAATCACCCAATAGAAAACCAGGAATTGGAATGTTATTGCCTTATCTTAATGAGTATTTAGATTATAATAATTCTTATGTTATTGGAGATAGGTTAGGGGATATGCAACTTGCTAAAAATATGGGCATAAAGGGAATATTCTTAAAAGGAGGAAATTTTACAGATGAAGATCTTAATAAACTAAAGGAAACTATTGTACTAGAGTCTGATTCTTGGGCTAGGATATCTAATTACATTATTAATGGTTCGCGCAGAGCTTCTATTACTCGTAAAACTGCTGAAACATCTGTAAGTATTTCCTTAGATTTAAGTAATTCGGGAAAATGTTCAATAGATACAGGAATAAGCTTCTTTGATCATATGTTAGAGCAAATAGCAAAACATGCTGAAATAGATTTAGATATAAAAGTTAAAGGAGATCTGAATGTTGATGAACATCATACTATAGAAGATACAGCTATAGTGTTAGGGCAATGTATTAGAGAAGCTTTGGGCTCTAAAATAGGATTGCAACGTTATGGGTTTGTTTTGGATAAGTCAAATGATCAATCTTTAGTAAATAAGTTTGAATTTGGACTTGTAATGGATGAAGCTAAATCAGAGGTTTTTTTAGATTTTGGAGGTCGTTCTTATTTAACTTGGAATGTAGCTTTTGATAGAGAATATGTGGGAGACTTTCCAACAGAAATGACAAGGCACTTTTTTGATTCTTTTTGTCAAGAATGTAAGTGTAATTTATATATATCTGCTATGGGTTATAATACTCATCATAAAGTTGAAGCAATTTTTAAATCTTTTGCTCATGCTTTAAAAGATGCTATTGTATGTTCTGGGAGCAATTTACCTTCTTCAAAAGGTGTATTATAGGTTAAATAAATTATTAAAGTTATAGATACTATGAATGTTGTTATTATAGATTATGGGGCTGGGAATATATTCTCTGTAAAGTCCTCACTTAGTAGATTGGGAATAGATGCCATAGTAAGTTCTGATCCAAAAGTTATTCAAAATGCAGATAAGATAATCTTTCCAGGTGTTGGAGAGGCTAGTTCAGCTATGTCAGTACTCAAAGAGAAAGGTTTAGATGTGATTATTCCAAATTTGAAAATGCCTGTTTTAGGTATATGTTTGGGTATGCAGTTAATGTGTCGATTTTCAGAAGAGGCTAATGTAGCAGGTTTAAATATATTTGATGTAGATGTAAAAAAGTTTAATGTAGAAAGGAATGCTAAAAATATACTTGAAACTCAAAATAATATAAAAATTCCTCATATGGGCTGGAATAATATTTATGCTCTAGCTTCTCCTTTATTTGAGAATGTAAATGAAAATGATAGATACTATTTTGTCCATTCTTATTATGTGCCTAAGTGTGATTATACAATAGCTTTGTGTGATTATATCAATGAATTCTCTGCTGTGATAAAAAAGGAAAATTTTTATGGTTGTCAGTTCCATCCAGAAAAATCTGGGGAGAAAGGTGCTTTATTACTTAAAACTTTTTGTGAATTGACCTAATTTATTTTACAAATCATTAATCAATAAACAAATATGTATATATGTATATATTTATAAATAAACAAATAAAGAAATGAAAATAATACCAGCTATAGATATATTAAACGGGTCGTGTGTAAGACTTAAAAAAGGAGATTATAATGAGTGTACAATATATTCTGAGACACCAGGACTGGTTGCTAAGAGTATTTTTGATAAAGGTTATAGAAGAATTCATGTTGTGGATTTAGATGGAGCTAAGGGCTTAGGAGTGCAAAATATTAAGACATTGACTGATATTTGTTCCATAAATGGGCTATCAGTAGATTTTGGAGGAGGTATAAAATCTGAGGAGGAACTAAAGAGCATATTTAAGGCCGGAGTTGATTACGCTTGCATAGGTAGTTTATCAGTATTAAACATAGATATGGTAAAGGGTTGGATAAGTAAATATGGAAGTGATAAATTTATTCTTAGTGTAGATGTAAAGGATGATTATATTTATGTAAATGGATGGAAAACTAAAACTTCTATGACCTTAGATAGTTTGATAGAAACTTACGATGGACTTATTCAAACAATGATGTGTACAGATATAAATAAAGACGGAATGATGTTAGGACCAAATATTGAAATGTATAAAAAATTGCTCAATAAATATAGTTCTATAAAGTTTATAGCCTCTGGAGGAGTATCAAATAATGAGGATTTATTAAACTTACAAAATATTGGAATTAAGGAAGTAGTAGTGGGTAAAGCATATTATGAAGGTCTTATAAAATAAAAGTAATGGGTTTAGCAAAGAGAATAATACCTTGTCTAGATGTTAAAGATGGAAAGGTTGTAAAGGGAGTAAATTTCAAAGAACTAAAGAATGTTGGGAATATAGTTGATTTGGCTTCAAAATATTCTAACGAGGGAGCAGATGAATTGGTCTTTTTGGATATATCTGCAAGTTTAGAAAATAGAAAGACCAAGTATGAGTGGGTAAAACAAGTTGCTAGTGCTATTAATATACCATTTACAGTGGGAGGAGGAATATCTAGTGTGAAGGATGTGGAATTATTACTTAATTGTGGGGCAGACAAAATTTCTATTAATTCATCTGCAGTAAAAAATCCCCAATTGATAACTTTATTATCTCAAAAATTTGGAAGTCAGTGTGTCGTAGTAGCTGTTGATGGAGCTAACCATAGAAAGATACAAAAGAATTCTAACAATTTTTTAGCTCTAAACGATTCCTCAGATAAAGAAGTTTTTTCATATACAAAGGAATCAGATGAACTATGGACTGTGTTTGTAAATGGGGGAAAATTAGATACTGGAATAGAGATGTTTGGTTGGATGAAAGAAGTAGAAAGATTGGGAGCTGGAGAGATATTATTTACCTCTATAAATCATGATGGTACAAAAAATGGTTTTGCATGTAAGGAATTGGCTAGTATAAGTTCAGAAATTTCTATTCCTATAATAGCATCTGGTGGAGCTGGTAAGCCTCAAGATTTTATAGACGTATTTAAATATGGTTTAGCTGATGCTGCACTTGCAGCTGGTATTTTTCACTCTGGAAAATATTCTATTGCAGAAGTTAAAACTTTATTAAAGCAAGAGGGTGTATGTGTTAATCTTTAATTGTTTTTTATCTGCTGTTTAGTATATAGATGATGTCTTTATATAGCCACATGAGTAATAGTTATTATGTATTGATATTTAATTAGTTACAGTGGTTATTAACAAATTTTTCACAAATTGTTCAGTGTTTTGTTAGTAAGTATTGTAAATGCCATTAAACCAATAAGATAGCTTTGTAAATAATGTGTGTAAATGATCTTTTTAACAAAAAAGGATAGTAATAAGGTGTAGTAATAAGGTATAGTAATAAGGTATAGTAATAAGGTATAGTAATAAGGTATAGTAATAAGGTATAGTAATAAGGTATAGTAATAAGGTATAGTAATAAGGT
>Ga0172378_10000657_pt1 | contig 30652 bp, 27 predicted proteins | sample GrowelOW332metaG_FD_119755 | JGI IMG/M metagenome (GOLD analysis project Ga0172378, IMG submission 119755) | Groundwater microbial communities from an aquifer near a municipal landfill in Southern Ontario, Canada - Pumphouse #3_1 metaG | ecosystem: Environmental > Aquatic > Deep subsurface >...
AAAAAATTAACTTTAGAAGTTGAATCTCATATTGGCGATGATACAGTTCGTACAATTGCCATGGGTCCAACTGAAGGAGTTGTTAGAGGAATGAACGTTGTTAATACTCATCATTCGATTATGGTGCCAGTTGGCAATTGTACTTTGGGTAGAATGTTTAATGTTTTAGGCGATCCAATCGATGAAAAAGAAACTGATTCTTTTAAAGATGTTACACGCCTTCCAATTCATAGATTAGCTCCATCGTTTGAAGAACAAACGACAAAAAGCGAAATTCTTGAAACAGGAATTAAAGTTATTGATTTACTTTGTCCATATGTAAAAGGTGGTAAGGTAGGATTATTCGGTGGAGCCGGTGTTGGTAAAACGGTTTTAATTCAAGAATTAATTAATAATATTGCTACTATTCAACATGGTATCAGTGTTTTTGCTGGCGTTGGAGAACGCAGTAGAGAAGGTAACGATCTTTATAACGAGATGAAAGAAACTGGAGTTTTAAATAAAACTGCACTTGTTTACGGACAAATGAACGAAGTTCCTGGAGCAAGATTTAGAGTTGCTTTAAGTGCTTTAACAATTGCCGAAAATTTTAGAGATAATATGCATCTAGACGTTCTTTTCTTTATTGATAATATATTTAGATTTACCCAAGCTGGAAGCGAAGTTAGTGCTTTAATTGGCCGTATGCCTAGCGCCGTTGGTTATCAGCCAACTCTTGCTACGGAAATGGGTCAATTACAAGAAAGAATTACTTCAACAAAGAATGGGTCAATAACTTCAATTCAAGCTGTCTATGTGCCTGCAGACGATTTAACTGATCCAGCTCCAGCCACCACATTCTCTCACCTTGATGCAAAAACAGTTCTTGATAGAAATATTGCTGCTTTAGGAATTTATCCTGCTGTCGATCCTTTACAATCAAGTTCAGTTATTATGGATCCTCAAATTTTAGGTGAAGAACATTATAATACTGCTAGAGCGGTCATTTCTATTTTACAAAGATATAAAGAATTACAAGATATTATCGCAATTTTAGGTGTAGATGAATTAGGGGATGACGATAAGATTATTGTTGCTAGAGCAAGAAGAATCAGAAATTTCTTAAGTCAACCATTTACTGTTGCTGAATCGTTTAATGGACTTGATGGAAAATATGTAAAATTACAAGATACAATAAGATCGTTTAAAGCAATTTTAAGTGGAGATTACGATAAATATCCAGAAGATGCTTTTTTATACGATGGACCAATTGAAGATGTTATCGGAAAAGTAGGACAAACTAAAGATGAATGAAAATTCTAACCTTATAAATTTAGAAATCGTAAGTGAAGATGGCAAAGTCATTTCTTTACAAGTTGAAGATATTTATGTCCAAATTAAAGAATATGGAATCATGGGTTTTTTAAAGGATTGCGCTCCTTTTATAGGCATTATCGATATTTCTTCGTTTTATGTTTCCCTTAATCGCAAGAAAAAATATTTTGCGATTAGTGGTGGAATAATTGATGTCAGAAAAGATAAAACTATCATTCTTGCTGATACTTTTGAATCAGAAGATGAGATTGATAAAGATAGAGCTCAAAAAGAAAAAGATAATGCTTTAAATAAGATGAAAGAAATTGAAAAGAGTGATGAATTTACATACAAAACTTTGGAATTTTCTTTAAAAAAAGCTATTAATAGATTGAATCTTAATAAATAAAATAATGGGGATTTGCAGGTTATTTTAAAATAATTTATTATATTATTTCGATATTTTTTATTCTATTAAATATAATAATTCCATGGAAAATAAAGATATCGAAACTGTAATTATTTATGATATAAATTATCAATTATTATCTAATCTTGAGAATTTTCGAATTCTTTTGGTGGATGTTAATAAACCATATGCTCAATGCAAAGGGTGTTTTGGTTGTGGGGTTAAGTGTCCAAGTCATTGTGTTTTTAAAGATAAAATAGAAGATATTGGGAAAACAGTATGTAATTCTAAAAAAATAATAGTGATTTCAAATTGTGTTTATGGTGGATTATCGAAAAAGGTAAAAAGAGTTTGGGAACGTTGTATTCCTGGTGTTTTACCGTTTTTCACATTCAGAAATAAAGAGATGCATCATGCTTTAAGATGTAAGACAAATCCTGAGTTAATATTTGTTTTTTATGGAGCTAAAAGTGAAAAAGAGAGGGGATTGGCAAAGGATATTGCTTTTGCTAATGCTACAAATTTTTTTAATTCTCAATGTAAAGTTTTCTTTTATGAAAATGCACCAAATATTGAGGAGTGTTTTAAATTATGAAAATAGTTAAACTTTTTGCTAGTCCAAAAAAACATAAAAAACTTACAAATTCTGGCTATGTTACTAATTTAACTAGCATTCCATTATTAGGAAAAAAGACAAAATCATTTTCTATAGTTTTTAAATCAGAATTTCTTTTAGCTTTAGAAGAATGTAAAAACGCTGATGTGATTATTTTTTCAACTCCAGTTTATGTTGATTCTTTGCCATCTCACCTAATTGAATTTTTAGAACTTGCTAGTAAAGAAATAGCAGATAAAAAGTGGCATGCTAAAATTTATGTTGTGTCGACATGTGGATTTTTTGAAGGTAAACAATGTAATTTAGCTTTAGAACAAATCAAACTTTGGTCAGAATGCAATAATTTAAAATATTGTGGCGGCTTAGGTGTTGGTGGTAGTGAGATGCTTGGGATAATTAGATTTACCAATTTACTTTTACCTATTTTAATTGTTTTAATTCAATTAATAGTTGGAATAATTCAAATTTATGGTTTTTCAATGGCGGTTTCTTCTGTTTTTATTGTTACAAATTTTATTAACCTCTTTGTAAGTGTTGGTTTATTTTTGTTATTTAGTATGGGTTTATTTATTAAATCTATCAATTTTGGATTTATAATTAGAAAGCAAAAAATTGTAAAGAATAGATTTACAACGGTATGGTTTTGTGGAAAATATTTGTTTATATTTTTCGCTTCTTTATTTTGGATAATACGTGCTTTATTTCATACAGTTTTAATCTCAAAAATGTTTAAAAAATGAAATTTTAATGTAGAGTTTTTATAAAAAATTATTGTTAATAAATATTGATATTGTTATAACATTAAAATTCATGAAATATCTTTAAAAAGTAATCACAATAGATTAAACTTAAATAAGTAAAAGAGGTCTAAAAAATGCCAAATTTTGTCTTCATATCGCCACATTTTCCAGATACTTACTGGAAATTTTGTATTAGCTTGAGAAATCATGGTTTTATTGTGCTTGGTATTGGTGATGCTCCATATAACGAGATTGGTGACGCTTGCAAGTTTTCGTTAAACGAGTATTTCTGTTGTGCCAAGATGGAAGATTACGAAAATGAAAAGAGGGCAGTCAAATATTATATCGATAAATACGGACCTATTACTTTTCTTGAGTCTAATAACGAATATTGGTTAACAAAAGATGCGCAGTTAAGAACGGAGTTTCATATTACTTCAGGAGTGGATATTGAAGGTGTGAAATTATTTAGATCTAAAATTAGACAAAAAGAAATTTTTGAGAAGAACGGAATAAAATGTGCTCGATTTACCGCTGATAATTCAAGAGATGGTATTCTCGCGTTTGCTAAAAAAGTGGGTTTTCCAATTTTTGCTAAACCTGATGATGGTGTTGGCGCTCAAGGTACTATGAAGATTAAAAACGAAGAAGATGTCAATAATTTTATTTCGGTTAGAGATCAAAATAAAAAATACATCATTGAAGAATTTGTCGAAGGAGACATAATTTCTTTTGATGGAGTAGCTAATAGTCATAGTGATGTTATCTTCTGCACAGAAGATGTTTTCACTGTCAACAATGCTGATATTGTTAATAACGATTTAGATGATATGTATTATTGTAATCCTTATATGGATCATGAATTTTATGAATTGGGTTGTAAAGTTGTAAAAGCAGCTAGAATTCAGCAAAGATTTTTCCATATCGAATTTTTCGTTTTAACAAAAGATCATCCATATTTAGGTAAAAAAGGAACAAGAATTCCACTCGAAATTAATTGTCGACCAGCTGGTGGTTATACTCCAGATGTCATCAATTTTGCTAATTCATTATCTTGTTATGATATTTATGCAGATTGTTTAGCCTTTGATGAAAATAGACAAAATATGAATCAAGAAAAATTTTATTGTGTTGCTTGTTCTCGACGTTTCAAATCTAAATATGTCCATGAGTTTAGTGAAGTTTTAGACAAATTTAAATATGCAATTTGCATGTATGGTGACTATCCTGAGGTTCTCCGTGATGACATGGGGGATTGTTATGCGATTGCAAAATTTAAAACGATGGATGAATTATATGAATTTGATAGATTTGTCCGCGAAAAAATTAAGTAAGGAGTTATTATGAAAGATAATAAAATGTACGATTTATTCAAAGATGCAAAAATTACTGATGAATCGTTTTTAGTCGTTATTGAAATTAGTAAAGGTAGCAAGAATAAGTACGAATATGATAGATCAACTGGTTTATTACACCTCGATCGTATTTTGTATACTTCAACGCATTATCCACAAAATTATGGTTTTATTCCATTAACTTGGGCTGATGATGGCGATCCACTTGATGTATTAGTTTTATGTAGTGAACAAATTTTACCTTTATCTACAGTTCAATGTAGACCAATCGGTATTATAAAGATGATTGATGGCGGTAAAAAAGATTATAAAGTTATTGCGGTTCCTGAAAACGACCCATTCTATAATGATTTTACAGATGTTTCTCAAATCCCTATGCATATGATTGAAGAAATTAAGCATTTCTTTAAAGTTTATAAGTCGCTTGAAGGAAAAGAGACAACAATAAAAGATCTTTATGGAAAAGAAGAAGCGAAAGAAGTAATTAGGTCTTGTATCGCCTGTTTTAATAAAGACTAGAATAGTGTTTTAATAGAGCTTAATATTCGTTGATATTTCTCATCACCAATTGTTTTATAAATTTGGAGATGACGACGATTCAACATATATTTGGCCCGATAGTAGAAGAGTATATCTTGGAATTTTCCAAATAGATCTACTCTTTTTTTAATGAGATTATTGTATTTTGAACCGAAATATTTTTGCAAAAAGAATGTTTCTTGATCATTAGATAAATCATTTTCTGTGATAACACTAGCTAAATCAAAATAAGGATTATTCATGGCTCCATATTCCCAATCAATTAAAAATAACTTGTTATAGGTAAAGAGCATATTTCCCTTTACTAAATCGTTATGACACAAAACCATTGGGGATTTACCGAAGATTTTGGATATTTCTTGAATAATTAATTTCTCGTATCGTGAATCAATTCGTTCACTAATATCAAGTGATTTTTTATAAACATTAAGTTTTAAAAATGGTTGATATCCAACTTTTGTATTAATTTTTGAATTATGAAGTTTTTTCAATGTTTTTGCGATAAGGGTTAACTGATCGTTGGTTGGAGATAAATCATATGGATTTGATTGATGGATAAATTTAGATATTTTGATACCTGTTTGGATATCAAAATAAATTATCTTTTCACTAAGATTAAGTGGGGCAATCAAATTATAATTATTCAATTCATTGGCGTTCGATATGGTTTCATCTTTATTTTCTTTAGGGATTCTCATGACTGAAGAATCATTGATTAAAAAATTGTTGTTGCTAAAACCAGTAAGAATTTCTTCGACAGAGCGCACATTCTTACCTGTTAAATCAATATAAGTTTTTTTTGCTTCTTTTTTATCCATAAATATATCTTAATTAAAAGCGTTTAGCTTTAAGTAAAGCGTTTTTGATATCAAACTTAAAATTAATTATATGAAAAGTTTCGTATTTTGCAATTTTAACTTTTCCTAAAGTTCCAAGTTTTTTAATAAATTTAATTTGAGAATACATGACATCGCCCGTATTTTTCTTTGCTAAATAAATCGCTAGTTCAGAAGCCATTTCTTTAACATCGTTTGATGGATTATCATCAAAAATCACGACGTGAGGCCCATGAGCTTTATCGATATGTAAAAAATAATAAGTCTTTTTTGCTAATTTAAAGGTAAGGTAATCGTTCTGAATATTATTTTTTCCAAAGCCGATTTTAGTTTCATTAAACAAAATATAATAAGGCTTTACAGCGGATTTTTGAATTTTTACATTTTTTTGCGACTTGATTTTGATAATATTTGTACTCTTTAATTCTTCTATTAACTGTAAATAATCTTCCTCATTGTAAAAAGTGGTGGAATCAAGTAAAGAAGAAATGTAGTTTAAATCATCTTCGGTTTCATCAATAAATTTGTCAGACATTTGAATCGTTTGTTTCGCTTTTTTATACACTTTATAAAGATATTCTAAATTTCTTTGAGGAGTATAATCGGCTTTAACGCTAATTTTTTTACCTAAATAATCAAAAGAGCTATCTCCGCGATTCATAGATTCTAAATTAGCCAAAAAGAAATCACCATAATCTTTGTAGATTAATTTTTCTTTGGCTTCATTTTCTTCTTCAATAATTATTTTTAATTTCTTTTGTAGAGATTTCTTTTTGGCTTTTAAAGCAACTAAAACATATTTATATTTTTCTTCTAAATATCGATCTTCAATATTTTCTATATGAACATTAATTAATTCATCGTAATTTGTAGGAACTTCTTTTGAAATTACTTGGTTTTGTGGATATTCAAAAGTCGCATTTTGAATAATTGGGTGTTTAGTATCTAATCCATGAAATTTTAAAGCATCAATAATCTTATTATCGTTATTAAGTAAAATAATATTTGTATTCATTTTAAAAAGTTCGATTATAAGAGAAAATGATATTTTATCGTAAGTATCGGTTGTTTTTACGAAATCAAATTTTACTATGTTGTCATTATTAATAACTGAAGCCCCAATAAATTTTGAATTATTTAATTTAGTTTTTAATTTATTAATGAATTGATTATTGTTGTTTGCTAAAAATTTATTTGTTGTTATTGCAATAAATGGCTCTTGAGGCATTATAGAAATAAAAACAGAATTGCTTTTTCCTTGACTAAAACCAAATAAAAAATCGGTTTTTGTTAGAGACTGTATTTTGTTTAAAAAAGTATTTTTAAATTTATTGTTAATGTTATCGATTTGTTGTTTTAAATAGTCTTGGTAAGTCATAAAGAAATTATAAACGATACAAAAACAAAAATCAGGTTTTTATCCGTGGCTTATGATAAAAATTATGTAAATATTTTCATTATCTATGAAAACAAGTGATGAATAAGCATTTTTTAGAGCATAACTATTTGAAACGCCAATATTAATTGTCTATAATTTAGTTATGAAAAAAGGATTACTCATTATTCTTAGTGGACCTAGTGGTGTCGGTAAAGGCACGATTAGAAAAAAAGTTATGGAAAACACTGATCTTAACCTTGCTTATTCTATTTCTATGACCACTAGATTGCCTCGAAAAGGTGAAATCAATGGGGTTGATTATTTCTTTGTAACAAAAGATGAATTTGAAAACAATGTTTCGAAAGGGAAACTTTTAGAATATGCTAAATTTTGCGAAAATTATTATGGAACTCCATTAGATTATGTTGAATCTTTACGTAATGATGGGAAAAACGTTATTCTAGAAATTGAAACACGTGGTGCTAGACAAGTTATGGCAAAATGTATATCGAAAGATGAAATATCTGTTTTTCTTGTCCCTCCATCAATTGAAGAATTAGAAAGAAGAATTAGAGGTAGAAATACCGAATCCGAAGATATCATTCAAGAAAGATTGGCTAAAGCTCGTCATGAGATGATACATAAAGATCTTTATGATTATATAGTTGTCAATAACACTCCTGAAGAAGCATGTAATGAAATTATAAAAATCATTAAGGATCATTTAAATTGATGTATTTACTAGAAGTTTTAATACAACATCCAATATACAATATTGACCAAACTTTTTATTATTTAAGTAGCGAAGAAACTAAAGTTTTTGTGCGTGTTGCAGTAACTTTTAATAAGCAAGAAATTTATGGTTTCGTTACGGATATTAAAAAGACCGACAAAACTAAGGAAGAATTAGAAAAAGAGATGGGATTTACGTTGCTTTTTATTAAAAACATAGTAGATAAAGACCCTATTATTTCTCCATATTTATATAGTTTAGCGAGTAAATTAGCTTCTAGATATTCTTATCCGATTATTGGTGTTCTTCAGACAATGTTGCCTCCTGCTTTGAGACCTAGTGATAGTAGCGAAGGGAAAGGTAAGATTAAATATATTGAATTTTGTAAACTTAATGATTGTGATCTTCCGGTTAAATTAAAGAAAAACGAGATGGCTTTACTTGAAGATTTTGATAAACTTAGAATCATTGAAAAAAGCAAAATCACGCGTAAAGGTGCCCTTAAATCGCTTATAGAGAAAGGATTTATTACAACTTACAAAGAAGAAGCTTTTAGATATAAATTCATTAAAAATTTTGATTACGAAAGTGAAATTATCTTAAGTGATGAACAACAAATAGTTTTTGATAGCATCAATAAATCGAAAAAGAATATTTTTTTGATAAACGGTATTACTGGAAGTGGCAAAACAGAAGTTTATATAAAATTAATTCAGGAATATATTGATAAAGGTAAGTCATGTATTATCCTTGTTCCAGAAATTGGTTTAACTCCTCTAATGATATCAAGAATTTTAAGTGTTTTTCCTGATGAAATTGTCGGAATTTTGCATTCTTCTTTAACCAATTCCCAAAAATATGATGAATATAGAAAAGCAGTTTACGGAAAAACAAAAATCTTAATCGGAACAAGAAGTGCAATATTTGTTCCTATCAAAGATTTAGGACTTATTGTAATTGATGAGGAACATGATGATTCTTATAAACAAGACGATCGATTGACTTATCACGCTCGAGATGTTGCTTTATTGCGTGCTAAAGACGAAAATTTAAAAGTGATCTTAGGAAGTGCAACGCCATCAATTGAATCGATGGTTAAAGCTAAGGAAGGCAAATACGAACTTTTAACATTAACAAAAAGATATTATGATGCGACTTTACCAAATGTTATTGTTGTTGATAGAAATAAAAGAGAGAATTTTTCCTTTGAGTCTAGTGTATTTTCTATCGAGTTAATTAAACAATTAAAATTAACAATTGCTAAAGGTGAACAAGCCATTCTTTTGATAAATAACAGGGGATTTGCAAGGAATTTTTATTGTAGAGAGTGTGGATTTGTCTTTAAATGTCCTACTTGCGGATTGCCTTTAACCTATCATAAGGAAGACAATTCTTTAAAGTGTCATCATTGTGATTATTCGATTAAAAAACCAAATAAATGTCCAGATTGTGGGTCGACTTATTTTGGTACATACGGCTTTGGGATCGAAAAAGTTGAAGAAGATTTTAAACATATTTTTAAAACAAATTATTTGTTGCTTGACGGAGATAGAACAACGAAAAGTAGTCAAATTGCTGGCATTTTGAAACAATTTGACGATGGCGTTGCTAGTGTTTTAATCGGTACACAAATTGTTGCTAAAGGACATGATTTTTCAAATGTAACTTTAGTCGGAATTATTAATGCCGATACTGGTTTAAATTTATCAACTTATAGAGCGAAAGAAATGACTTTTGAATTGATTACGCAAGCAATTGGAAGGTGCGGAAGAAAAGAGCTTCCAGGGCTTGCGATTGTACAAACTTCTCAGCCAAAAAATTATGCAATTGTTGATGCTACAAATCAAAATTATGATAGTTTTTTTATTCATGAAATAAGCGAACGTAAACTTTTTAAAAATCCTCCATTTTATAGTCTTGTTTCTTTAAAAATTGCTGGAAAAGACAAATTTAAAGTGAACGAATGCATAAATCAAATAAAAAAAGATATTATTCGCTTGAACGAAAGTATCATTGTTTATGGTCCAACTTATTGTGAAAAAAACTTTTTAGGATATACTTCAAAGTTATATTTAAAGTCTAAAATGCTTATTGAAATACTTGATGTTTTAGGGATTTTGATTTCACATTATAAATCCGAGTCCGGAATACGTTTATTGATCGATGTAAATCCATATAATTAAGCCTAATAAAAGTTTGCTTTTAGACACTTAATAATCTATGATTATTATATTAAAAAGAGGACTTTTTTGTATGATAACTATTACACTTTATGGAATTGATCCATACCTAATTAGAGATTTAAGTAAAGATTTAACCGATAAATTGGCTGATCTTTATGAAGTTGAACCAGACGATATAAATTTCTTTGCTCCGGAAGGATTATTAGCTCATAACGGAGTTGAACAAAATCTTTGGAATGTTATTGTTCATGTTAATGCTCCTAAAAAAGTATCGGTTTTGCAAAATGAAGCTGCTCAATTAATTGCTAATTATGTGAAGTCGCTTTGCATAAATTTATCTATTGAATTTTATTATTATTCACAAGATGATCGCTATGAATTTTTAAGTAATGATAATCCACGTTTTATGACTGAAGAAAATTCAGTTTACGTTGATAATAATGAAGATGAAGATGGGGACGATGATGACACTGATGAGTGCGAAGACGAACACGATGATGAAACTGAACCATATTTAGGCGATGCTTTTGCAGATTTCAATAAGAAAATGGGTGATTTATAATGCAAATTTTTGATAATTCGGTTAGTTGCATATCAACCATCATTAAAGATAAAAAATCCTTATCCGAGGTTTTGCGTGACAATTACAAGACAATTGGACGTGAGGCCAATAGAACAATTCTTTCAATTGTTGGATTGAGTTTAAGAAATTATTTTTTGATTAATCATTTTGCTAGAAGTATTTTGAAAGCAACAACAGTTGAAGAAGTTGCTGCATTAGGAGTTTTATTTAGCACAATTGCTTTTAATAAATATTCAAATAAAGACGAAATTACCAATGATTTTAATGCTTTTTATAAAAATAACGGTATTGAACTTACAGAAGAACAAAATAATTTAATTAAAATTTTGCTTGAGAAGAAAAAGAATTTTGATTTTAAAGATATCAATAAAGGTTCGTTTGAATTTTTTAGTATTAAATTTAACCTTCCTGTTTGGTTATTGAAAATGTTAGCTCATCAATATGATCGTGGAATGATGGTTAATATTGCTAAAGCCTGTTCAAAAATGCCACTTCAATATGCTTTAAAAAATTCTTTTGTTGAGGTTCCTTTTGATCAAAGAGCTGAATTATTGAAAGATTTTCAATTTGATGAAAAGCTTGATTTATACAAATACCTTCCTGAAAATTCTCTTAAGAATAATCCTTTAGTTAAATCTGATTGTTTAATTCCTGTGCAAATTGCTTCCAGTGAATTATTAAAACATTTGCCAATTTTAAATAATAAAGAGGTTATGGTTTTTCTTGAACATAAAGACCCTATTTTCTTCGGTGTAGTCATGAAATACGCAGAAAATAATAAAATTTCCTTAATTAATAAGTATCCTCAAAAAACATATAGTTTAGTTGAAAAGATTAAAAAATGTCCTATTAGACAATTCAAAAATTATGAAACTGATGAAACCGGAATTACGACTTACGTCGACAGTCTTCAAGATTTAATAATCTATTTCCCAGAAACTAGTTCGCTTGATTATGTTAGAAGAAGACCAGAATATAGCATTATTTTTGATACTAATACATTGGATTCTTTAATTGGCAACCAAAACAAGACAATTGATGAATTAAGTAAACATGTCGAATTGGATGGTCGTTTAATTTATGCTTGCAATACAATAAATATTAAAGAAACTGTCTTAGTTGTTTATAAATTCTTAGAAAAACATAAAGAATTCAAAGAAGAATTTTCGCAAAGTTCATTTCCTTGTGATCCTAATAATTCAATTTATTACTATTCAATTCTTAGGAGAATTAAATGATAAATTTATATTCGTTTAGTTTACCTAAACTTGAAGATAAAATGATTGAAATGGGGCAAAAAAAGTATCGTGCTACCCAACTTTTTAAGTGGATTTACGAAAAAGACGCAACTACTTTTGATGAAATGAGCGATGTTTCTCTTTCGTTTAGAGAAACCTTAAATAAAGATTTTTGTTTAGTCATTCCTAAAATTTTTAAACAACAAGTTAGCAATGATGGAACTATTAAACTTCTTTTAGAATTAGAAGACGGAAATAAAATCGAAACTGTTTTAATGAGATATAATTATGGCAATGTAGCCTGTGTTTCTAGTGAAGTCGGCTGCAATATGGGTTGTTGTTTTTGTGCTTCTGGTTTGCTTAAGAAAAAAAGAAGCCTTACCGTCGATGAATTAATTGGACAAATATTGGTTTTGAATAATTTATTAAAAGAAGAAAACTCTAAAATTTCTCATGTTGTTGTAATGGGAACTGGAGAACCTTTCGATAATTACGATAATGTTATGGATTTTATTCGAATTCTTAATCATCCTTACGGATTAGCAATTGGAGCTCGACATATCACTGTTTCAACTTGTGGGTTAGTAGAGGGAATAAGAAAATATGCTAATGAAGGATTGCAAATCAATTTAGCTATCTCTTTACACGCTCCTAACGATGAAATTCGTAATAAAATTATGCCAATTAGTTTAAAATATCCTCTTCCTGAACTTATGGATGCAGTTAAATATTATGAAAAAACTGCTGGAAGAAGAGTTACTTTTGAATATATTTTGTTGGCTGGAGTAAATGATTCTCGCGACGACGCTCTTGAATTAGCACATTTGATTCATGGAACACTCGCTTACGTTAATTTAATTCCTTATAATCCAGTTGAAGAAATGAAATATCAAAGAAGTAGCGGAAATAGAGTTCATGATTTTCTAGATATTTTAATGAAAAATGGTGTTACTGCTACAATTAGGAAAGAATTTGGCACAGACATTGATGCTGCCTGTGGTCAATTGAGGGCAAAAAATGAAAAAATTAAATAATGGAGTATTTTCCTTTAAAAAGAATCTTGGAAAAACAAGAGTTACAAACGAAGATGATTGCCAGGTAGTTGTAAATAGTCATGGCAACGTGTTACTTATTGTTTGTGACGGAATGGGTGGACATTTAAAAGGTGATTTTGCTAGTTCGCAAACTGTGAGTTATCTTTGCGATGAGTTCAAAAAGAAATCTGGTTTCTTAAATGCGGGCTACGCACGTGTTTGGTTAACAGGAAGAATTAAAAAAATAAATGCTAAATTATTTGAACAACAAGATAATGATAATTCTTATCGTGGTATGGGTACTACTTTAGTTTGTGCTCTCATTTATAACAATAAACTCATTATTGTAAACTGTGGCGATTCTCGTTGCTATTTACTTGAAAATAACATCCTTAATATCGTTACTGAAGACGATTCTTATGTTAATTATCTTCATAAAATTGGACAAATTAGTGAAAAAGAAATGTCTACTAGTAAAGATAGACACATAATTACCAATGCAATTGGATTGTTTCCAAGTGCTTCTTTTGAAGTTAAAACATTACCTTATAGTGGCGAAACGATATTCTTATGTAGTGATGGACTTTATAATGAAGTTTCTTTAAATGATATGCAAAATATTTTAAAAACCAATGATGCTCCTGAAGTTAAAGTTTCTAGTTTGATTCAATTAGCTAACTTTAATGGTGGAAGCGATAATATTTCTTGCTGTTTATGGGAATCAGTCCATGATTAAAAATGGCGAATTAATTAATGAAAGATATAAAGTAATTGGCCCAGTCGGCCACGGCGGAATGAGCGATGTTTACGAAGCCCGCGACATCATTTTTAAAAGAAATGTTGCAATTAAGATAATTAAGCCTGATTTTGCTAATAATATTGAAAATCTCATTCGTTTTCAAAACGAAGCTAAAATAAGCGCATGTTTAAATCATCCTAATATTATTAAAATTTTTGATTATGGTGAAATTGATAATTTACCTTATATTGTCAATGAATTTGTCAAAGATCAAACCGTGAGAGATGTTCTCGATTTTAAACGAAATTTATCTGCTTTAGAAAGTACAGCAGTCATGATTCAAATTTGTCAAGCTATCATTTATTGTCATTCAAAGCACGTTATTCATCGCGATATTAAGCCACAAAATATTTTTTATGGTGCTGATGGAAGCGTTAAATTATCAGATTTTGGAATAAGTGTAGTTTTAGGTTCAGCAATGAATGTAAACGAAAATAATAAAATTGTTGGAACTGCTCAATATTTAGCTCCAGAACTTATAACTGGTGGTAAACCAAGTTTTCAAAGCGATATTTTTGCTTTAGGTATTGTTTATTATGAATTGCTTACTGGTAAAGTTCCTTTCGATGGTAAAACAGCTGCTGAAGTTGCAAAAAAACAAATCAGCGAAGAAATGCCTTCACCATTAAAATTTATGCCTAATTTACCAATAGATTTAGTTAATATCATTATGAAAGCAACCAATAAGGATTTAAAGGTTAGATATAAGACTGTTGATGAGTTATATCAAGACATAATTGATATTTATCATAATAAGAAGAAAATGCACAAGGGGACGAATTTATTTTCCCGAATATTTGGACTTTCAAATGACTAGTGAGTTATAATAAGAATATGAAAAACATTAAAATATCATCGTCAATTTTAAGTGCTGATTTTGGTCAATTAGAGACTGAAATTAAGGCCGTTGAAAAAGCTGGTTCAGAATACCTTCATTTTGACGTTATGGACGGACATTTTGTTCAAAATATTTCCTTTGGTGCTCCTGTTTTAAAATGTATTTATAATAAACATCATATGATTAATGATGTACATTTAATGATTACTGATCCTGTTCTTTATGTTTTAGATTTTCTTGAAGCTGGAGCTGATATTATTACAGTTCATGAAGAAGCTTTAAAAGACGAAGATTTTGAAAAATTATATACCACAATCAAGGCTCATAAAAAATCAATTGGTTTGTGCATTAAACCAAAAACCCCTGTAAATACCCTCTTAAATTATTTATCTCGTGTTGATTTAGTTTTAGTTATGAGTGTCGAACCTGGATTTGGTGGTCAAAAATTTATGAGCGAATCGTTAGAGAAAATTGCTCAATTACGTGCTCTTAAAGAAGAAAATGGTTATCATTATTTAATAGAAGTTGATGGTGGCATCAATGGCGAAACTAGCAAATTGTGTATAGATGCTGGTGCTGACATTTTGGTAGCTGGATCATATATTTTTAAAAATGATGACTATAAAAAGGCAATTGAGTCTTTGAGGGGATAAAGTATGGAAAATTTAAAATATTATGCATTTATATCTTTAGTATTAGGTATTATCGCTGTAATCCTGTATCTTAGTTATGAAATTACTTCATTTAATAGAACTGGTGCTAATAAATTCTCGTTTTTAAGAAATTACCCTTACGAAGCTAATTGTTTTAGAAAAAATCAAAAATCGTCCTGGATTTTGGTTACTACTAAGATTTTGATTGTACTTTTATTTATTATTCCTTTTGTTTTTTATGTTATTTATAAAGGTAGTGCAGATTTAGCTTTTAATATCATTCTTTTAGTTTTAGCACTTGCTTCTCTTGTTACTTTTTTCTTCTTATCTTTTACAAAATTATCAAATTTAAAACTTCATTTAGGTTTAATGGTGACCTTCACAATGCTTGTTTTCTTAATAAACATTGTCGAGTTAATGTTTTTAGGTGCTAAAGATAAAATGAACATCAATCATAACCCACAAGTTGCTATTGTGGTTGTTACGATTGCATTATTTTTATTTCAATGTTTCTTATTACTTAATCCAAGTTATAAGACTTGGGACAAAATGCAAAAGGTCGGATCTGACAATTATATTCGCCCTAAATTTTGTTATTTATGTATTCTTGAGTGGGGAAGTGGACTCGTTTTTGTTCTTGAATACGCCAGTTTATTTATCGCCTTCTTCTTTGGAATTTAATAAATAATTATTTAATTAAACAACAAAAAAATGCGCTATTAGCGCATTTTTAATTACATGTTTAAAGGATAAATTATTCGGCTGCGTTGTTTTCTTTTAAAGACTTGTTGAGGGTCTTATGAGCACGAGCACTCATTTTAATCTTGAAAACTTCACCATTAATCTCAACTTTATATGTATGTAAATTGATATCCCATCTTCTGCGTGTTGCAATTAAAGAATGGCTTCTCTTATTACCAGTAACAGGATGTTTACCTGTAAGTTGACATACTCTTGACATAACGTTTATCCTCCTTAAATCAGCGTCCTTTATATTAACACAAAAATTATAGAAATCAAAGTATTTTATAGCCTTATTTTAGGAAATTTAGCATGAAACTCTTCGCGACTAATTTGATTGTGAGAATTTTGCTTAATTAACTTCAATAATTCTTCGTTTTTATCCATTACAAGAAAGATGTTTTTTCCTTTGTTTGTGTAATATAAAAGCGTTTTATGTTTTTTCGAATAATATTCATCAATGTAGAGGACATTAGCGAAATCATAAGTGACAACATTAGTAAAGCGATGGTGAATAATTGCAGTTTTTTTGATTTCGTAATAGTTGTTTTTTACAAGAATTATTGAAAAAACAACTGTAACAACGAGCCATAGAGCAATGACAATGCCAAGTTTTATATATGCAAAATTTAATTCATCTTGGCTTGTTTGAGTCAAAAAACTTGGCAAACAAATTGTAGCTAAAAGTGCCAACAATAAAATTATCATTACTAAAAAGAACGATATTAAAAGTTTGCTTTTTCTTGGAGTTATTTTTTTGATTCCCATGGTTTTAATTATAAATTAAAATAGCAAAAAATAATATAGTAAATGCCTCAATTTTTACTTTATGGTATTTACATAAAATGATATAATTTTTTTGTTAATAACGTCTGGGGGATGTGGATGAATTTATTCGATATTATACCTGAAAATTTTTTCTCAATATTTCAAGGAAAAAATAGAGCGATTTATGCCGAAAGTTTGATTACTCTTTTCGACCTCTTACAAAATGATGAATCACTAATCAGTAAAAATGATTTTATAAAAACACTTAAAGATAAAAATAAAGATATTGAGTCTTTTTCTTATGAAGGAGAAGATCTTGATGATGAAGAAGATAGTTCTTTACTTATGGATACAATCTCTTCGAAAGCATCTTTTATTTGCCGTAGATTGGAAGAAACCGGTTGGATCGATATTGCTATGGACCCAGATACATTCGATGAAACAATCATTTTACCTGTTTATTCAATTATGATGGTTAGATCTTTTAAAGATATTATTAGCGATGAAGAATCGCCATATTTAAGTTTAGTCCATTCAACTTATAGTGAGTTAAAACTTGAAGATGAGGATCAAGATGAACTTTTATACACAACTTTAGATAGATGCTATAACAACACTAAAAAGCTTAAAGTTGAACTTGTTACTTTGGTTCACTCTATTCGTATTTTCCAAAATAAACTTGGCAAAATATTTGTGACCAATAAAGTTTTACACGATTATTTTGATGTTTATAAAAATAAGATTAGCGACCGTTACTATCATCCATTAAAAACATTTGATAGTGTTGCCAAATTTAGAAGACCAATTATTAAAATTTTGGACGGATGGATTAAGGATAAAGATATTAGAAATCGTCTTATTCAACAAGCTTGTATTCAAAACGGCACTGTAGATAAAAAGAAAATTGAAAGCGATATTATTACAAAAATAAATTATATAACTGATACTTATGACACAATTAATTCTTTGATTAGTTCAATCGACAAAGAGCACAATTTGTATACTAAAAATAGTGCTAATAAAATTTTGTATTTAAACAATACCGATAAAACAATTAAAGGTCATTTAGAAAATATATTTAAGCATTATGGTATTGCTAGCCAAAAAGCGGGCCGTGAACTCGGAAATATTTTATCTGGAATGCAAAATTGTATTTCTTTTTATGATCAAGGTTATATTGATTCAAAATCAGTTACTTTACCAGTTTTAAGAAAATATAGAAATGAAGAAGTTCCTTTAGAAATGATTGATTTTACTGAAGTTGGCGACGTCATGATGAAAAATTTCTTGAACGAAGCAATGAATATTTATACCGATGAAAAAGTTTATGAATTTATGGACAACGTTTTCGGAGAATCAGAAGAAGTCTATTCTCAAGACATCCCATTGCTTGATTATGATGCGTTTGTTTTGTTAATTTTAGCAACAGTTAAAAAAGATGATGATGATTGTTTCTATACAATTGAAGAAGTTGATGATGAAAAAATCTATAACCATGGATACATCATTCCGAATTTCTTATTTAAAAAGAAACAAAATATGAGTAAAGGAGCGTAATTATGTTTAGTGAAGATTTTCAAAAATTAGAAACTACTGACAAAAATAAATTTGCTGAAGTTTGTAATATTTTACTTTTAAAAGGCTTTATAGTTCGTGATATTTTTGATCCTCGTGAAAAAGTCATTAGAATAAATCCTGATTTTCGTTTTATGGAGAGACATTTTGATTTATTTGATGCATACCTTCGTTTTAGCGGATGGAATGTTAACAAGGATTTGATTTTAGGTGTTTTTTCATTGACTAATGAATTTGAGGATAATCGAATTAGAATTGACAGAGAAACTTCTTTAATTTTATTTACTTTACGTTTAATTTACGAAGACGAAAAGCAAGAAGGTGGAACAAGCGGTGGTTCTCAAGGAATTTATTTAACTACTCCAACATTAATTAAAATGATGCTTGACCACGGAATTACAATGCCTGGCAAAAAAATTACTGGAAGACTTGTTTGCCGCGGTTTAAGATTTTTAGCAAATCACAATATTATTAGCAAAGTTAGTGGCAGTTACGATGAAGGAAACGTTTCTTTTTATATTCTTCCATCAATAATTTATGCTATTGATAATGATAAAATTGTTGCTATGAGCAATGCACTTGATCAAATAAATAATGCTGAGAACGATGCAAATCAGGGAAACTTATTGAAAGAAACTAATGAATCTAAAGATGACACTGAAGTTAGTAGCGATAATGTCGGGGGAGATGAACAATAATGAAAACTTTAACAAATATTAGAATTATAAACTGGCATTATTTTTGGAATGAAACAATCGAAGTAAAACCAATTGTTTTTCTTACTGGTATTAACGGAAGTGGTAAATCAACTTTAATTGATGCTTTACAAATCATTTTACTTGGAGATACTACCGGAAGATTCTTTAATAAAGCTGCAATGGACAAATCTGATCGTACATTACGTGGATATTTAAAAGGTGAACTTGGCGATACCCTTGATGGAGGTTTTAAATGCCTTCGTGAAGGAAGATTTACTTCTTATATTGCTCTTGAATTTTTCGATGATTTAAATAACTCGTTTTTTACAATGGGTATTGTTTTTGATTCTTTCGCAGATGGTAGTAACGAACACCGCTATTTCTGCTTAGAAGATAAGATTCCTGAAAATGGATTTATTATTGAAAAAATTCCAATGGAATATAAGGTTTTAAGCAAGTATTTTCAGGAATCTTATCCCGGAAGATATCAATTCTTTGAATCAAATAGAGCTTATCAAGATTTCCTTAAAAAGAAGTTTGGTGGCTTAAAAGATAAATATTTTAGTTTATTGAAAAAAGCTACTTCTTTTTCTCCAATTACCGATATCACAACTTTTATTACTGAATATGTTTGCGATCCTCAAGCTGATATTAAAATTGATACTTTACAAGATAATATTTTGGAATATAAGCGTCTTGAAGTTGAGGCACAAGCCATTTCCGCTCGTATTCAAAAACTTGAAGATATCGATAAAACATATAATATTTATAAACAAAATTCGGATAATTACATAATTTCTCAATATATTGTTGAAAAATGTGAACTTGAACAATCAAAACAAAAGTTAGTTTTATATAAGGACCAAATCGCTAAATCTCAAGCAAGAATTAATCAAATTGATTTAGAAGTTGCTGATTTTAATGAGAATTTAGCTGATTTAGACAGAAGAAAAGTAGCTTTAATTCAAGATAAAGCTAATGATAATACCGCAAAATTAACCGCTGAACTTTACGATCAAAAGAAAGATACGCTCGCTAAAATTGCCCAAATTAAAGGAAATGGTGATGTCGTTAGTGAATCGCTCAACAAATATTGCGATCAATACATTCAAGCTAGCGATGAACTTTTGCATAATTTTAATGGACTCGATTTAAATACACTTGATGAAGATAAAGCTGAAGAAATTCAAGTTTTACTTCTTGAAAGCAAAAAAATCAATAAAATTTGCCGTGAATTCAAAACAAATTATTGTTCAACATTGACTTCTTTAACCAAAGAAATTTTGAATTCACTACGTTTAGATATGACTTCTTTTAAGAATAAAGTTTCTTCTTTAGCTGTTAGTTTGACAAGAACTACTCAACAAATTCAAAAGAAAATTTCTAGTTTAAGAGAAGAAGAAATTTCTATGAAGAAAGGTGTAAAACCTTACAATCCTCGTTTAGTTCAAATTAAAAATGAATTAGAAAAAGGTCTTCAAGAAAAATTTAATAGACCAATTGAGGTCAATATTTTCGCTGATTTAATCGATATTCGTGATTTGAGTTGGTCAAATGCCATTGAAGGATATTTAGCTAGTCAAAAATTTAATTTATTCGTTGCTCCAAAATATTATTTTGATGCTTATCAAATTTTAAGAAGACTTCTTAACGAATATCAATTTTACGGAACTGCCTTAATCGATCAAGAAAGAATTATCGAAAGAGGATATGCTAGTGAAAACGGCTCTTTAGCTGAAGAAATTGTTACTGATGATGAAGGTGCTCAAGCTTATGCAAACTTCTTAATTGGTAGATTATATAAATCTAGAAACCCAGAAGAAGCTAGAGGCTTTGGAAATGGTATTACTAAAGAGTGCGATTTATATCGAAATTTTGCTTTGTCTAGAATGAACCCAAGATTATATCAAGAATCATTCATTGGTCGAGCAGTTGACGATCGTTTCTTTAGTGAAAAGAGTAGACAATTACAAGCTAATATTTCTGCTTTGAATAATTATAAAAATTTACAAAATATCATTAATGAAGCTAACGGATTAGAAGTTTTATCTAGTAGTGAAATTGATAGTAGTTTTATTTTTATTAACAAAGTGTGCTCTTTAGCTGGTTTACAAAAAACTCTCGATTATATCGAAGAACAGCTTAAAGAACATGACACAACTTTAATTGAATCTATGGATAGAAGAATTAAAGATGTCGAAGAAGATATTGCAAGAATTAACGACGATAAGAGCAAATCTTACTTAGAAAAAGGTAATTTAACTCAAGAAATTGAGACGATTAAAAATGAAAAATATGCTCAAGAAGAAGCAGCTATAAAAGAAAGAGAAAATCATTTAGAGAATTCTTACGATCCTTTCTTAGTAAACGATCAAGCACTTCCAATTTTTGAAAAAGAATTAGCTGATGGTAAAAACATTTTAGAGATTCATAGTGAATTTAATATGAGTTTTACCAGACTCCAATATCTTTTAAACAATATTTTGAATCAATTAAGCAAACAAAGAAGAGATTATGTTTCTTTTTATCATCTTGCTTTCAATGTTGACGCAAAAGATAACGATCAATTCGACAACGAACTTAAAGATTTTAGAGACGTTAAACTTCCTGAATACAAAGAAAAGATTCAAGATTCTTATCATAAAGCTACTCAACAATTTAAAGATGATTTTATCTTTAAGCTTAGAAATGCTATTGACGATGTCGAAGATCAAATTGGAAGTTTGAATGAAGCTCTTAAACAATCTGCTTTCGGACGTGATTTATATCGTTTCACAGTCAAACCAAGCACAGTTTACAAGAGATATTATGATATGCTTAAAGACGATTCAATTCTTGATACAGATGAAGATGAGTCGTCATTTGTTAATAAATACAAAGATGTTATGGAAGATTTATTCCGTCAAGTCGTTGATATTGGTGATGGAAACAATCCACATAGCCAAGAATTGTACGATAACATTAAGAAATTTACTGATTATAGATCTTATCTTGATTTTGATTTAATTGTTTATAACAAAGAAACAGGCGACGAACAAAGACTTTCTAAGATGATTAAGAAAAAGTCAGGAGGAGAAACTCAAACTCCTTTCTATATTGCTGTTTTAGCTTCTTTTGCTCAACTATATCATGTTAATGATGAAGGCGAATTAGGTAATACAACGCGTATTATAATTTTTGATGAAGCCTTTTCGAAGATGGATAGAGGAAGAATTAAAGAAGCTGTTAAATTGTTACGTCACTTTAATTTACAAGTTGTTTTATCCGCTCCAAGCGACAAAGTTGGCGATATCAGCGAATTAGTCGATGAGACTTTAGTTGTTTTACACGAAAAGAATAGAAGTTTTGTCAAGTTATATGCTAAGGATGAGAAATAAGAGATATAATTAATTTATACTAAATAAAACTATCAACCATTTGTTATATTTAGACTATTTATTACTAATAAAGGAGGTAATTAAATGTCGAGAAAAATTGTGGCGATGATTCTAGCTGGTGGAAAAGGTACAAGGCTTGAAGCTTTGACTAAACGTATTGCAAAACCAGCAGTTTATTTTGGTGGTAAGTACAGAATTATTGATTTTTGTCTTTCTAATGTTGCAAACTCTTCTATTGATTGTGTTGGTGTTTTAACTCAATATGAATCAGTAGTTTTAAACCATTATGTTTCTAATGGCGAAATTTGGGGATTTGATGGTGTTGATAATGTTTGTGTGGCGCTTCCTCCTCGTCAAACTGAAACAGGTGCAAATTGGTATCGAGGAACTGCTGATGCCATTTATCAAAATTTAGATTTTTTGGATGACGAAGATCCTGAATATATTTTAATTCTTAGTGGCGATCATATTTACAAAACCACTTACGATCAAATGTTAGCTACTCACATTAAAAGTGGTGCTGATTGCACAATTGATGTTATGGAAGTTGATCGGAAAGAAGCATCGAGATTTGGAATTCTTGAAGTTGATAACAAAGATAATATTACAAAATTTGTCGAAAAACCTGCTGAACCAAAGAGCAATTTAGCTAGTATGGGTGTTTATATTTTTACTTATAAAGTTTTAAGAAAAGCACTTGTAGATGATGCTAAAGATCCAAATTCGGAGCACGATTTTGGTAAAAATATTATTCCAACAATGCTTGCTCAAAATAAAAAAATGGTCGCTTATAGATTTAGTGGATATTGGAAAGATGTCGGTACTTTAACAAGTTTGCATCAAGCCAATATGGAATTGCTTCCAAGCAATCGAAATGCAAATACTATTAAATTTAATGAAGCTCCAGCAATTTATGGAGAAGATACTCACTCTAGACCTCAATATGTTGGTCCAAAAGCAGTTATTAAAAATTGCTTAATTAATCAAGGAGCATATATTTCGGGTGATATTGAAGATTCGGTAGTTTCAAATGAAGTTGAAATTAAAGAAGGCGCTAAAGTTACTCGTTCAGTTTTAATGCCGGGAGTAGTAGTTGGAAAAAATGCGGTTGTAAATAACTGCATTTTAGGTCCTAATACTGCTATTAAAGATGGCGAAAAAATAAATGAAGGCAAAGATGAAATTGTCTTGATTGATAAAGAAAGGGAGCTTGAATAATATGGAAAATAAAATTTTAGCTATAGTTGATCTTCATAGCGATGCTAATTTAGATCCTTTAACAGATACGCGTCCTTTGGCTGTCACAACCTTTGCTGGTCGTTATACTTTCCTCGATTTTATTTTATCTAATTTTACAAGAAATAATATTGATGATATCGCTATTTTATGTAAAGAACAATCTGGTAAAATTGATAAACATATTGGAAGAGATTCAACTTACTTAAAAAATACTAGAACTGGAAATTTAAAAACTTTAAGAAACGAAAGCGCTTTAGGTAATCCTCAATTTAATACTGATCTTAATAATCTTTTTGAAAATGATTATATTCTTTATGATAACCCAGGCGATTTTGTAATTGTTTGTCAAACATATTTTGTAATGAACGTAAATTGGGATGAATTAATTAAGACACATATCAAGAGTCAAAGATCAATCAGTGTTCTTTATAAACCAACTGAAGATTATGAGCAATTTTCTGATTGCGATAAAATTACTGTTGACGCCATTGGCGATGCACAAAAATTTGAACATATTAATGATCGTGATCAAGGCAAAAAGATTAATGTTTCTTTAAAAACTTACATTATTAATCGTACGCTTTTTGAAGAAATTGTTAAGAAAGCTAAAACTATAAGTTCTTTATATACAATTCCTGATATTGTAAATTACATTTCTCAATATTATCAAAAGGTTAACTGTATCGAAGTTTCTAGTTTTGTTTTATGCTTCAATTCATTTAAGAAATATTTTCAAAATTCTTTATCTTTAATAAGTAAAGATATTGGTGGAGAGATTTTAGGAAATAAAAGTTTAGCAATTTATACTTCCACTCATAACTCACGTCCTGTAATTTATGGAGAAGTTAGTGATGTTCAAGGAGCGATAATTGCTAATGGATGTACAATAAACGGAAAAGTTCGTAATTGTATTTTAGGTCGTGATGTTGTTATTGAAGAAGGTGCAGTTGTTGAAAATTGTGTCCTATTCTCACATACTGTCGTTAAGAAAGGTATTCATATAAGTAATCTTGTTTCGAATAAACGTGTTGTTTTCAAGACAAAAACTGAAGTACATGGTACATATGATGAACCTTTATATATTCCTGGAGGTTCAATTATTTAATGAAAATTGTTCAAGCTGCAAGCGAATGTTTGCCATTTAGTAAAACTGGCGGATTATCCGATGTTGTTTACTCTTTAAGCAAAGAGTATGTCAAACTTGGTCATAATGTTTCGATCGTTATTCCTTATTATGAAAATATAAATTATGAGAAACTACCTCAATTAAAAGAAATTTATAGTTTTAAGGTTAAGATGAATTGGCGTAACAGTGATGCCACTATCGTTCATTGTTTTTATGAAGGAATCGATTTTTATTTGATTCAAAATTCTTCATATTTCGGCCGCGATACATTTTATGGATATCAAGATGACGGAGAGCGTTTTGCTTTCTTCCAAAATGCAGTTATTGAACTCATTAAACATTTTGCTTTTAGTGTTGATGTTCTTCATTGCCATGATTGGCAAGCTGGAATGCTTCCTTGTTTATTAAAAGAAAAATATAGAAAAGATAATAAATTAAACGAAATTAAAACTGTTTTAACTATTCACAACCCTTTATTTAAAGGATATTTGGGTCGCGATTCTTTGTATGATTTATTTGGATTAGATCCAAAATTATTTGATAACGGATCTGTTCGTCTTGATGGTCAAGTTTCTACTTTAAAAGCTGGAATTAAATTTGCAGACAAGATTTCAACTGTTTCGCCAACTCATGCTTATGAATTGACAACTGTTGAGGGTAGTAAAGGTTTATGGTATGACATGACTTTAAGACAAAATGATTTTATTGGCATTCTTAATGGTATGGACACCGATTTTTTCAATCCTGAAACTGATAAATTAATTAAATATAATTATGGATTTAAAAATTACAAAGAAGGAAAGAGATTAAATAAAGAATATTTTTGTAAAGAATATAATCTTGATCCTAAATTACCTTTATTTATAATTATTTCCCGTTTAACCAGTCAAAAAGGCTTAGATTTAATGTATGCTATGTCCGATTTCCTTAGTTACACTGGTGGAAACATTGCTGTTTTGGGAAGTGGAGAAAAACCTGCTGAAGATTATTTTAATGATTTATATAAACGTAATTCAAAACATGTTATGGTTTATATCGGTTATAACGAAACTTTAGCTCATCAAATGTATGCAGCAAGCGATTTCTTAATTATGCCAAGTGCTTTTGAACCTTGCGGATTAAGTCAAATGATTTGTCAATCATATGGCAGTTTACCAATTGTGAGAAGGACTGGCGGGTTAAGAGATTCAGTTATTCCTTATAATGATTATGATGAAATTGGCAAAGTTGATGCTAATGGATTTGCTTTTGTTAATTACAATGTAAATGATGCGAATTCTTGCGTTAAAACCGCTTTAGATGTATTTGTTAATGAACCAAATGTTTTTGCTTCTTTGGTTGAAAACGCAATGAAAGTTGACCATTCTTGGAAAACTAGCGCCTTAAAATACATCGACCTTTATAATTCTATAAAGAAGTGGTAATATTGTTGTTGTTAAAAGATGATTAATCTAATGAAGTAATTTTGTAGAGAGTTAGTGGTTGGTGAAAACTAATAAATGAAAATTAGAATCTCACATCTTGTCGTTTATAAAATGAGTGTACTTAGATTATCTAAGTAAATTAAGGTGGTACCACGTAAAAAGCGTCCTTAAAAAGATGCTTTTTTATATTTAGGAGGGAATTTATATGTATGACCATAAGTTAATTGAAAAAAAGTGGAGAGAGATTTGGCTAGAAAGAAAAGAATATAAATGCGATACTAGCGATTTTTCTAAACCAAAATATTATTGTTTGGATATGTTTCCGTTTCCAAGTGGACAAGGCTTACACGTTGGACATCCAGAAGGATATACGGCTACAGATATTGTAAGCAGAATGAAAAGAATGCAAGGATTCAATGTTCTTCATCCAATTGGATGGGACGCTTTTGGATTACCCGCTGAACAATACGCTATTAAAATGAACGAACATCCAGGTTCTTTTACTATGAAGAACATTGATAATTTTAGAAGACAAATTCAATTATTAGGTTTTTCTTATGATTACGACCGTGAGGTTTGTACTTGTACTCCTGAATACTATAAATGGACTCAATGGATTTTCTTAAAAATGTTTGATGATGATTTAGCATATGTTTCTTATAAACCAGTAAATTGGTGTCAAGAATTAGGAACAGTTTTAGCTAATGAAGAAGTCATTGACGGAAAGAGCGAAAGAGGTGGATATCCTGTCGTTAGGAAACCAATGAGACAATGGATGCTTAAAATTACCGAATATGCTGATAGACTTTCCGAAGATTTAACTGGTCTTGATTGGCCTAAGTCAACAATTGAAATGCAAAGAAATTGGATCGGTAAAAGCGAGGGTGCAAATATTGTATTTAAAATCAAAAACTCTAGCCAATCCTTTACGGTTTTTACAACTAGAGCTGATACCTTATTTGGTTGCACCTACTGTTGTTTAGCTCCTGAGCATCCTTTAGTTAAAGAAATAACAACTGATGTTCAACGCGATGAAGTTAATAAATATATTGAAGAGGTTTCTCATAAATCTGATATTGAGCGAACTGGTACAAATAAAGAAAAATCAGGGGTCTTTACAGGGGCTTTTGCTATAAATCCAATAAATGGATTGGAGATTCCTGTCTATATTGCTGACTATGTGTTAGCAAGTTATGGAAGCGGAGCAGTCATGGCTGTTCCTGCTCACGATTCACGCGATTATGTCTTTGCTAAAAAACATGATTTACCTATTGTTAAAGTTATTGAAAGTGATATTTCAAATGAAGCTTATATTGGAGATGGAAAACATATCAATAGCGATTTTGCTAACGGATTAAATAATGATGAGGCTAAAACCGCGATTATTGATAAATTAATTGAAACCGAACAAGGGTCAAGAACTATTAATTACAAATTAAGAGATTGGTTATTTTCACGTCAAAGATATTGGGGAGAACCTATTCCAATCATTCATTATGATAACGGAACATTAGGAAGAATTTCTGATACGGATTTACCACTCGTTTTGCCTGAACTTGATGAATATAAGCCAAGCGGAACGGGGGAATCGCCATTAATTCACGCTAAAGATTGGCTTGATGTTACGTATGATGGAAAACATGGAACTAGAGAAACAAATACCATGCCACAATGGGCTGGAAGTTGCTGGTATTATATTCGTTATATCGACCCACACAATCCAGATTGCTTAGGAAACAAGAAATTGCTTGATCATTGGTTACCTGTAGATTTGTATATTGGTGGTCAAGAACATGCTGTTTTACACCTTCTTTACGCTAGATTTTGGCATAAATTCCTTTATGACAAAGGTGTTGTTAATTGTTCAGAACCATTCAAAAAATTATTCCATCAAGGTATGATTTTAGGTTCTAATGGCGAAAAAATGTCTAAATCTAGAGGAAACGTTATAAATCCAGATGAAATTGTTGAGAAATATGGCGCAGATTCTTTAAGATTGTATGAAATGTTTATGGGACCACTTGAAGCTAGTTTACCATGGTCAACAGGCGGACTTGAAGGTAGCAGAAGATTTATTGAACGTGTTTTTCGTTTATTTGATGATCAAGAATTTATCGATAAATATTCCGATGTAAACGATGAAAAACTTGATTATATTTATAATGTGACAGTTGATAAAGTCACTAAAGATTTTGAAGCTTTACAATTTAATACTGCTATTTCACAAATGATGATTTTTATTAATGAAATTTATAAAGCCGAAAGAATTTATAAACCTTATCTTGAAAATTTTGCAAAAATGTTTGATTGTATTTGTCCATTCATTGGTGAAGAAATTTGGAATAGATTAGGTCACAAAGATTTAATTACATATGCTCCATGGCCAGTTTGTGATAAATCTAAACTTGTTTTAGATACAATTAAGATTGCTGTTCAAGTTAATGGTAAGCTTAGAGACACTATAGAAATTGGTGTTAATGATAGTGAAGAAACTATAAAAGAGCTAGCCTTTGCAAGTGAAAACGTTAAAAAGTTTACCGATGGAAAGACTATTAAAAAGGTCATTGTAGTCAAAAATAAGATTGTTAATATTGTCGCTATTTAGTTTTTGATATATAATTATTTCGCTAATAACAAGCAAACGCTTTACAGTGGCTAACCATTGAAGGCAGGGAGGAAAGTTATGATTTTATGTTTTGATGCTGGAAACACCATGATTAAATGTGGTGTTTATGAAGATGGAAAATTAATACAACAATTTGCCGTGGATACTGATGCCAAAAGAAGCTCCAATCAATTTGAAGTTCTTCTTAAGTATTTTGTTAATGATCCAAAAAACGTTGAAGGAGCGATTATTTCTAGTGTTGTTCCTGATGTAACGATGGTAATTAAGGATGCAGTTGATTCTTTATTTTCGATTAATGCCTTAATTTTAAATCGTTCTTTAAAGACTAAAATGAAATTAAAATTAGATTATCCAAATGAATTAGGTGGAGATTTAATTGCCGGTGCTGTTGGCGCTGTTAAAAAGTATAATTATCCTGTTGTAGTCGCTGATTTTGGCACTGCAACCAAAATGTATGTTGTCGATAAAAATGGTTACTATATTGGTGGTATGATTGCTCCTGGAATGGGAGTAAGCATGAAAGCTTTAATTAGTAATACTCGACTTCTTTATGAAGTACCAATTGTTGCTCCTAAACATGTATGTGGCTCAAATACCAAAGACGCAATTCAATCAGGTATTGTTTTTGGACAAGCTTATATGGTTAGTGAATTTGCGCGACGTATGGAACGCGAATTAGGTTATGAACTTAATCGAGTCGTTACTGGTGGATTCAGCAAAATTGTTAAAGATTCAATAGTTTGTTTTGCTTATGAACAAAATTTAGTTTTAGATGGTTTATACGAAATTTATTGTTTAAATAGTGGTAAATAATTATTATGAAAAATAATTTGAAAGCAGTAAAACAAATTGGTTTTGATGCGTTATTTTTAGCTTTATTTTTTATTTTCGCTTACGTTCCTAATCTTGGATATATTTCAATTTTTGGCTTAAGTTTTACCACAATGCATGTTTTAGTTTTGCTTGGGGCAATTCTTTTTGGATGGAAAAGAGGGGCCCTTTACGGGTTATTTTTCGGTCTTACTAGTTTATTGATCGGTTTAACTCATCCTGGAACATTAGATTATTTTTCATTAAATCCATTTATTTCTATTTTACCTAGAGTGGCCTTTGGTTTAATAAGCGGCTTGGTTTTTGATGGTTTAAGACATATATGCAGTCAGAAAACTTTTAATATTTTAGCGTTTCCAGTTTCTGGAGGATTAACTTTGCTTCATACGATTTTATATTTTATTTGCTTCTATTTCTTTGGCCTTCAAGATGTTATGGGCTTCAGCAGAAATGTTTTAGGATTAGGGTCTTTAATTGATAGTTTTGCGAATAGTTATGGTTCGTTTTTAATATTTATATCTTCATTTATGGCAATTGGTTCAACTGTCGAAATTGCGGGCGCAGCAATATTGATACCATCTTTATATATGGCTATTAATGCTAAATTTAATATTGGAAAAGTTGTAATATTAGAAAAAAGGCAAGAATTTCATGAAGGAATGGCCCCACTTGCTACTTTTATCATTACAATAGTTAGTTTAGTTGGTGTTATAATAATATCGTTATTAATATAGGTGGTATTTATGAATATTGATTTTAAAAAATTAGTTAAGCCTTACTACGAAGAGGCTTTAAAAACTTTAGTAAAAGATGTACAAATTAATAGTGTTTATGATGCAAAAACTATTACAAAATATGCGCCATATGGTGCAGGTGTCAGCAAATGTTTTTCGTTTTTAAAAGAAATGGCTTTAAAGGATGGATTTAATGTCGATGAATGCGATGGACATTGTTTAGAAATAACTTGTGGAGAAGGAGAGAAATTAATATCAATTTTTGCTCACCAAGATGTTGTACCA
>Ga0172378_10000661_pt1 | contig 30607 bp, 33 predicted proteins | sample GrowelOW332metaG_FD_119755 | JGI IMG/M metagenome (GOLD analysis project Ga0172378, IMG submission 119755) | Groundwater microbial communities from an aquifer near a municipal landfill in Southern Ontario, Canada - Pumphouse #3_1 metaG | ecosystem: Environmental > Aquatic > Deep subsurface >...
CAAGCCAACGGCACGTCAGTCTTTGGGGTAGATACTACCAACGGACGCATAGGCATAGGTACTGCCACTCCAGCTAACAAACTATCTCTAAACAATCTAACTACAGCTGATTCAACAGCTCAATTAGCCATAGGCACAGGCGCAGCCACTAACAAGGGCTTAGTAATCCAAGCTACAGTTGATCAAACAGCAGATTTACTTCAAGCTCAAAGCTCAACCGGTGAAACATTATTTAGTATTAGCTCAACTGGTAACCTAACTATAACCTCAGCTACAATAGCTAATAACCTAACAGTTAACGGTCACATAGTAACTGGTGGCTCAACACCAACCATAACTGCTGGAACTGCTGCTTGTACAACCCCAACAGTATTGGTAGAAGGTACTGACACAGCTGGTACTATTACTATTACTAGCGGAACTGGATGTACTGAAACAGGTGAGTTAGCTACAGTTAGCTTTAATGCGGTATTTGGGGATGTGCCACGGGTGATTTTGACATCTAGTAATATCAATAGCGTTGGCCTTGTTTCATTTAATGATAGTGCTTCTACTGACAACTTTACTGTTGATACGTCTACGACTTTGACCGATACAACTACGTATGTATTTAATTATCTAGTAATTCAATAATATTAAAGTATGGTATATCTGAATGGGCTAGTTGTCCTTTTGATTTATAGCTCTAAAGCTTAGGCCTAATATGGCAATCAGTAGCTAATAAAAAACGACCAATCTCGCAGATGTGGTCGTTTTTTATTAGCTTATCTGAATCTAAATTTGGACTCAAACAGGTGCATATCTATAATATACCACCAGTAATATAAGTGCAACTGTACTAATATAATAAAATTGTGGTTATGTACATATTGACAAAAAGCATAAGCTATGCTAATATATAAACATACACATACCATGTGTGATGTAAAAGATGGGATGTTTATGTCAAATATGATGTGGATATCTTAATAAATTAGAGGAGAAATAAAATTATGGCAGGAACAAAAACTGGCGGACAAAAGGCTGCTGCTAAAAATCTAGCACGCGACCCTTTGTTTTATTCAAAAATTGGCAAAAGAGGCGGCGAAAATGGTAATACTGGCGGTTTTGCAGCCAACCCAGAATTAGCACGAATTGCTGGTGCAAAGGGCGGACGAATTAGTCGTCGCAAAAAAGCTGTTATATCAACTGAAAAATAATTAATTAGTTGATTCAAACAAAAAACGCATATTATTTATGCGTTTTTTTGTTTGGTTTTACGTCATAGCGACGTAAGCTGCATTTTTTAGCTTGATTAACTCGCCAGTGATGGTTGCAAGCTAGGCATTTATAGATGTCGTGTGATTGAACTCCGGTTGTGTGACATTTAGGGCAAGTACTTCGTTTGTGCAGCCAGTTACGATAGCTGTCAAGATTTGATTGAATGATATTGTCCGGTATTTCTATATTAAAAGTTGCAGCCAGCTTGATTGCGTAGTCCCAGGCTTGTCTTTCCATAATGATTAATTGTATGTCATTTTCATATTGATCGTGGCCCAGCAAGGCATGTGAGAGCTCGTGAATCAATAATATAGATAGATTGTCTGATTTGATATCAAAAAAGATCGTTTTATCTATAAAGGACCACGAAAAATCATCGCTTTGTTTAAATGAAAATTGAGGGTACTTATTTTTTAGACTTGATAATATCGAGGTTGTCGATGGCATAATAATAACATCCATATATAACGGCTAATTCTGGATATTTTGCTTGTATAAATAGAGGGCAGGGTATGTGTGCTGGTAATTTTTCTTTTAACAAGTTTTGCAATTGTTTACCATAGTTATCAAAATAAGTGCCGATACTGCCACCAATAATAACGATATCAGGTTGTAATATTGGTATTACTGCTAAAAAGCCGCGACTAATTCGGTCTGCGACTTGGTTCCAAATTTTCTTATTTTTGATGTCACGTGCGTATTTACCATATGTTTTGTATATAGCTTGGCCTGAGGCAAAACTTTCCCACTCGCGTACAACGCCGTCAAATTCGACAAGAGCATGTCCACCTTCGCTGTTACGCAAGGCTAGATTGATATGACCGTCAGTTATGATACCTGTTCCGATACCTGTACTGACAGTTACATATAGTGATTGCGCTGGAATCTTCTTTAGCATTCTCGTTTCGGATAGTCCTGCTAGGTTTGCATCATTTTCTATTAATACTGGAGTTTTTCCTAGAACGCCAGATAGGGCTGAGGCGACATCGAAGTTTTTCCAACCTAGATTATTGCACCAAATAGCTACGCCGTTTTTAACAATACCAGGAACTGCTACGATGATAGCTTTGGCATGTTGATTGCTGTAATTTTCTGTTATTATGTTACGTAATAATTTTATATATTCTGCTGAGTCTTTAGGGGTTGCAAACTTTATTTGCTCGCCCAATACACCTTTATCGTCAAAGCTGGCGACTAGTGTTTTTGTTCCACCTGTATCAACTGTTATTAACATATATTTAGTGTATCATAAATTGCTGTTGTTGCTTTTTATATAAAATAGATTCATAATAAGTATAGATGATAAACAGAGGTAAGTTATGTATATAATTCAAAGATCAGACAGGGGTAGTTCGATTGCAGCTTTTGTGATCGTAGGCGCAGTTTTAGTACTTGGATTAGTTGGTTTATCTTACACCGTTAAACAACGTGGAATTCAGGCTCGTAAAGAGCAAGCGATCGCTGCATCTCAGGAGAAAGAGGCTAATAATGAATCTTCTGAGGTTGAAGTTGTAGCTAGCTCTGACGAAGTTAATTCAGAAGTCGTTGTTGAATCAGGCTCCTTTTATAATACCGCAGAATCTTCTGTTGATATTCCAGCTACTGGAATGGAATTTGATATCGTTAAAACATTAGGTGCCGGTTTATTGGTTATGTTATTTATTAGCTATATTATGTCACGTCAACGTTTGATAGGCCGGCTTTGACTTGTATCTGTATCTGAGGTACAATAATAAGTAATCTAGAGACACTCTTTGCGTGTGTCTTAAGAAATATTAATTTAAATAAGGAGTCTAGTAAGACTTATGGCAAAAGCCACAACAATGGATGAATTGCTCGCTGCCGAAAGCGACAGTGTCAAGCAATTAGCACAAGGTGAAGCAATCACTGGAACGATTTTATCAATTCGTAAACACGAAGTATTAGTAGACCTAGGGGCTCAAGGTATAGGTTTAGTTCCAAGACGTGAAGTCGGATTTTATAGAACTTTAAATATTGGCGATGAAGTAGCCGCTAGTATAGTTGATACGGACTTAGATAATGGTTATTCGTTATTATCACTTCGTAAAGCAGCCAAAGACCGTGGTTGGGATGAAGTTGCTGCAAGTATGGACTCAGGCGAAATTATAGAAGTTTCACCATACGATGCCAATCGCGGTGGCTTATTAGTTGAGTATGATGGAGTTCGCGGATTCTTACCAGTTTCTCAATTATCAGCTGAACATTATCCACGCGTTGGTGGTAGTGACAAAGATGAAATTTTGCAACGCTTGAATGTACTTATTGGTCAAAAGCTTATAGTACGTATATTAGACTGTGATCGCAGAGCTAATAAGCTTATTTTTAGTGAAAAAGAAGCTATCAAAGATGGTTTAGCTGCAAGATTTGAAAAATTAGTACTTGGTGATAGCGTAAAAGGCGTTGTGACTGGTGTCGTTGATTTTGGCGTATTTGTTAATGTTGATGGCATAGAAGGCTTAGTTCACATTAGTGAAATTAGCTGGGAGCGTGTTAACAACCCAGGTGATTATGTAAAAATTGGTGAAACTATTGATGCGAAAATTATTGCAATCGACAAGGATCGTTTGAGCCTAAGTATTAAACAACTTAGTGAAGATCCATGGATGACTGAAGTTGATCAATTTAAACCTGGCGACAAGGTCGAAGGTACTGTCACTCGAATTACCCCATTTGGTGCTTTTATACAAATTAGCCCAGCCGTAGAGGCTCTAGTCCACGTTAGTGAATTGGGTGGTGGTGATGAAGTTGATCCAGAAAAGTTATTTACACTAAATGAGCGTAAAGAATTCTTGGTTTTGGCCGTTGAAAAAGAGAGTCGTAAGATTTCGCTTAGTTTGACTAATAAGAATAAGAAGTAAAAAAACAGTATAATTCCCGTTAAGGGTAGAAAGGAGTTCTAAATATGGCAGAGAAAGTCATCATTATTGCTGACTCAATTACCGTGGGCGAGCTTGCCGAGAAACTCAATCTACCCGTAACTGATTTGATTGGTGAGCTGTTCAAGAACGGCATTGTTTCTACTATTAATCAGCGTATTGATTTTGAAACAGCTACAATTATCGTTGAAGAGCTAGGGATATCTGATATTGAGCTAAAAAAGAAAGATACTGCAACTTTAAGTTTGCGTAAAGTGCACGAATTATCTGACTCAGCTGTTGTTAGACCTCCAATTGTGGCTGTTATGGGTCATGTTGATCATGGTAAAACGACTTTGCTTGATGCGATTCTTAAGACTAAGGTTGCAGAAGGTGAAGCTGGTGGCATTACTCAATATATAAGTGCTTATCAAACAACGCATAACAATCGTTCAATTACACTTTTGGATACACCTGGACATGAAGCTTTTGCCGCGCTTAGGCAACATGGAGCGGCTTTGACTGATGTCGTTGTCATAGTTGTAGCTGCTGACGATGGAGTTAAACCTCAAACAGTCGAAGCTATAAAGTTTGCAAAGTTAGCTAATACTAAAATAGTTATAGCAATTAATAAAATCGATAAAGAATCTGCTGATCCTGCGCGTGTTAAGGCACAATTAGCAAGTGAATATGGCCTTAATCCTGAAGAATGGGGCGGCGAAACTGTAATGGTTGAAATTAGCGCTAAAACAGGTCAAAATGTTGATAAATTATTGGATATGGTTTTGCTAGTGGCCGATATGGAAGATTTAAAGGCAGATATTAATACTCCAGCCGAAGGTTTAGTTATAGAATCTCACATGGAAGTCGGTCGTGGTTCTGTTGTCAGTTTGCTAGTCGAGCAAGGTATATTAACTCCTGGCTCCTTTTTGATTGCTGGTACTACTTATGGTAAGGTTCGTACATTACTTGATTTTACGGGGAATGCCTTAAAACAAGCTGGTCCATCTACTCCTGTAGTTGTTACTGGTTTTAAAGAGTTACCACAGTTTGGTGATAATTTTTCTATAGTTAAAAATGAAAAAGAAGCACGTCATCAAGTCTCGATTGCACGAGTTGAACAAGAAAAGAATGCTGCTAGTACTAATATTACAGGTGCTGATTTGTTGAAGATGATGAGTCAACAACATAAATCTCAAGATTTAAATATTATAGTAAAGACTGATGTTCAAGGGTCTTTGACCTCTGTTGTTGATAGCCTTCGAGTGATTGATACAAAGGGTGAGATTAAATTGAATATTATTGGTAGTGGCGTTGGTAATATATCCGAGAATGATATTCGCTTAGCTGCTGATAGAAAAACTATCGTTTATGGATTTAACGTTGGTATGTCAGCTGCGGTAAAGCAATTGGCGACTCGCGATAAAGTTCAAGTTAGAACTTTTAATGTTATTTATAAACTACTTGATGATGCACGAAGTTCAATGGAAGCTATACTTGCGCCAAAAATTGTCGAAACCGAAGTTGGAACGTTGACTATTAAAGGCGTTTTTAGAACTATGAAAGATATAGTTATTGCTGGCGGTGAGGTAACTAGCGGAAAAGTGGCATCTGGATTGCTTGCAAGGGTCAAGCGTGGTAAAGAGCAACTAGCTGAAGTAGAGGTTGTGAACGTTCAACGCCAACAACAAGAGGCTAAAGATGTCTTTGAAGGCGAAATGTGTGGATTAAGCTTGAAAACTAATAAAAAATTATTGGTTGAAGAAGGTGATAAGCTTGAGTTATTCACTCGCGAGATAGTAAAGCGCACGCTTAAATAGTCTGTTGCAAAAAAGAGTAATATATAAGGGGGTATGAAAAAATGTTTCAGTTAGATGATAATTTTTTAAAAGATATCGGGCTTAATGATTTGCCAGAGGATCAAAAAAAGCCTTTTTTGCAACATATTTACAATGAGCTTGAATTAAGGGTTGGCACAAAGCTGTCTGATGGTATGAGCGACGAGAACCTTGAAGAATTTGGCAATATTATTGATGGTAAGGACGATGTTATCGTAAACTGGCTTCAGCAGCATGATCCAGGTTATTATAACGAAGAAGTTTTTTCTAAACTTCAAAAAGCAACAGAACTTGACGTTAATGACCCTGCTTTACGTGCAGAATATACTGCAACGAAATGGCTTGAAATTAACCGGCCTGATTATCGGGACGTTGTCGCACAGGTTATGGATGACCTAAAGATAGAAGTTGTTTCAAATCGTGACGCTATATTAGGCAATATTTAAATTGTTTTTATGACCATTAAGAAAATCTTTGATGGACATTTTCCGCCCGTTGGCTGTAACTAGCTCATCAATCGATAGATACTTCTTGTCTTTGCATAAAATATCAACTGAAGTTTCTTGCTGTATAGAAACGTGAGCTTTGGTAATTATTATATCGTTGCCAATAATGTTAGTTTTGGTTTTTGGAAAATTTAGATGTGCCCGAACTATGCGTTCAGCTTCAGCTGCTGTCACTTGAGCTGGCTTTATCCAAGCTTCTTTCTTATCCATTAGCTTGCAATATGTAGCTTTTGTATTATCTTGTAATATTGGCTGAATTGAACCGTTTATTATATTAGGTAAAAGCTCAATCAATTTAGTAGTGCCAATTTTTGCAAGCGTTTCATATAGTTCTGGCCTTGTTTCGTTGCCTAATAAATTATAATTTACGACGCCATAAATTGGTCCAGCATCCATTTCTGGAGTTAATCTCATAATAGATACTCCAGTTTGTTTGTCTCCATTTTTTATAGCCGACTCAATAGGTGATGGTCCGCGATAGAGTGGTAATAGTGATGGATGGACATTAATAATACCGAGGTTGAATAGATCAAGCGTTGATTTAGGGATTATTTTGCCAAAACTTACAGCTATGCCGATTATGTTAGGGCCTAGTGAGATTAAATCTTTATTAATATCTGATATATTGACGGGTTGTAACACTGTTATGCCATTTTTTAAAGCGAGCTCTTTGACCTCTGGCGCCTTTATTTTTTGCCCTCGACCACTTTTACTGTCTGGTTTTGTAATAACTGCACTAATCTTATAGTTAGAACTAATCAGTTCCTGAAGTGCAACGACACTAAATGAATCAGTCCCAAAGAATACTATTGTTTTTGATATTTTGTTCATAATCAAGAGGTTGTAGTTCGCCTTCCTCGTCTAGCTCATAAAACGCGTCTTTGTCGTCACGTATGTGGTCAATAAAAACGATGCCATTTATGTGATCAATTTCATGTTGGATGACTCTAGCTAAGAATCCTTCTGCTTTAAACCGAACTTCATTGCCATCGATGTTTAAGGCTTTGATACGAACCTTGTTATGGCGGGATACTTTGCCATATATGCCAGGAACACTAAGGCATCCTTCGTAGTCTTTTGTTATTTTGCCTTCTAGTTTTACTATTTGTGGGTTTATTAGTGCTGTAAAGTCGCGTATCTCTTTATCTTCTAAATCACTTCGAACTATTATTATTCGTTCTAGGTGATCTATTTGAACGGCTGCAAGCGCTGCACTAATTTCGTGTGGTCTAGAATTTTCCCAATCTAAGGCAACCGCGGTCATACTTTCAATCAATTTTATAGTATCGGGCGTTACGACGTGTACTTTTGAGGATTTCTGTCTTAAGTGCGGATTTGGTAGGCTAATTATTTTATCTTGTTTCATTAGACTCATTATACCAGTAGGGGCTATATCAGGCTAGTCGGATCAAGCTCGGATTGCCAATGATTTTTTGGAATTAGTTTTATAACGTTTATTAAATGTTCGCGTTTTGGGCTTTTTAATATTAACTGCCAACGGTAAGTATCGTGTTGTCGTTCATAAAAAGCTGGAGTAGGTCCAAATATTTGTACGCTATTATTAATTTTAGTTTTTAAGTTATCGGCTATTTTTTTAGAGTTTTTTATTGCTGCAGCTTCTGTTTTGTATATACAAGTAAGTTTTAGTAAATGCGTGAAAGGCGGAAATATACCAAGTTTTCGTTCGGACAAAGTTTGCTTATAAAATGATTCATAATCTTGAGATAATCCGTTTGTTATGCTGGGGTGATTGGGCTGGTATGATTGGACTATTACTTGGGTTTTATGCTGGTTACGACCGACTCTGCCGACAACTTGAGCTAGTAGCTGGAAAATACGTTCATTAGTGCTAAAGTCGGGTAAGGACAAGCCAGAGTCAGCCTGGATGACTCCAACGGTCCTTAGATGGGGTAGATCCAGTCCTTTGGCGACTACTTGTGTTCCAATAGCTATGTTAATATCGCCGTTATATAAACTTTGGTAGCGTGCGTTTATTGCTTCATTTATATTATTATCTGCGTCAAATCTTGCAATATTGGCATTAGGGAATAATTTACAAAGTTCAGATTCTATGAGTTTTGTGCCGATTCCTTTGTGAATAATGTTTGTACTGTTACATATTAAGCAAGATGTGGGCACGTTTGAGCTGTAGCCACATATATGACAACGCAGTTTGTGATTATCTGCGTGTAAAGATAAAGGTAGGTGGCAATTGGGGCATTCAGCTGTCCACCCGCATTTTTCACAGAGAGTGCTAGAGGTGCTGCCTCGGCGGTTGTGAAATATAAGTATTTGTTTTTTATTTTCTAGTGTTTTAGTAATTTGTTGAATTAGTTGATTGGACAAAAATCGATGTTTACTAAAGTTGGCGCGTTTTTTCATGTCTATTAATGTTATTGATGGAGGTACACTACCCGGTCTAGCTAAGGTGTCTAACTTTAATATAGGGCGTTCAGATTTTTCGGCTAAATATTTGTCTATTATATTTGGTGTAGCACTTCCAAATATGACTTTTGCATCGTGGAAGCGGCCAAGCATTGTTGCTGCACGAAGGGCGGAATATTTAGGTGATTGATCTTGTTTAAAACTTGGTTCATGTGACTCATCTATAATTATTGCTCCGATATTTTTGAATGGGGTAAATAATGCTGATCTTGGACCAATGACAACGCGTGGTTCTAAGCTAGTAAGAGCTTCAGCCCAAATAAGATGCCTGGCTGACTCTGTCATTTTAGAATGAGTAACTAAAAGATTTTCAAAATGTTGTGAAAACTCTGAAACTAATTGTGATGTTAATGCGATCTCTGGTACTAGGACTATTACTGATTTGTTGTTTGCGATAGATCGTTTGGCTATTTCTATATAGATTTCAGTTTTTCCAGACCCAGTTATACCTTGTAATAGAAAGGTTCCATCTTTATATTTTTCAATTATGTCTATAGCTTTAGTTTGCTGCACATTGAATACAATATTTGTTCGATCTCTCTTAGTTATGTCTAGATGATTAGACTGTGGTCGACGCTTTTTGTCTAAACCTTTTGGTAGTATTGTTTGTAAAACGGTTGCTAACGGTGACATATAGTATTTCGATAACCATAGGGCAAGGTCAATTAATTGATGCGGTAGGGGCTCTTTTATAATAATAGATATTATTGATTTTGTTGGATATGATGGCTTGTCTACTTTATATAGAATGATGCCTAATAATTGTTTTTTGCCAACTTCAATTGTTACTATTTGACCAGTTGGTAATGACGCTTTTGAGGAATAAGTAAAAGACGCATTATCAATGCGGACTATTTGAAATGGCGCTACCTCGTAATAGTGCATAATTACTAGTATACTGCTAAACTGAATATATGTATTTTGAGAGTCGTGAACAAGCTGGGCAAGTTTTAGCTGCTGAACTGTTAACTAAATACCGTTATGAGGATTGCGCAGTGGTCGCACTTAGTGACGGCGCCGTAATAGTTGGCGAGCAAATTGCAAAAACCCTTCATTGCATATTGACTATGCTTTTAGTAGAAGAGATAGAAGTTCCTGGTGAAGGAGTAAGCTTTGGTGGCGTTTCTCAGGACGGGGGCTTTACTTATAATGGTATGTTTTCAGCTGGTGAGATGGAGTATTACAATAGTGAATATCACGGCTACCTAGAAGAACAAAAACGAGAAGCATTTAATAAAATTAATCGATTATTAGGTGATGGTGGGCTTATTAATAACGAAATGCTTTGTGATAGGGTCGTCATATTAGTAGCTGACGGATTAGACACAGGAGCGTCACTTGACGTGGCTGTTGATTTTTTAAAGCCAATTAGAATTAAGCGATTGGTGGTAGCAACTCCTGTGTCGACTGTTCAGGCTGTTGATAAGCTACATATTTTGGCTGATGAGTTGCATATTTTGGATGTGAAAGATAATTTTATGGGAATTAATCATTATTACGAGAAGAATGATATACCTTCGCACGAAGATACAATAGCTAAAATCAATCAAATTGTACTAAATTGGCATTAAACTGTCGTTGCTAATCGTTGTAAGATTGTGTTAGGATAGAAACTAGTAAATGAGATAAATAGCTAAAGGGAGATTATGTTAGACGTTTTTATTACATCTAGGGTTCGACGAAAAATTGTAGTGGTTTATGCCAAATATCCTGATTTTCGCACTCATGTTCGTGGACTTGCAAAATTAATAAAAGAAGATCCAGGCAATATTCAGCGTGAGCTAAAACGTTTAGAAAAAGTTGGATTTTTGAATAGTGAGAAGAAGGGCAATACAAAGATTTATTCGACCAATAAACAATTTCCTATATTCAAAGAGTTGCAGGGAATCGTTATCAAATCACAACAGCAAGCGAGTCGCCCTAAACGTTCACCCTCTGATTTATAATTATGTCGTTATTCGATAGGATCCTTGAATCTAGAGGTATTAATGCTGAGGATAGGGATCGTTTTTTTCTACCAGATTATTCAATTTGTCATGATCCCTTTTTGTTGCTTGACATGGATAAAGCGGTTGAAAGACTTGTCGTGGCAAACAAAAAACAAGAACATATCACTATATATGGTGATTATGACATTGATGGCTTAACGGCTACAACATTATTGTTAAATGCTTTTGGTAGTTTTGGTTTTAAGACAGTCGATACTTATATGCCTAGTCGTTTTATAGAAGGCTATGGGCTTACTACTGATGCAGTTGAAAAAATGGCTGCTGATGGAACGAAACTTATAGTAACGGTTGACTGTGGTAGTTTGAGTGAAAAAGAAATTATTAGAGCTAATGAATTGGGCGTTGATGTAATAGTAACCGATCATCATAACGTGGCCTTGGTTCAACCGCCAGCGATAGCAGTTGTTAACCCAAAACGAGTTGGCCATAAGTATCCTTTTATTGATTTAGCTGGTGTAGGAGTTGCCTTTAAATTAGTGCAAGCTTTGCAGACAAGATTGCAGGGTTTGCCAAAGGGTCAGGAAAAATGGTTATTAGATTTAGTTGCTTTGGGCACTGTTTGTGATATTGTGTCTCTCGTTGATGAGAATCGAACAAATGTATATTGGGGTTTGAAGGTATTGGCAAAGGCTAGGCGCCCTGGGCTAAAGGCTTTGATGGCTGTGGCTAAAATTGACGTGAGAAAAATTAATTCGCGTTCATTAGGTTTTAGCTTGGGTCCCAGGATGAATGCTGCTGGAAGACTAGAAACGGCGCAACATTCACTAGACATGTTAATATCAAAAGATCCTTTGTCTGCTTTAGAAAAAGCTCAATATTTAGATACTTTGAATATAGCTAGGCGAGCCGAGCAAGATAAGATTTTTAAACAAGCAATTATTCAAATTGAGGAATATGCTGATGATTCAGTTTTGGTAGTAAGTAGTGCTGAATGGAACCATGGAATTGTTGGTATAGTAGCTTCAAAATTATTAGAAAAGTATAAAAAGCCAGCTTTTGTTTTGCAAGAAATGGGCGATGAGTCAAAAGGTTCGGCTCGTAGTTATGGAGGGTTTAGCGCTGTTGCTGCGATTGAAGCAAGCAAGGATATAATTGCAAAGGGCGGCGGGCATACGCTAGCCGCCGGAGTTACGTTACCGACTAATAATATCAATGCTTTCAGAAAAAGAGTTAATGAATTTTATAAATCTCAAAACTTGATTGATCAGACCAAATTGTTGTTTCCTATAGCTGATGTTTCGGCTGAATTGTCAGAATTAACTGAGGGTACTATAGGTTTAATAAATCAGCTTGAACCATTTGGCAATGGAAACCCGCAGCCAATAATTAAGAGTGATAATCTTATTGTATTGAACGTACGCAAGATGGGTGCTAACGATAGGCACGTTAAACTAGAGTTACAAGATAGGGGTGGTCTAAAAATGCAGTTTTTGGCGTTTAACGCGCCTGACTATTTCTTTGTTAAAGTTGGGGCGAATTTGTCTGTTTGGTATCATCCAGATATAAATGAATGGCGGGGTTCAAGGTCCGTGGAAGGTAGACTGTTGCATCTAGAAGTTAACGATTAGTATTGTGCTGTTTTGCGTGGTATATTTTTCGTTTTGGACATAATTGTTGCACATTATAGATCTCTCTGTTACAATAAGTTTTATATGGTACAAGTAATACGTAAAGATGAACGAGAAGCAAACGAGAATTTAATTCGTCGTTTTAACCGCAAAGTTTTGCAAAGTGGTGTTTTAGCAGAGGCTAAAGCTTCAATGCGATTCGCAAAACCAATTTCCAAGCCAGAACGTCGCATAAAGGCGATTATTCGTAAAGAGCGCAAGGCTGAGAAATTAGATAAGACTCGGTTGGGACTTCGCTAAAAGTGGTCTTAAAAGACCGAATTAATAATGATTTAAAGGCCGCCTTAATAGGCGGCAATCATTTTGTTTGTGAAGTTTTGAGAGGGCTAAAAGCTGTAATATTGAACGAAGAGGTTTCTCAAAATAAACGCGAAGAGGGTCTAGGCGATTCAATAATTGAGCAGTTAATTGTTCGCGAAGTAAAAAAGCGTAACGATAGTGCTGTTATTTATGATAATGCTAATCGACCCGAACTTGCGTCTGATGAACGCGCTGAAATGCAAATACTTGTTAAATATTTGCCAAAACAACTATCGGAAAATGAAATAAAACTAGTCGTTATTCGTGTTATAAAGGATTTGAGCGCTACTAATATGAGTGCAATGGGCCAAGTTATCGGAGCTATTAAAAAAGAGCTTGGAAATACTGCTGATGGCTCAGTTATTGCTAAACTTGTAAAAGATTTACTAAGTTAAAAAAGGAGCGTTACAATGATCGTATTCTTTGGTCAACCTGGAGCAGGCAAAACTACTCAGGGAAAAATGTTAGCAGCTAGTCAAGGTTGGTGTTGGATTTCAGCGGGGCAGTTGTTACGCGGTACGGATGACCCCGAGATACGTAAATTTATTGAGAGTGGTGAGTTAGTTCCGTACGAAAAAGTGTGCAAATTAGTCGGCGGCGCTTTAGACGATTGTTCAGGTGTCGAGCACGTTATTATTGATGGTTTTGCTCGTCGAATTGAACAAGCTAGTTGGTTGATTGAAAAAGGCGCTAATTATAATCGTAAAATTGAATTAATAATTGTAGTTAATATTCCTAAGCAGGAATTAATTAAACGATTAATGTTAAGGGGTCGTAAGGATGACATCAAGCAGATTATTAAAAATCGTTTAGATATATACGAAAAACAAACTTATCCAGTTTTGGATTATTTTGAGAAACAAAATGTAAAAATTGCTTATATTGATGGTTCTGGCACGCAAGAACAAGTTCATGAGCGAATTATGGAAGAGGTAAAAAAATGCAAGCTCGCGTAAAAACTTTGGCTGAAATTGATGCAATGAGAGAAGGCGGTAAAATACTTGCAACTATTTTTGATGGTTTAAAAAAGCGAGTTGTTGTTGGTATGAGTGGAATAGAGGCTGATGACTGGGTTGAACGTGAGATTAAAGCGCTTGGTGCTATTGTGACCTACAAAACTCCAGAGGTGAGGTTTCCTAATGCTATTTGTATATCAGTTAATGACGCTATTGTTCACGGTATTCCAACTAGTTATTTGTTTGAAAAAGGTGATGTAGTTAGTTTTGATTTGGTTATTACTTATAAGGATATGAAAACGGATAGTACTTTTACTATGGTTGTCGGAGAAGAACCAAAAGGTGTTAAAAAACATTTACTGTCTTATACTGAACGTAGCCTTTATGCGGGTATAGATGCGATCAAAGGTTCTGTTCGCGTTGGTGATATTGGTGCAGCGATAGAAAAAGTGCTTGATAGCGGTAAATTGGGCATCATTCGAGAACTAGTTGGTCATGGGATTGGCCATAAGATGCAACAGCCGCCAGAAGTACCAAACTATGGTAAAAAAGGTACAGGTGTTTTATTGTTGCCAGGTGATACAATTGCAATTGAACCGATGGCAACTCTTGGCAGTGAAGCCATTAAAACCGATAGTGACGGCTGGACTATAAAAACACGTGATGGTAGCTTGGCTGCACATTTTGAGCATACTGTCCTTATTACTAACAGTGGTGCTGAAATTTTAACTAGACTTTAAATTAATATAATGGCGTATTGTATGAGTTTTATGAAGTTAAGTTTTTTGCAATAATGTTACTCAATAAATTGATGAAACTGGTAAAATGCGCGGTGGTTGGGTTAAGCGTCAAATGTCATCAAATAAAGATAATTGAGTTGAAGACACTGTTAATTGGCGAATTTTAAGTGTTTGCTTGGCATAAATATCTAATTGATGCAAATAAGTTTTAATATTTTAATACCATAGCTAGCCAAAACGTCACATAAGCGATATACTTTAAGGTATGCAAGAAACCTCTAGACATGCTGTCGGAATAGATATCGGTACAACGACTGTTCGTTGTGTGGTTGGTCATATTGACGGAACTACGGGCGTACCGACAATAGTGGGTGTTGGCGTAGCCCAAAATAGTGGAATGCGTAAAGGGACGGTTGTTAATTTGACTGGTCCAGCTAAGGCAATTGACGATGCTCTTGGTGAAGCTGAGCGAATGAGCGGATATCAGGTTGACGCCGCAACTATAAGTATCAATGGATCTCATATACTTAGCACTCATGCTGATGGTATGATCGCAGTTGGCAGTGTTGACCATGAAATAAACAAAGAAGATGTTATGCGTATTGAAGAAGTTGCAACATTAGGCAAAGTGCCAGCTAACCGAGAAATACTAGAAGTTGTTCCTCATGCTTATAAATTAGACGGTCAAGATAATATCAAGAATCCAATAGGTATGACTGGTACTCGATTGGAGATTGACGCTCATGTAGTGTCTGTTTTAGCGCCTCATTTATCTAATCTACAAAAAGCAGCTGAGTCTGCCAAGGTTTCTGCGCACTCAATAGTGGTTGCCGGAGTTGCAGCTGCTAGAGCGGTTTTAACCGAACAACAGATCGAGAATGGTGTAGCTTTAATTGACATAGGTGGAGCTACTACTAATATAGCCATATACGAAGAAGGTGATTTGCAATTTGCAGCTGTTATACCATTTGGTGGGATTAATATTACAAATGATTTAGCGATTGGCTTAAAAACGGATCCAGAGGTGGCCGAAAAACTCAAGATAGAACACGCTTCAGCAATAACCAGAAGTGATATGTCTGGGGTTAGTTTAAAATTTAACGATCAGATATACAGTTTTCAGACAAATGACATTGATGAGATAGTTGAGGCTCGTCTGGATGAAATATTTGAAGCAATTAATAAAGAGTTGAAACGTGCTGGTCGGGCTGGAAAATTACCTAATGGTGTTGTTTTGACCGGTGGAACTGCGCAATTAAAAAATATTGCTGATTATGCTAAAGAATCTTTGGGGCTTGCTGTTCGCATTGGTACAGCCTCGGGCTATGGCGGAGTAGCAGATAATATAGATAAACCACAATTTGCTACGGTTTTGGGTTTGATGTTGATTGATGCAGAATTTGGCGGTATTGCTAAAAATAATAATTTGTCTAGGGGTAAGCATGCGCTATCGAACGGAATGGGTATATTATCTAAGCTGATGGGGCATTTTAAGGCGTAGTTTTTCTATGCCTAAGTGTTATACTAGAATAAGAATATGAATATTGGAGATGAACAGATATAATGCCTGAAGTAAAACCAAGTGATATACAAACGTTTGCTAGTATAAAAGTAGTAGGCGTAGGTGGCGCCGGCGGTTCAGCCGTTGATCGTATGAAAGACGCCGGTCTTTCTGGTGTGCAATTTATTGCCATGAACACTGATGCTCAAGCTTTGCATAACAGTAAAGCTGATATTAAATTACATTTAGGTAGTTCTGTTACTGGTGGCTTAGGCGCTGGTGCTGACCCGTCCGTAGGTGAAGCAGCTGCTAATGAGTCGCGTGATGAAATTCGTGAAACTTTGACTGGCGCTGATATGGTCTTTGTGACTATTGGTGCGGGTGGTGGAACGGGTAGCGGTGCTGGTTATGTTGTTGCCGAGATTGCGCGTGAATTAGGTATTTTGGTTGTTGGAGTTGCAACTAAACCATTCAGTTTTGAGGGTGAAAAGCGTCGCAAGAATGCTGAGTGGGCTATTACTCAGCTTGGTCGTCAGGTTGATACTTTGATTACTATTCCAAATGACAGGTTGCTTCAAACTATTGATCGACGCACTCCATTATTAGAAACCTTTAAAATCGCCGATGACGTACTTCGTCAGGGTGTTCAGGGTATCTCGGAGCTTATTACCGAGCATGGCTTGATTAACCTCGACTTTGCTGACGTACGAGCTATTATGAGCAACGCAGGTTCTGCGCTTATGGGCATTGGTCGTGCAAGTGGCGACAATCGTGCTGCACAGGCTGCTCAACAAGCAATTGAATCTCCGCTTATCGAAGTATCTATTGATGGTGCAAAGGGCGTCTTGTTCAACGTTACTGGTGGATATGACATGAGTATGAGTGAGATTCAGGAAGCTGCCGAGATAATAACCAGTGCGGTTTCGCCTGATGCTAACATTATTTTTGGAGCAACCTTAAAAGCTGATTTAGAAGATGAGCTAATTATTACTGTTATCGCTACTGGCTTTGATTCTGCATATTTTCATGACCAGTCTTTGTCTAGTAGTGATGATACACAGTCTAATAAATCCATGTCACAGGTAACCGAAGAAACTGTTGGAGCTATCGATCTAGACTTAGATCATACTGAATCAGCTACTATGTTTGCAGAAGAAAACTCACATAATATTTGGAATCAACCAAATGAAGAAAATGATGAATCTGATACACCCGCATTTTTGCGACGTCGTAAAAAAGATCGAAAAATAGATAACAGAGACGAGTAGTTGATAATGGCTAAGTATAACATCGGTGATAGTCGAGTAATTGAATCTCGAGAGGTTAGCGATGGCATTACTATTCGTCGTCGCCGTGAGTCTCCTAATGGAAAGAGATTTACTACATATGAAAGAGTCGAGAAGCCAAATTTAGCTGTTATAAAAAGAAGTGGTGCTCGTGAATTATTTGATCGGGATAAATTGACTATAGCAATTAAGCGCTCAGTTGGTAAATTCTTTGTTTCAGAAGTTGAGGTTGAAGAGATGATTTCCGATATAGAAAATTCATTATATGCATTTGGCGAGAATGAAATTACTTCAAAGCAGATTGGTGATAAGGTTTTAGACGAGTTAGCTTTACGTAACGAAGTTGCTTATGTCCGCTTTGCTAGCGTTTATCATAAATTTAAAACACTTAATGACTTTGTGAAGATTCTTGAACAAAGAAAAGGATAAATTGCAAATATGAGAGTAGTTGTTATATATAAAGATCAAACTGATTATGCTCGAGCTATTTCTGACTATTTGCGAGACTTTGAGCGTCAAACAGGTCATGTTTTAGAAATATTAGACCCCGATACATCTGGTGGTATGCATTTTTGTGATACATATGGTATTGTTGAATATCCTACTATTATAGCAATTAGTGATGATGGTGTTATGCAGAATTGCTGGCGTGGACTGCCCTTGCCAACAATTAGCGAAGTTAGTTATTATGTTCAATAAACGACGTTTTAATTGAATTATCGTTTACGTTAATAATCTTAACTGATATAATGAAGTTTGAACAACCGCTTTAAAAAGAGGTGAGCGATTATCAACCGCGAATGTTTTTTCGGAAGAAAATTTAAAAAAGTAGACCCGAACGGTGATCGACACGTTAGATCGAATAAATAAGCGCTAAGAAGAATCTCTTTTTAGAAACTGGATGGTACCGTCCCTGACAAGGGATTCCAGTGACTAAATAGGGATTTTTTGTTTTTAAATAGAAAGGAAACGAAATATGTCACCAGAAAAAGAGTTACAACCGGGATTTGTTATTGATAGAATGTTAAGGAGTGAGAATCATGAAATTTAAGTCAAATACTCGTCGAAGGGCATTAGAGTATGAAAAAGACATAGCTCAGCAATGGAAGAAGAACAAGACCTTCGAAAAATCAATTGAAATGCGATCCAAAGATAATGCTTATGTCTTTTATGATGGACCTCCATTCATTACAGGGTCGCCACACTATGGTTCATTGTTGCCTAGTATTGTAAAAGATGCCGTACCTCGTTATCAAACAATGAAGGGCAAGCGAGTTGAACGAGCTTGGGGTTGGGATTGTCATGGGTTGCCTGCTGAAAATTTTGTTGAGAAAAAACTTGGTATTACTGATAGGCATGATATCGGAACAAAGATTAGTTTAGAGGATTATATAACTACAGCTCGTGAAAATATGGTCCAAACGGGCAACTCATGGGAGACTACGATTGACCGAATTGGCCGTTGGGTTGATTTTGATGGTGGCTATAAAACTATGAACAAAGATTATATGGAATCTGTTTGGTGGGCTTTCAAAGAATTGTACAAAAAAGGCAAAATCTATGAAGGTGAGCGAGTTTTAATGTATGATATCGCCTGGGCGACGCCGCTTTCGAAAGCTGAAGTTACTATGGACGCCGGGGCTTATCAGATGGTAACTGACCCTAGTGTTTATACTAAATTTAAATTAAAGGGCGAGGACGTGTCATTATTGGCCTGGACAACAACTCCTTGGACTTTGCCTGGCAATACGGCTTTGGCTATAAATAAGGATATAAAATATACTGAAATTGAAGTTGATGGTGAACATTTGATTATTGCCAAGGATAATTTAGATAAAGTATTAACTGATGTTAAGCATAATGTCTTGAGCTATAAAGTTATTCAAGATATTAAGGCTAGTGATTTGATAGGGCAATCTTATGAACCGTTATTTGGTGACAAGGGTAAAAATGCCCACAAAATTTGGGAAGCTGCTTATGTTACAACCGAATCAGGCACTGGAATTGTTCATATTGCACCCGCATATGGCGAAGAAGATTTCGCTCTTGCAAAAGAAAATGACATTCCAGTTAGTCATGTCTTGGATGAATATGGAAAGTATATAGAGACTGAATGGATAGGCAAAGATATTTGGGATATTAATAAAACTATTGCAAAGACATTGCATGAACGTGGGGTTGTTTGGAAAATTGATTATATTCGCCATGAATATCCACATAATCCTCGAACAGGTAATCGCTTAATTTATCGCGCTCATCCAAGCTGGTTTATGGATATTGATAGCCAACGTACCGAGATGCTCGAGAAAAACTCAGAAAACATTAATTGGTTTCCTGAGCATATCAAACATGGTCGGTTTGAAAAAACTATCCAGACTGCACCAGATTGGAATTTAAGCCGTGATCGTTTTTGGGCAACAGCTATGCCTGTTTGGAAGGGTATAGACAAAGAAGGTAAAGAGCGTATAAAAGTTATTGGAAGTTATGCTGAATTGAAAGAGTTGAGCGGTATAGAGCTTGAAGACTATCATCGTCCATGGGTTGATAATATAACATTTGAAATTGATGATGTAAAATACGAACGAATTGATAAGGTTTTGGATTGTTGGTTTGAAAGTGGCAGCATGCCGTTTGCGCAATTTCATTATCCATTTGAGAATATCGAAAAATTTGAAAATAATTTTCCTGGTGACTTTATTGTTGAGTATGTTGGGCAGGTACGAGCTTGGTTCTATTATGTACATGCCATAAGCGTTGGCTTATTTGGCCATAATGCATTTAAGAATGTTATTGTTACTGGTAATATTGCGGGTAATGACGGGTTCAAGATGAGCAAGAGTCGAGGCAATTTTACAGACCCTAATGAATTGATGGATAAATTTAGTGCTGATAGTTTGCGCTTTATGTTGTTATCTAGCCCGTTATTAAATGGCGAGGATTTTACGCTTCATGATAAAGAGGTAAGTGATGTTGCTCGTAAATTATCTATGATATGGAATATGTACGATTTCTTTACGATGTATGCCGAGGTTGATAAATGGGAGTTTAAGGGTGATTTATCTGATCCTACTAATTTGTTGAACAATCCCTTGGATCAATGGATTGTAAGTCGATTACATCAACTTATAGGTTTGGTTGAAAAGAGTATGGATGATTATGACATGCCTAATTCTGTAAAGCCTATATTGCCGTTTATTGAAGATGCTAGTAACTGGTACGTTCGTCGCAGTCGTCGTCGTTTTTGGAAATCAGGTGATGATGCTGATAAAAACAATGCATATCGTACGCTTCATTACGTTTTGGTTCAACTTGCAAAAATTTTGGCACCATTTACACCATTTTTGGCCGAAGAATTGTACCATAAGTTAACTGGTGGTGAAAGTGTCCATTTGCTAGATTGGCCAATTGCAGGTAAAGTGAACGAACTAATTGTTGACGAGATGGAAATTGTTCGTGAATATGTAAATATCGGTTTAAGCATCCGTGCTAAAGAGCGTCAAAAAGTACGTCAACCACTCGCGAGTGTAACTATCCCTCAACTTGGAAAATTCGTTGACTTTGAAGACATTTTAAGTGAAGAATTAAACGTTAAATTAGTCAAAATAGGTGATGAGTTTAAACTTGACTTAGTTGTAACGCCAGAATTAAAGAGTGAAGGTGTGTCAAGGGAAGTGATTCGCTATATACAAAGTGCGCGTAAAAAGGCGGGACTTAATATAGATGATCGCATTAAATTAGCGTTAGTTACGGATAGCTTAGTTTTAAAACAAGCTATTTTAAAGCACAAAGAGGTTGTAAAGAGAGAAACTCTCGCCTCTGAGTTATCTGATGCTGAATATAAAGATTTTAGTATGGTAGTTAAGGTTGACGATGCTGATTTGACGGTATCACTTAAAAAATCATAAACTATATAATCATAAACATGATAAAATGAAAACATAAAATCAAGGAGCATTATATGGAACCAAATACACAGTTCACACCACCAGTATTAGAACCAGAACCTTTAGAGCAGCAACCTATGGATGAGCTAGAGACAGGTCAAATTTCAGGTCCAGACTCAAGCCCAGATTCAATTTTAGCTTCAGATCCACAGTTTGAACGACCAGTTGACCCTGAACCTGTTTTTGTAGAACCAGTACAGCTAGATCCAGAAAAGAAGAGCAAAAAATCGATTATTGGAAGGCTATTATTGGTTGTGCTGATTTTATTATTGATCGCTGGTGGTGTTGGGGCTTATTTGTGGCGAGATAATCAAGCTACTATTCAAAAAAGTAATGACGCTACCGAAATTAGTAACTTGAATGGTAAGGTTATTGAACTTGAAAAGGCTGCAGAGGCGGCCGAGCAAGAGGCGACTGCTACGGAAGGGTCCTTGCTGACCACCGCTGAAATTGCTAGTATAGAAGCGTCCATAACATCCCAAAATACAGCAGTTCTAGAAGGTTATATGGCTGATAAGTTAAATGTTACCAAGTCAACGTTAGAAACCGTCGTCGACAGAACTCCAGCTCAGTCTATTAGTGATCTATCCTATATAGATAATGCCATAAGTCCATGGAATTTTGAAATTGAGAGTGCTACGCTAGCAAAATATGCCGCTGGTGATTATGCTACATATTTTAAAGATGATTCAATTGTTGGTCAATCTTCAAATAAATATGTAATTGTACTTAATTTCAATTCACTTGGTAAAATTAATAGCATATTTATGTCAGATAACTCTGATATATTAAGTAAATAATTTTTTAATGCCTTTGTCTGACATATCAAATAAAGATTTATTAGATAATTGGTTAGACCTTGAATGTAATTTTAGCAATAATCATTATAATTCAATAAATCAAATAAATAATATTGAAATAGGTCAGGCTAATGATTCATCTCGGAAAATTTTGTTTTGTGCACCACATGCCTTTAATCACTTTCGTTATAACAAGATTAAGGTAGCTGATATTTTTACGGGTAGTCTGTGTCAGGTATTAGCTAAGGCTACTGGCCAATCCGGTATAGTGTCAACTTGCCCTGATAATAATCCTGATTATATGGGTTTTGGTTATAAGTATTTACATCAAATTGAAAGAGCTGTTAGCAACAAGCTGTTAATAGTTGATCTTCATGGGATGTCTAATAAATATGGGTTAGATGTTTGTATTGGAGTTGGGGCTAATCCGTCAATTAGAGTAAATCAGTTAGTTAAATGTTTGATGAATGATCTTGTTGACTATAGGGTGTCAATTAATGAGCCTTTTGCTGCTTTGGCTGAATATACTATTACTAATTTCGTACAAACAAAGTTGCTAGGGGATGCTGTCCAGATTGAAATAGCTTCTAAGCTTAGAGATCCTACTAATAACCCAATTGAATGCGGAGTGTTTTTAAGGACAATAGCTAAATCTTTTAGTCGATATCTGGCGGAGTAGCCAGAAAAACTTATATTGACATACTATTGTATTTATGCTAATATAAAGTTGTAAACAAAAGATTAAAATAAATATAATAAAAAAATGTCATTACTAAACTATCTACAATTTCAAGAAATCGATTCGTCCTCGGACGATATTCCCAATGCTCATCTTCCACAAGATGATATATCTTTAGATGATCAGATTGATGATGATTCTTTAGAGAATTTTTGGGAAAAAGTGGTTCAAGACATACATGATGATCCAGATTGGTTTTCTTTTGCAGATGAGTAGGCTTTGGTAATTTAATGTTTTTATCTAGGCATTTTTAAGTTCTTGTTTTAAAGTTCTACATCTGTTATAATTTATAATTGATTAGTTAAAAAGTAATAAGGAATAATTTCAATGGTAAAAGCAGTTGTTAAAATCGGCGGAAAACAATTTATTGTCGCTGAAAAAGAGACCCTCCTGGTGGACCTCCTCCCTGAAGGCACAAAAGAGCTCACACTTGATGCACTGTTGGTTATCGATGGCGATAAAACGCAGGTCGGAAAACCAATTGTCAAAGGTGTCGCTGTAACCGCTAAGGTTATCGAAGAACTTGTAAAGGGTGAAAAACTTCGTATAATACGTTATAAATCAAAAAAACGTGTTCATAAAGAAAATGGTCATCGTCAAAAATACAGTAAGATTGAAATCACCTCAATCAAATAGATTATAAAAAATACTCGCCATAGTGCGAGTATTTTTTTATACGCTCATGGTATAATGAGACAAAAGAGAAGAGGGTATATAAACACGTGGCAACGGTAATAACAGTAACTAATCAAAAGGGTGGGGTAGGCAAAACAACGACTGCTGTTAATTTAGCGTACTATATTGCAAAAGCTGGTAAAAAAACATTATTGATTGATTTTGACCCTCAGGGCAATGCTACGAGTGGTTTAGGTGTTGATAAGCAGTCTTTACAGCTAACTATGGCTGATGTTGCTATGGAGAGTGCTACGCTTGACCAGGTTACTCTGGCGACGTCTTATGCTAATTTTTTTCTTGCACCAACGATACCCGTATTAGCCAATGCGGAGGTTGAATTAGCTCAAGCCGAAAGGCGATTTTCGCGTTTAAAAAACGCTATTGACTCAAGTCAAGCTAATTATGATGTGATAATTATTGATAGCCCGCCTAGCTTAAGTCTTCTAACTGTTAATGGTCTAGTTGCGGCTAATTATATATTGTTACCAGTTCAAGCTGAGTTTTACGCCCTAGAAGGTCTTGGGCAACTATTAGATGCTATGAAGTTAGTCCGCAAGGGTATGAACCCTACGCTGGAACTATTAGGCGTGTTGCCGACTATGATGGACACTAGAACTACCTTAAGTGGCCAAGTTCATGAAGAGATTAAAAAATACTTTCCTGGCAAAGTTTTTAATGAAGTCATTCCACGTAACATTCGTCTAGCAGAAGCGCCTAGTCATGGATTACCGATTGGTGCATATGATAGATTTTCAAAGGGTGCGCGTGCTTATAAGTCATTTACCAAGGAGGTGTTAAATCGTGTCAATATCTAATAAATTAAGTCAAAAAAGAGGTTTAGGTCGTGGTTTTGCATCGCTAATTCCAACTGAGTTGTTAGATGAATCTTTTGACCCAACAGCTTCTCAAGACCAACAAGTTAGTGAATTAAGGCAAATAAAGTTAGACCAAATTATGATCGATTCTGATCAGCCGCGTAAACAATTTGATCAAGATTCACTTGATGATTTAGCCTCGTCTATTAAAGAGCACGGAGTTGTACAGCCTATTATTGTTACTCCGTATAATGGTGGTTACCAAATTGTAGCGGGTGAGCGACGATTTAGGGCGTCATTAAGTGTTGGCCTTGATAAAATTCCAGCTTTGGTCCGTACTTTAACTGGTCAGCATAAATTAGAGATATCTTTAATTGAAAATTTACAACGTAAGGATTTGAACGTAATGGAGACGGCCACGGCATATTTGAAATTGCGTGATCAGTTTAATCTATCGACAGAACAAATTGGCAAAAGAGTTGGTAATAAATCTGGTAGTTATGTTAGTAATAAAATACGTTTACTTAAATTGTCAAGTTATGTTCGAAAAATGTTGATGGATGGTAGCCTGACCGAGGGTCAAGCTAGGCCGTTAATTGGTCTTGACGAAGAAATTGTTAAAAATGTTATACCTCGGATTATTAATGAGAATTGGAGCGCAAGAAGGATTGAACAATTCGTAGTTGATCTAAAAAAGAGTCTTTCTACTACTAAATCACCAAAGACTCAACGTATTGATGGACAATTATACGAAAAGCAACTTAAAAGTTTTAAAGATTATTTGAAAACAGAAGTTAAAATACAGACTAATTCAAAAGGTGCAGGTCGTATTACTATTAAATTTAAGAATGAAGAAGAATTTGAACGTTTACAAAAATTGATTAGTTAAAATTAGAAGTTGCGAACTTTATCGAACGGAAATATCCTTAAGCTGACAGGTCCAATGACGTCATAGAATGGAATTGTACCTAATCCGTTACGTGAATCATAAGAATAAGATCCTTGGCGATGGTCGCCAGATACAAATAGCTCATTGTTTGGTACTGTTATATCAACATTACCGCTTGTTGGACTGCCAGGTTCGTTATTGTTATTATCGTCTGGGTTAAAGCCATTTGGGTTATCTTTGTTATATACAATATAGTGTCCATCACTTAACGTCACGCGTTCTCCAGGAAAAGCTATGACTCGTTTTACTATATATTCATCATTATTACTGCTGCTATATCGAGGATTTTTAAATACGATTATTTGGCCACGTTCGGGTATATAATCTTTGTTTTGCAATTGAGCCCACGTGACGGTTGTTCTGTTGACGATCAATCTGTCGCCAGTGTAAAGAGTTTTCTCCATGCTTGGCCCAATTACGCTAAAGCTACGAAAAACGAAGGCATTTATTACTAGTGTCCCAACTAAAACGCATGTAATAAAAATCGCGATGCTTATTGCATCTTTAAGGAATGGATGTTGTTTTTGAAAGGTTGTGTCCATATTCTACCACTATACACTTTTTGTTCTTATCTGAATAGCAAATAAGCTAATGTTTAACAAGTGGTTTAATATTTTGATAAATTTGGTATAGTAGTATGAGAATTTATGAAAAATAAGTATACATCAACTGACGGTTTTAAACCTAGACGGGCTGGTAGCTCGCTGGGGGAAGAACATAGTAAAAAACACCAAGTGTCTATTAAATCTGCCGAGAAGGGGTCATTACGCAATATTGAACGTTTTGATGTTAATGAATCGCTGAAGGTTATTGGCTCTATAGAAAAACCAGTAAAGAAGATTAGCCGTAGACAAAGAAAACGTATTGCTAAACGAGTAAAAAAACCTCGTAGTTTGAAATATAAATTAATTAGGGGATTCTTGTTCTTGTTAGGCTTGGCTCTTATTTTAGTTGCTGGATATACTGTATATAAAATAGTTATTGCTGGTGGTAATGTTTTGCAGGGCAACGTTTTTGATGTCTTCCAGAGCCAACCGTTAAAGCAGGATAGCAATGGCCGAAGCAACTTTTTAATTTTAGGTACATCCGAAGATGATGTCAATCATGATGGGGCTGATTTGACTGACTCTATGCTAGTAGTGAGTGTTGATCAGAACGATAATGATGTTTATATGTTTAGTGTTCCTCGGGATTTATATGTAGAGTATGGATCGGCTTGTGCTGAAGGATACTCTGGTAAGATTAATAGCTATTTTAGTTGTGTGAGTGCCGGGACTGACGCTCAGGATGAACAGGAACGTTTAACTGGAGTTCAAAAACTTGTTGGTGATATCTTTGGATTGGATATTCAATATGGGGTTCATGTTAATCGTACTGTAATCGAAGAGGCTGTTGACGCAGTTGGCGGTATAGATGTTGATATACAGGGTAGTAATGGCGATTCTGGCGTACTTGATCGTAGCTTTGACGGGGCATGCAATAATACTTGTTATTATGTAAAGTATGATAATGGCGTATATCACCTTGATGGTGTGCATGCGTTGTATCTAGCTCAGGCTAGGGGGCATTCAGCTCCAACTTATGGGTTAAGCAATTCTAACTTTGATAGAGAAAAGAATCAGCAGAAAATTTTGATTGCTTTGAAGGAAAAAGCTACAAGCACGGGTACGCTAACTAATTTGACGGCAGTTACTAAATTAATTGATGCCTTTGGTAACAATTTGAGAACAAACATACAAACTAATGAGATTCGTACAATTATGCAAGTCACAAGTGACATTAAATCTGAAGACATACATACCATTAGTTTGTTTGGTGACGATGATGCAGTTGTTACGACTGGTAGTTATGGTGGGGCTAGTGTGGTGATGCCTATCGCTGGTATTTATGATTATAGTGATATTCAGTCATTTATATTAAAGAATTTAGCCAACAATCCAATAACACGTGAGGCGGCTCCTATCATTGTTCTAAATGGTACTGATAAGTCTGGATTTGGTCAGGTTAAAGCTGATTTGTTAACTGACGAAGGTTTTGAGGTTAAACTTGTTGATAATGCACCTGATGGGGTATATGAAAAAGTGGAAATATATCACATAGGTACGGAGAGTAGTGCGACTGCAGATAAGTTGTCGAATATGTTTAATGTGGCAATAAAAGAGGGTATGCCTCCGATTGATATAACTGGCGATGTACAATTTGTAATTATTTTTGGAGCTACCAGCTAGGTTATCTCTTTACCGTGATATAATATAACAGTTATGGAGTTTTTAAAAATAGTTAAACAGCGCTCTTTTTTAAACGAAGTTATTTATGTAGCGCTTAATATAGGACTTGCGATTGCGTTGTTGGTTGTCATTAGAGTTACTGGCTCTATGCTACTTGCATTTGCGCTTGTTTTGCTTAGTAAATGGCGAGTTTTAGCTGTTCGTTGGCGATTTTGGGCTGCTAATATTCAGGCTAATTTAATTAGTGTTATTGTTGATTTTAGTTTTGTTATTTTTTTATATGAGTCTAGCTTAACTAGTGCTGGCAGTTTACAGAATTCTATTTTTCAAGCTATTTTAGTAGTTTTCTATATTTGTTGGTTGTTGTTGTTGCGGCCACAATCTAAACGAAAGTATATCGTAGCGCAAGCTGGAGTCGCTTTGTTTGTTGGTATTACGGCACTTTATACTATATCTTATAGCTGGGTGGCTTCACCTGTGGTTCTTTTGACGTGGTTATTAGGTTATGCGACAGCTAGGCATGTATTAAGTAGCTATGAAGAAGATCATATAATATTATTAAGCCTTGCTTGGGGCATGGTTCTAGCCGAGATGGGTTGGTTGGCTTATCATTGGACAATTGCCTATAGGTTGCCAATTGTAACAAATTTGTTATTACCACAAGTATCAATAATTATTTTATGCCTTGGGTTTTTAATTTATAAAGCTTATGATTCTTTTTTTCACCACAGCAAAGTTCGACTTGCTGACATCATTTTACCGCTATTATTTACAATAAGTATTGTTAGTGTATTGGTATTAGCTTTTAACGGTATTAGTTCTGGTATTTAAATTTAATAACGTAATCTTGCTTTGAAATCAGTTTGAACGATTCATTTCTTGCAAACTTAATTAATTCTTTGTGTTGCTCAGGATCGGCTTCAATGATTATATATCCACCCTGTTTTAACGATTTTTTGGCTTGTTTAAGTAGTTTTTCTATAAGAGATTTTCCGTTATTGTTTGCAAATAGCGCTAACGATGGCTCGTAATTAGTCTCTGGTGAGCGCTCCCATGATTTATCAACATATGGCAGATTAGCTATTATGATATCTATTTTTGTGTCACAATTACTTAATAAATCACTCTGTAACGTCGTTGTGATGGCTAAGAGCCTTTCGGCATTCAAAGTGGCTACTTTTAGCGCCTTGCTACTTATGTCCGCTAAAACTACGTTTAAAGCGGGAAATTCTAGTTTAGCTGTAATGCCAAGACATCCGCTGCCGGTTCCAATATCAATTAGATTCAATGGTTTTTGTGTGTTTTCGATTATATTTTTTAGCATATCTATAATTGCCTCTGATTCGGGGCGGGGGATTAATGTGTCTTTTGTAACTATAAAATTTCTGCCATAGAATTCTTTATGGCCGATAATATATGCAATAGGCATACGGTTAAGTCTAAGATCTATCATTTTGTCGATTTTTTCGATTATTGATTTGTTGATTACCATCTCTGGGTGCGCATGCAAATGTGGGCGATTTACCTTTAACGCAGTTGCTAATATAATTTCGGCGTCAAGTGATGCTGTTTTTATTCCACTTTTGGATAATTGGCGAGAGGCCTCAGATAACCAGGTTTTAATTACTGGCATTGGCGGCGGCTAATTCGCGTTCATAACTTTGTAATTTTTCGATTAAGTCTTCGATGTTACCGTTCATAGCGCTAGGTATTCCACTTCGTGAATAACCAATACGGTGATCAGTTATTCGATCTTGAGGAAAATTATAAGTACGAATTTTTTCAGAGCGATCGCCAGAGCCAATAAGGTGGCGACGTTTGGCGGTTAACTTTGCTTGTTCTTTGTCGATTTTTTGTTGCAACAATCGGCTGCGCAATACGCCAAGAGCCTTTTCTTTGTTTTTTAATTGAGATTTTTCATCTTGGTTTATAACAACCATACCGCTTGGAATGTGAGTAATTCGGACGGCACTATCTGTTGTATTGACGCTCTGGCCGCCATGTCCGCCTGATCGATAGATATCGATTCGCAAATCACCAGGCTCTATTTTAATATCAGTTTCTTTGGCTTCGGGTAAAACGGCAACGGTTACGGTGCTGGTGTGTATGCGTCCTTGTGATTCTGTCGTGGGAACGCGTTGAACACGATGTACTCCAGATTCAAATTTAAGTTTAGCGTACGGAGCATCTCCTTTAATTCCAAATATAACTTCTTTATATCCACCTGTGTCATTTGCACTTTCACTGATTAATTCGGTTCGTAGTGAATGGGTTTCGCAATATCGCAAGTACATTCGGTATAATTCAGCTGCAAACAGGCTAGCCTCGTCTCCACCAGCGCCAGCTCGGATTTCCATGATGATATTTTTTTCATCATTTGGGTCTTTTGGCGCTAGCATGGTAAACAGTTCATCTTCTATTTTTTGCAAGCGATTATTTATGTCTTCGACTTCTTGCTTCGCAATTTCTGCCAATTCATCACCGCCATTAGTTAGCTTTTTAGCTTCAGTTAATTGATTTTCAAGAGTTTGACGTAGGTTTGCTTTTTTAAGTATATTATCTAATTCAGTTAGCCTTTTATTATTATTGGTATAGTCAGGGTCCAGATAGGCAGAAGGTGAGGATAAAAGGGAAGTTAGCTCGTTTTTCTCGAGCTGTAAATCTGATACATTAAGTGCTATTTTCGTCATAATTTAATTATTTATTGTTCTTACTTTATTATTATAACAAAAAAGAGACTATCCTAATAATAGCCTCTTTTAAAACTAGGTTTATTGTTCTGCTTTTTTAGCTTTTTGGGCGTTTGCTTTTTTAGCCTTGCTAGCAAGTGCAATTTTACGAGCTTCAGCAGCTGCAGCTTTAGCCTTAAATCGATCGACGCGACCTTCGGTGTCGATAATTTTTTCTTCACCTGTAAAGAACGGGTGAGAAGCTGATGAGATATGGACTTTGACGATTGGATACTCGTTGCCATCTTCCCATTTAATTTTTTCGTTGGTCTGCGCAGTAGACTGTGTCAAAAACGCAAACCCAGCCACCTCGTCGCTAAATACGACAGGGCGATATTCGGTTGGGTGTAAATTGGTTTTCATAATCTGATATATTGTATCTG
>Ga0172378_10000662_pt1 | contig 30516 bp, 27 predicted proteins | sample GrowelOW332metaG_FD_119755 | JGI IMG/M metagenome (GOLD analysis project Ga0172378, IMG submission 119755) | Groundwater microbial communities from an aquifer near a municipal landfill in Southern Ontario, Canada - Pumphouse #3_1 metaG | ecosystem: Environmental > Aquatic > Deep subsurface >...
ATAACAACCCAAGTCGGTTTCTATCCCGAGCGTTTCTCCGGTAACCGGCGTAAAGGTAAAACCGTTGGCCGCCGGATGCACGGCGGCAGGCCAAGCGTTCTCGGGACCGAGAAAGGCTTTGGTTTTATGGTGGAAGTTGCGCCATTCGATATCGGGGCGAAGCACCACCGTCACCGCATCCTGCGGATCCAAGCCCCCCTGCTTGTTATGCCGCGCGATCACAAGACGCACGCGGTTGACACCGCGCGCAATCTCCAAACGGAAGGTCAGCGGCACCCATCGGCCCATACCGCACGGCACTTTGAAAGACCATTCGGCAAAACATCCTTCCGGATCGGCTTCAAAATGCGCGAGGCACGTCTTGTTGATCTCCTGCGAATAACCGCGATATCGCAGCCATGTGCGGCAGCGCGTCCAGAAAATCATCTTGTCAACCGGCACCCGCGCATCGGGATTTGCGGCCAAAAGGCAGTCATATTGGCTGCGGATTTCGCCCCACGCCGCACGGACCTGCGCCATCGCACCCGCTCCGTTCGAAAGCACCGCACACAGAGCCTCCTCTTCGCGAACCCTCACTCCGCTGGCACGCGTCACCACGCGAGCCGCACCGGCGGGCGGCAGCACCAGCAACGAGGAGCGGTCGCGCCGAACGCCCTTGGGCGTATAAACCGTGGTCAGGATCGTCCGATGTTCAGCACAGACGCCCCCGGAGGCGGACATATAAGGCGCGATCAAAAGAAACGCCCCCCACTGCCCATCATCGAAAAGAACCGCGTCTTCGGTGGCCTGTGTCCTCGCCCCAACGATGATCTCGGCTTTGAAAGGATGCGCGGCGCGCACCAACAAGACATGTCCCTGCGGAATCATCACCTGCCGCCGCGTATCGGACGGCCAAGTCCACACGGTGCGGAATGGCATTTTTTCCGGCGCGCCGGCGCAAAAGGCGTCGGGATCAGCCACCATCGAGGCCCCGAGCGACGCCGGATCTTCGTCGCAGGCGAGCCGCGCATCGGCGCTTTCCCGTGACAATTCCAAACTCACGCGAAGAGCCATCAGATTGCGACGGCGCAAGGCCAATGAGACCGGTTCCCGAACCGCCGTCCCGTGTATCATCGCCTGTTCCAGGCGTGAGAGATCCTGCGCGTCCGGCGTGAGGCAGCAGACGGCACCCGGCCGCACATGCAGTTCGCCGCCGGAAACGAGTTTAAACGTCTCACCGGTCAGCAGATCCCAAACCTCGGAAGCGAAAAAGGCTTTATCGTCCCAATGGACGATCTGCGCATGGACACAATCAAAATTGACGAGAACCAGCAGGCTTCGATGCGCGAGCGTTTCACGCAATACGGCGATCACGGCACCCTCGCCATGATGAATCAAACGCAGATGCGTTCCGGGACCAAAGGCCGGATGCGTGGACAGCAGCGCGTTCAGTCTGGCGAGAGTATCGATCTGATTGCGCGGCGCGTCCCAATTCAGGCTCGACGCCCCATGAACATCGACTTTCTCGGTGGCGAACCATTCCACGCCGTTGGTGATACCGAACCCGCCTTGGTGCGAAAGTAACGCGGAGAGCGCCACCCGCAGACGGGAGTAGGTCTCACTCCGCGCCGCCAGCCGGTTGTTGTCATGCGTCTCGGCGAAATGGATCAGCGGACCGCAGCGCTCCGACAAAGGAATCGCACGCGGCAGATACCACTCCATCGCGCTGCGGTCCTCGGTTTGGAACAATTCGGAATACGCCCAGTCGAGATTAGAGTCGGTGAGCAGCGATTCGGTAACCTCGACCTTGCCGCCCAACCCTTCCAACAGAAAGACCGTGTCGGGATACTCCTCACGCACGCGCGCAACGATATACGTCCAAGTCTCTCCGGGGATCATGTAGCCCGCATCGCATCGGAACCCGTTCACGCCCTGGCGGCACCAGAAAAGAAAAACTTCCGCCATGTAGGCTCGCAGATGCGGATCGCGATAGTCGAGTTCCACCAAATCCGCCCACGTCACGCCCCACGCGCCGGGTGAAATAAACTCGCCGTCCGACTTGCGACGATACCAATCCGGGTGATGGATCTGCAACGTCGCGGCCCACCCCGTATGGTTCGCCGGCAGATCCATAAAGAGATACCCGGCGCGGCTGTGAACCGCATCGGCGAGTTCGCGAAACTGGTCCAGCGGCGTAGCGCGTTTGTCGAACTCAGCCAAAGAGGGATCAACGGAAAAGAAATCCAATGCGGCAAACGCCGATCCGTAGCGCCCCATGCGTGCATAGGTGACCGGCGTCGGATGAACCGGCAGCAGCTGAATGATTCTGAAACGCAACTTGCCCATTATGTGGTCGAGTTGGCGGATCACAGCGCGAAAAGTGCCCGAAGGCGGAATCACGGTATAACCGAGATGATCCAGATCATGTTCCTTGCCGACAATCTCGGACGTGCGCGGACTATGATGCAGAGCCGCGCCGAACTGACGCACAAAGGCAGTATACATCGTGTTCGCACACGCCGTATGGGCCGGCTCGACTTTGATGCGAATATTATCACCTTCGGGCCATTCCGGAACGTTAGAGCCGTGGGCGAAAAAACAGGCCTTTCCCGAAAAAACACCGACCTGCGTAAGCGGGATGCGCACGGCAAAGACACCCGGCTCGATTTCGCGCATCGCCACATCATGCCAGTCTCGCGCCAACACGGGTTCCCGCGTTTCGGTGCAGCCGATAATCTCCTGCCGACGGATGGGGGCCATGCCAAGATTGGTTCGAAAGACGGCGCGCCCTCGACGTGCCGCGTCGAGCCGCAGCGTGACCTCAAACAAGTCGCCCGCCCATTTCAAATGAAAACTGCCGGGAAGTGGTAGATGATGCATATTTCAGTCAGAACTATGCCGCATTGCTTGGCGCTTGGCAACGCCAAAGTGAATGCGTATACTGACCTTTTTCTATTTGGGATATGATCATGATTTTCTTTGATAAACTGCAACGCGGCACGCCGACAATCTCTTTCGAGTTCTTCCCGCCAAAAACGCCGGAAGGGTGGGCAAAGCTTTATGCCACCCTTGCCGATACGGCGCGCTTAAACGTTGATTTCGTATCCGTTACTTACGGTGCGGGGGGAAGCACGCGCGAGAACACGGTGGACCTGGTCGCCTCCCTTCAGAACAATCTGGGCATCCACGCCATGGCGCATTTGACCTGCATCGGTCATTCGCAAGTGGATCTTTCACGGATTCTCGACAAACTGGCCGCAAAGAAAGTACCCGCCGTTATGGCCTTGCGGGGTGATCCGCCCCAAGGCGAGACGTCTTTCCGACCCCACCCCTATGGTTTTTCTCACGCAAGCGACCTCGTCGGATTCATTAAGGACGGGTGGCCGCAATTCAAAATCGGCTGCGCCGCTTATCCGGAAGGTCACCCTGAATCGTTCGTTGCGGGCAGGCCGCGCACACCTGACCGCGACATCGCGTTCCTCAAACGGAAACAAGATGCCGGCGCGGATTTTGCGGTGACCCAACTCTTCTTCAACAACGCGGTATATTTTGAGTTTGTGGAAAAGGCGCGCGCTGCGGGCGTAACCATGCCGTTGCTGCCCGGAATCATGCCCCTGAGTTCGGCCAAGCAGATCGAACGGTTCATCTCGCTCTCCGGATGCTCAATCCCCGAGACGTTACGCCAAGCCGCCGCCTCTGAAAACGTGGAGGAAGCCGGTTACCTCTTTGCACTGAACCAGTGCCGCGATCTGCTCGCCCGGGGTGCACCCGGCATCCATCTCTATTCGCTCAATCAGTCCGCGCTCTCCGGACGGATCGTCACCGCCCTCCGCAACGAAAAGACCGGGATATAAAAGCCGCTTCTCGCCCTGAAGCGGGTATAGGGCCATAAACAATACCATCTAACTTTGTGGTATATAGCCGCTTTAACGCCATTATGGTGCCTTTTTTAGCCAAAACATCACTTTTTGGGCTGGAATCACAAAAAATATTATGCTATTTTACAGCATTTCTTGGAATGAATTAACCCAACACGAGGCATAAGGATGATAAAACAGCCAGCAAACACTCAACCTGTCTCCGCTTATGCGCAGGCCGGAGTGGATATTGACTCGAAAATGTCTGGCATTGAGATCATCAAGAAGATGGTCGCCACCACCACCACGAAAGGTGTTGTCGGCGGAATCGGAAGTTTTGGGGGGCTCTTTCATTCTCCCGGAAAAGATTTCCTGATCGTCGCAAGTACCGATGGCGTAGGAACTAAGCTCAAAGTGGCGGCCGTCGCGAAGCGCCATGACACCGTGGGTCAAGATATCGTAAATCATTGTGTCAACGATATCCTTGTCCAAGGCGCCACCCCCCTTTTCTTCATGGATTACATCGGTGCCTCGCGTTTCGACACCGCCATTTTTAAAGAAGTGATCTCCGGCCTATGCAAAGCCTGTAAAGAAAACGGGTGCGCCTTGCTCGGCGGCGAGACGGCCGAAATGCCCGGCCTCTATCCGCAAGGCGAATACGATTTGGTCGGGACGATCGTCGGCATGGTCGATAAGAAAAAGCTGATCACCGGCAAAGACATCAAGCCCAACGACGTCATCATCGGACTCGCTTCTGGCGGCCTTCAGACCAACGGCTTTTCGCTCGCCCGCAAGATCATTCTCGATCAATGCGGGTTGACGCCTCAAGACCTGATCCCGGGAACGCGTTATACCGTCACCGAAGCGCTGTTGGCGATTCACCGCAGTTTTCTGAAACCGGTGACCGCGCTGATGGAGAAGGTGCCCATACGCGGCATGGCGCATATCACGGGTGGCGGGTTCGTGGACAACATTCCGCGTGTGCTCCCGGACAATTGCACCGCGGTCATCAACCGAAACAGCTGGAAAGTTCCGACCATCTTCACGTTCATCGAACGTCAGGGAAAGATTGACCACGACGAGATGTACCGCGTCTTCAACATGGGCATAGGGTACGTCATCATCGTACGCCAGAAAGACGCAACCGCGGCGATGTCCCTGCTCTCCAAAATGCATCAGGCGCCAACCCTCATCGGCATGATCGAAAAAGGCCCTAAGAAGGTCATCTATCGCGACTCGTAAGCGACCGTTCGCGCGAATCTTTTTCCGACAAAAAAAACACTCCTGCAGTCCAAAGACCGCAGGAGTGTTTTCCGTTATTCCAACGTCATTACTTCTTGGCAGCCTTCTTAACAACCGCCTTCTTAGCAGGAGCAGCCTTCTTAGCAGGTGCTGCCTTCTTAGCAGGAGCTGCCTTTGCAGCAACCGCTTTCTTCGCGGGTGCTTTCTTCGCAGGAGCAGCCTTCTTAGCAGGAGCTGCCTTCTTAGCAGGAGCTTTCTTAGCAGGTGCTGCTTTCTTTGCTGTAGCCATTGCGTTATCCTTTCTGTTGTAATGAACTCACATAAAACGACATAACGTTACATCATAAGACAATGCAGCGAAATGTTGTTTTGTCGTTAATGTAACCATTGTTCTGAGAATTGCAAGAACAGTTTTACAAAAAAGTGAAAAACGTCCTTGATCAAAAAAACGCACATCGAAAACGCATCGTCGAAAAGATCGCCATAATTGACAAATAGGCCAACAAAAAGGCCGTTTTTACGCCTCTTCGTTTTTTTGAAGACGTCGTCGGATGACAAGCAAAAAAAATGCGCATCCGCAAATTCGGGGCATAGCGCGACCCCGTTTTCAACGCGACGCGTTCCCTTGCTAAAAAAAATCGTCTTGTTTCCGCCGTCATGTCCGTTAAAATCTGCGGGCATTTGTTCCATACATCGATCTCGTCCTTTTTGATTCTTCAGACGTTATGACTTCCAGAGAAATACAATGCACAGCCTGCGGCGCAAACACGTTGGCCCGCGCGGAGCCCGTATATGAAGGTTTCAAAAAAACCGGCGAGAATTTTATCTGCACGGCCTGCGGCGCGCGTTACGCTTCAGCAGAGGAAACCCCTTTTATTCATACGGACTCGCGCCCGCACGTTTTCACTGCGGCAGACAAGCCGCACCTGCCGGCGATTTTCAGCGATGACGAACGCCGACGTTGCTGCGGCTGGTGTAAACATTTCGTCGTGAACCCCTTCAGCCAGCGCTGCGGCCTCTCAAACAAGGAAACCCAAGCGACGGATCTCTGTGTCCGGTTTGAAAAAAGAGCGGACGACCTTCAAGAAAAGAAACCGGACACCTTATGAAACCTGACACCGCATTCATTGATCTTCTAAACGAGTGGACTCCCGCTCATGTGCAGACGCTCATTCGCTCTCGCACGGAGCGCGACGTCGCCGCCGCGCTGAGCGCATCGGGGCGTTTCGATCCGCATCATCTCGCCGCTTTGGTGTCACCCGCCGCCGAACCTTTCCTTGAACCGTTGGCGCAGCTGTCGGCGAACTGGACACGACAACGCTTCGGCCGGGCCGTCCAATTCTTCGCGCCGCTCTACGTTTCCAACTACTGTTGCAACGGCTGCAAGTATTGCGGTTTTAATCTCAACACTCCCGGCACGGTCCGCCGCGCGCTGACATTGGATGAAGCCGAGACCGAGGCCAATTGTTTGGCCGATCAGGGCATCGGCCACATTTTGCTGGTGGCGGGCGAAGATCTGAAGAATACGCCGCCCGCCTATTTCGCCGAACTGACGCGCCGTATCCGTCGCCGTTTCGCCTCGGTCAACATTGAGATCTATGCGCTCTCACTGGCAGACTACACGTTGCTGGCGAAAGCGGGCGTGGATGGCATGACCATGTTTCAGGAAACGTACAACCCGACCGTTTACGCCGAATACCATCCGAGCGGACCCAAGCGCATTTTCGCGAATCGCATCGACGCCTTCGAACGCGCGGCACAAGCCGGCTTAACCTTCATCGGGCTCGGATCGCTGCTGGGGATCAACGATTGGCGCGAAGAGGCTTTTTACCTGGGCCTGCACGCGTCCTATCTGCAGCGACGCTATTGGCGCGCGTCCGTGGCGATCTCCTTTCCTCGCATGCGCCCGGCCCATGGCGGTAAACCTCCCGCGTTCCCCGTATCGGACGCGAATCTCGTGCAACTCATGAGCGCGTTGCGCACGCAGCTTCCGGATGTGACGATGACGCTCTCCACACGCGAACTGCCCGGCTTCCGCGAGCGTCTCGTGCGCGTGGCCATCACCAAGATATCGGCCGGCGCAAAAACCACACCGGGCGGATACACCGAGAAGACCGCGGCCGAAGCGCAATTCGAGGTTGCCGATCAACGGTCGCTAACCGAAGTCGCCGCCGCCATCACAGCCATGGGCTTCGACCCGGTTATGAAAGACTGGGACCGCGCCTATGTCAGCTGAAAGCAAAGACCGTCTCTGGCAGAACACGTTGGAACGCTTGCGCCAGTTGGACGCCGTATGGGAAAACGGCGACGCACGGCGCGAGGCGCTGAACGCCTGTCGCGACTGGTTGTCCGCGCAAACCTCGCTGGCCCGCCTCGCGGAACTGGCCCGGCTCTTGACGCCGGAAATCACGCGTCAGCAATTCTGGAGCGTGCTCGTGCCGGTGGAACGTCAAGTCGCCCGCTGCAAGGTCACCGATGTGGATATCCTCGACGCCGACCTGCCGCAGGAACAGACGCCGGCCGCATCCATCCTGCCGCTGACCGTCGTGGCGGACTCGCTCCGTTCCGCTTTCAATATCGGCGGGATTTTTCGCACTGCCGAATGCTTCGGCGTGAAGGAGCTGATCCTCTGCGGCTACACGGCGCTGCCCGAACAACCGCAGACGGCACGCGCCGCATTGGGAACGGAACGGCTGGTGCCTTGGCGATACGTTGAGGATATCCGCAGGGCGATTGCCGAGCTTCAAGCGGCGAAGACGCCCTGTTTCGCGTTGGAGACCGTCGCGGACGCGCCGGCTATTGAAACCTTTGACTGGCCCTTTCCCTGTGCGCTGATCTTGGGCAACGAGCGGTTCGGCCTCGCCCCCGACGTCATTCAAGCCTGTGACGGCGTGGTCCGGATTCCGCTTTTCGGCCGCAAAAACTCGCTGAATGTCGTGACCGCCTTTGCGGTCACGGCCCACACCCTCCGACTGCGTCACGACGCGTAGCGTCCGTCACCGGCGACACGCCTCCGTTGGAGACGGAACGGTCCATGAACAGTCTTGTCGCGATCGGCAGGTTGACCAGCGCAAGGATACGGTCAGTTCGTGCTGGCGCGTCGGAACTCCACCTTGCGCAAGATTCGGATCTGGAGATAGGTGAAACCGATCAACGCGACGCCGAGAAACCATGCCATGGTTGTCGCGGTACTGAACCGCAAATTGTTGTACGCCTCTTTCCAAATCGCCAGACTCAACACATTCGTCGCATCGCCCGGGCCACCGAAGGTGAGCAGGAAAATGCTTCCCATACCCTGAAACGCGGCGATAAATGCGCCCACAAAATTAATGACCATCAGCGGCAACAGCTGCGGATACGTGATGTGCCGGAAACGGCTCAGGATACCCGCGCCGTCGATCGCCGCAGCCTCATAATAATCCGGCGGAAGGGCCTGCAGCGCCGCCACGTAAATCAGGCTCGCCATCCCTGCGCCCGCCCATACGCCCGGCAGGATGCAGCACACCATCGCCAACGCCGGGTCTTGCAGCCAAGTCTGACGTGACGCGCCGAAAAACCCGAGCAGTTGATTGAGCATGCCGTTCTCCGTGGGATCATACATCAGCTTCCACAGCAGCGCGATCACCAGCGCGCTGGTCAGGTGCGGAAGGAAGTAAAGCGTGCGAAAAAAGATTTTTCCGCGCGGAATCTCCGCGAGCATCAGCGCCAATAACACGGGTGTCAGAAAACCGAGTAAGAGCGTCAGACTCACGTACTCCAGAGTCCGCCCCCACGCCGCCCAAAAGCCGACATCCGTCGCCACCAGGATAAAATTATCCAACCCGGCCCACCGGGTTTCGCCCACGATCTTATATTCCTGAAAAGCCATGACCGCGCCACGGATCAGGGGATAATAGCTCCATACCGCGATCGACACCAATGCCGGCGCCAGCATCAGCCACGGCGTCAAGCCGTGCCGGACACGGCCGGCCACCTCTGAAACCCCGCAAGATCCCGAGGCCTCAAAACCGATAGCCTCGCGCCTCACGCCCCACGTCTTCCGCATCCACACGCACACCAGCGCCACCATCACAACCACGCCGAAAATCACGCGCGCGACCGGACGCTGACGCTCAAGCAAGACCTCCGAAGCTTTGAACATCAAACCCCGATTGGCATCCTCGTTGATGCTTTTCAGCGCAGCCTTAAAATCGAAATCTTCCCCCGTGTCGGCCAGCAGCAGCCCCAGCAAACGACGGTCGATCAAATCCGACACCGCCTGCCAGAAACCCGCGTACGGCTCCGTACGCGACAAAATCTCGCCTTTTTCGATCCGCTCATAATTCTGTCGGATGCCCATAGGCACCTCGGCCAGATATTCATTGAAGCCCAACCGCGTGAGCTCGGTCGGCGTGCACCAGCGGGCGTGTCCCTCCAACACTTTCTGTTTGACAGTCTCGTCATTCACCGCCTCGCTCGTGAGCTGTTCCACACAGGCCCACACCAGATCCCGTTCAGCTTTAGGCCGGCGCGCCACACCGTCGGTCATGCTGTAGAAATGCTTATGCGCTTGGAACACAGGCTTCATGCCCGGCCTCGCGGCGGGGAACGGCATAATCCCCACCATGTCGGGCGGCAAGTTCAGGTCGCGCGTCAACTGTTCCACCAATTCCGCGCCGGAAAAAAGCGCCACAACCTCGCCTTGCGCGAAAAGCTGAGGCAAGTCTTGCGTCAGGCGAGGCAGCGCACGGACCACGCCTTTAATCACATCCTTTTGATGAAACGCGACCACGCGGCCATCCGCAAGCGTCGTACGGCCCGCGTCAAGCTCCTCTGGCGTCACATCGATCGGCGCTTGGGTCTCCGGATCGCGGATCCACGGCGACCACGTGAGCCGATGAAAGAACGCCGCCGCCTCAAACGCCTCGGACGAATCGAAATTCGCCTGCCACACCCCTTCGACTTTTGAGAGGTCCTCACCCGTGTCCGGCGCGACGAACAGGGTCTCTTCCATCGCAAAGCGGTAAGACTTGCCGGTTTTTGGCGACACCCGCACGTTCACGACGGGCGAACCGCCCGCAGCCTGCATCCAAGGCAGCCATCCCCAAGGGCGGTTCTCGGCGCCAAAGGCGCGCTGGCCACGCTGCATCTTCGCACCCGCGACCTGCTTGCCGGGAAAAGTAAGCCGCTGACACCAGCGATAAAACTCGTCCCATGTCGCCGGGATGTACTCGGGATCCACACCCGCCTGACGCACGAGATCTTTCCTATAGACAATTCCATAATACCAGACACCCGCCATCGGCACGCCATAGACCTTGCCGTTACGAGTCGCCACGCGCCGCCAGAGCGGCGGCACGTTTTTCCACCCCGGCCAGCGGGCCTCGGCATCGCTGATCTGACCGTCGCCGTCCGTATCCTCGCCGATCCATTCATTGAGGGGACAGCAGAATCCCTGCTCGATATCGTGGCGCATGATATGAAACCAGCAGAAGTAGATATCGGGTGCGGTTCCGCCCGCCAGCGAGAGCATAAAGGGCGCGCGTCCGCCTGCGCCCGGCAACGAAAGCCCGCCCCATTTCTGCGGATTGAGTTGCGGTTCCCGTTGCGCGAGCTTCAAAATCTGGCGCGTGACGGGTCCTTCGGGCCGGTCAGGATCATACCCTTGCAGAAAAGTAACCGTAACCGGCTCAGCACCAGATGCGAAAACACCTCCGCACGATAAGAGAAAGAGGGATAGTAGCCGTTTCAGCTCCATTTCGCGAAACATACCGCAGCCGTGCCGTTAAAGCAAGCGGAGAGCGCGCGACAGACCGTCCGGATAACGTCAATGACCCGCCAGCAAAACAGAACGACGCCATTAAACAATTCGAACGCGTAATTTTATTACGTCTCATCGAGAAACCGGTTGACTTTTGGCCTAATAAGGTGTTCATTATGACTGAATTGTTAGGCTCATCGGTTTAAAAACGGACTTTTAGAGTGAACGTACTGCTCACCATTATTACTCGGACAACGCTGATTGTCGCACTCGTGCTGGTTATTACGGCAGGCGTTGTAACGATTCCGCCTAAACTGGCGCAAATGCGGGGCCTTGAAGGGCAACGAAATGATTTGTTGCGCCGAATCGATCACAAGAATTACGAAATCAAGATCCTGAAAGAAAAGCAGCAGCGTTTCAAGGCTGAGCCCGAGTTCGTCGAGCATATTGCCCGTCAAAACAGGCGGGTACGCCCGGGTGAACTGGTTTTCGTGTTTGACACGGATGAGGCCCGCTAGTTCAGGCGGAATCCGAACGGCCGTCAAAAAAGGACAACCCAGTTGGAACCCGCCCCCGGCCCCGAGGCCGTCAACCGTCTTTCGAACGCGACATTTTTTTAGGCGGCGGGGGTTTCACATATGACGAGGCCTTCGGCCATTCTTTTGAGTCAGCGTACCGGTCGTCATCGCCCAACTCCTTTTTCAGACGAAGAAGCTCCGCTTTAAGCGCCGCAACAATCGGCTGAGCCGCAGGATCGTTATAAATGTTGTCCAGTTCTTCAGGATCTTTCGTCAGATCGTAACATTCCCACTGATCCTTCTTGTCGAAGTAAATCAGCTTATGGGTCTCGGTCCGAACACCGTAATGACGGGCCGTATTGTGATCGCCGGGATCGTGATAATACCGATAGTAGAGGCTCTTACGCCAACCGTCCGGGATTGTGCCGCCCAAGAGGGGAACCATACTCTTCCCCTGCATTTCACGTGGAATTTCCTCTCCCGCCAGAGCAAGAAACGTAGGCGCAAAGTCACAGTTGATGGCGAGGGCGTTCTGCCGTATCCCGGCGCGAATGCCTTTGGGCCAACGCATCAGAAACGGCATCTTCAGGCTCTCCTCATACATGAACCGTTTATCATACAAACCGTGGTCCCCCAAGAAAAAGCCCTGATCACTGGTATAGATCACGACGGTGTTCTCGGCCAAACCCAGCGCGTCAAGTTCATCGAGAATCCGTCCCACGCTCTCATCGACCCCCTGAATGCAGCCGAGGTAATCCTGCATATAGCGCTGATAGCACCAGCGCGTGCGTGCATCGCCGACCAATCCCTCAGGCACATCCTCCTTCAAATCCGTTTTAGTCAAATCCCGGGCGATACTCTGTTTCTGTTCACGGATGGGATCGGCGCGTCCGACATACGTGTCAAAGAGCGTCGACGGCTCGGGAATCGTTTTGTTGTGCCAAATGACATTGTGTCGTGGCGCAGGTTGCCACGGGCGGTGGGGCGCCTTGTGATGCATCATCATAAAAAACGGCCGGTCCTTAGGCCGCGTCCGCAACCGCTCGATGGCCAGCCGTGTCACAACATCCGTACAGTATTCGCCGACATATCGTTTCGACCCCTCGCGCGTGTACAGCACGGGGTCGAAATACGCACCCTGTCCCGGCAAGATTTCCCAGTGGTCAAACCCTTGCGGATCGCTGCCCAGATGCCACTTGCCGATCATGACCGTATAGTAACCGGCTCTCTGCAAGCGATGCGCCACCGTGATCTTGGAAGGGTCGAGTTTGTTGAACACCGGCACGCCGTTGACATGGCTATATTGACCGGTCAGGATCGATGCGCGACTCGGCGTGCAAATCGCGTTCGTCGCGAAGACGCGCGTGAAGAGGCACCCTTCCTTGGCCAGCCGGTCGAGATGCGGCGTCTGGATCAGCCGGTCATCATATGCGCTGATCGCGTGCGACGCATGGTCATCGGACATGATGAACAAAATATTAGGCCGAACCTTCGCAGGCTCTGCCGACCAACCGCAACAAGCCGCGCCCGCCCCGAGCCCGGCAAGAAATCCACGTCGCGAGAGTGTCGTCATACAGATGATTCCTTTATTAAACGAGACCGGCCTCATCACGCTAGTCATAAACCAGCCACGCCGTAGCGACGCACGCCTTATCCGCCTTCACGCGCAGCCAATAGGCACGCGCATCATCCAGCGTCACTTGCAAAGGTTTGCCGGATTCCACACGATACGTTTCGAACGCCCGCCACACGCCGGTGCCCGTCACGTCCAATTCCAGCGTCACGTTGACCGCTTCCGCGCCGGACTGCGCGAGCGTCAGTTTCTTCTTGTCAAACCCCGTCATCAGATACGCATCGGACGGCTCTCCCGCCTTCACCGAGAAGTCCTTCCAAGGTCCCCCTTGGCCACGCGGCTTACCAAAGGTCCAGAGGTCATCCACCACACCCACCCACACCGCCGCCTGCCCATCTTCCGAACGGATAATATGTTCCGAGGAAACCGCCTCGGCCTCAACCCCCGAAAGAACCAGCAGCCCGCGGTACGAACAGTAATCGTGAATCCGTCCGCCATGGGTGGCCACCGCCCGCACTTTACCGAAACCGTCCGCATTCTCGGCCGGCAACTCATAGAAAGTGCCGCACACGTTCAGCAGATCGCGTTCCGTACACACTTCTCGGCAAAGCCTCTCCGTGCCCCAAAGGCCGGGTTTATCGTAGGCCGCATCCGCTTTGGGAAAACGCCAACGCCGCTTGGCGTCGTCGGTCACCACCGCCGAGGCCGCATCGATCTCCAGTCCTGAACCGTTGAAAGGATACCCCTTCTTGGCATAGGCAACCCCGTCGGAATCATCCACCCTTTTCAGGTTGAGCGCCGCATCCAATTCATAGAAGCCGACGTCTTTCACGCCCTCCGGCCCGGCTTTCATCGCCGCCATCGCCAGCGTGCGTTTGTTTGAACCGCGCGCATAGACGATACCGCCCAAACCTTGGACGGTCTTCGTCGTCGCCAGCCCGTTAAACCGCGCGTCCGCCGCCAGCTGACGCAGATCGGGGTTCGCATACTGGAAACAGGCATATACGGAAGACGCGTCCGCCTGCGGCACAAGGCGCACCCACGCGCCGCATTCATCGGCAGCAAAAGTCACCATTGTTAACTTGCCCGCCGGGACTTCAACGTCACGCAGCGTTGCCCAAGTCCCGTCGCCCGCGCGATCCACTTCGAGAGTAAAGCGTATCGTCTCGTCCGCCCCGTGCGACAGCGAGAGGCAGCGTGCGGCATACCCGGCAAAAAGATAGGGGTCGCTGGCGACACGGGCCTTGACCGCATCATCCGCCCACACCGCACCCCGCCCGATGACCGGACCCAACATGTCCAGCCGAGACGGATCGACGAACCAGAGATTCGAATGCGACTGCCCCGGGCCATTAAGCGTGCCCTTGGCTCGCCGTTTATTGAGAAACTCGGACTTCGCGCTATCGTCGCAACCCAGCACGACTTTGTCGCCCCAACGGCAAAAATCCCCGACCACCTTCAGATAGTTTGATCGCGGCGCAATTCCCGCCGACCGTTTGAGCGAAAAGGTTTTGGGAAAATGCCAGAAAGTGCCGTGCATGGTCATCAGAAGATCGCTCTCCCCGATTTCACGTATACGCGGCCACTCCGTGTTCCAGCCGTGAGCGCCATCATAACTGTGGCTGCCCTTGGGCAAGCGGTACGCATGCCACGTGCCGTTCTCAAGCAGCATCAGGATCAACGACCGATAATCCCAACCGATACTCCACACGGGGTCACTCGCCGGATTTGCGCCGCCCTCGATCCCGCCCGGTCCGGTCACTTCGGTGAATTGATTGCGCCGCACGAGCGTCCACGCGTCGGCTTTCCCGTCCCAAGAGGCCAGACATCCGGAGGGCACTGTCGGATCGGTCAACGCCTGCCGGGCGTGGTCGCCGTTGTTCGCGTAAATCAGAAGCCCCTGCCCCGAATAGAAACCCTTGCCGTGATATCCGGGCAAGTCCGCATGGCGCGGTTCAAGACCGTCAACACCTTTGCGCATCTGCTCGTCGGCCCAAAGCTCCTTGACATCGAGCGTGTGTACGTCAACCTCGTAAACGCCCTCCTCCATCGTCGCATAGACGATCTTGTTGGCGGGGTCGGTCAGATGCCGAGCGTTTCCTGTGAGCCGCCCGAACATCTTCTGCCAAGGGATCGTGCGCACATGGCGATCTTTATCGACCACATAGGGGCCGATGAAAAGCTGCTGCGACTCGCGGTGGATCATACGGTTAGCGGGTGTGCCACCCGTACTTTCGGGCCGCACGATCTGCTTCAGGTCAGGCGTGATTTCATAAAACTTATCGCTCGACCCTTTTGGCATGTGAGGCGCATAAGTGATCGCCCACAACCGGTCCGCCCACGGCACAACCGCGCCCGTCCCGCATTCGCCTTCGTCGTTATACATCGCAAGATGCGGATAAACGCCGCTCACACACCGTTCGCCAGAAGTCTGCGCGATCCCGGTCTGTATCACTGAAAGCATCGCTACCGTCGCCAGCCAACCCGTATTTTCCATCATTTCCCCTCATTATGCGCACTTGTCGGTTTTTATGAAAGTATGATATAAAAAAACGGTTTACTCGGAAAGGCGGTTTTTCTTTTCAGTTCGCCGGGCTCTTTCGCGCGAGAAGAAAGACGACCTATTTTAAGGAGCGAAAACAATGTTTCGACTGCTTAGGTTTCTGACAGGTGTGGCCTTGTTGCCACTCTGTGTCGCGGTGACCTTGGCATTGCTTGACATTCTGAGCGGGCTTCCGCATCCCGCGAACACGCTCCTTTCGCCCGAAACCACATGGCTTATCACCGGTTACTTTCTCTGGCTCGGCATGTGGTTCTTTTTGCCGCAGCCGGTCAAAGCCTATGTTGTCGCGCACGAGTTGACACACGCGTTATGGGGTTTGATCTTCGGCGCGCGCGTCAGTCGCCTGAAGGTCACGGAACGAGGCGGCAGCGTCAATCTCTCAAAAAGCAACGTGCTGATCACGCTCGCCCCCTACTTCTTCCCGCTCTATACCGTTATCGTCATTCTGCTTCACTGGGGCGTCAGCCTGTTCGTCAAGCCGATGCCGCTTCCGCTTCTTTGGCTTTTCCTTGTGGGCCTGACGTGGAGTTTTCACGTCTGCTTCACAATTCAAAGCCTGCTGAACGAACAACCGGACGTCAACGAGTATGGACGCCTTTTTTCCTATGTCGTCATCTATCTTTTTAATTTAGCCGGAATCGGCCTCTGGGTGAACTGCACGACATCCGCCTCTTTCGATGATTTCTCCGTGTCGCTCATGCATCACACGTTTGCGGTTTACGCTTCGGTGAGCGATGAAATACAGCTCCGTTACAACTATCTGCATACAAAAATCCTGACCCCGTTCATCGATCTAATCCACAACCGAATATGATCCGGGACAGGCTGTCCTTATTCCAACGCCAACGCGCCGAAACACAAGGGCAGATGGAAGTTCAGCGCCGATACCGGAGACCAAGACAGCCAATGCGGATGCGACGTCTTGTCGCCACACTTATAAAAATTGGCTCGCCAGACCGTATTGCTCTTTTCGACTTCCCCGACAAAAGCCTCAAACAACGCGAAGGGCACCTCGAAACGCACACACCACGTCATCGGGCGGACGACCTCGGGGGTCACCTCCCCAGGCAACGACGACCGGATCGCAACCCGTTTGCCCCATGCCTCGGATACCGGCGTAAACTTCGCCAACCCTTTCTCTGTGCGAGTCGGATCCTCCACGTAATACAGAAGCAGCGTTCCGCCAGCGTTCACCTCGAAATTAAAATATCCTTTATCCGCCTTCGGCTGCACAAAGAACTCCACGCAACTGTCGGTGCACACCGGAGACTGATACGCTGTCTGCACGGAGCGCACGTACTGATCCTTTACGTCGAAACGCACATAGAGGCTGGTACTGTCGTGCAGCACCCGGAAAACGACCTCCGGCCGATGATCGGAGGATTCCGGCCGAATCTGACCGAGCCTCCCTACATCCGCATGCGCGAAGTCCACACCGTCCACCCCCGATCCCACACATCTGCGTGCCGTGTATGTCATCATCTTCAGCTCCTCCCCGTGTGCCGCAACGATCATGCCCGTCAGTACCGCCGCCGTCCATTTCGCTTTTTGACCCATGCGGTCAGTCTACACAACGCGGCGGCCTTTGCCTATTGCGAATTGCCATTGTCAATGACAGTCCGCCCTTGGTATGATTATGAGCAATGTACAACCTGTCGCATACAGCGAAAGCCGCCAAAGGCCGCAACCGGCGTTCGGGCCAAGTCATGACCGAGTATCTGGTCGTGTTCGTGGCCATGTTGGGCGTCGTCACAGTACTCGCGCTTTTCCTCTATGCCGTCAGGCAACAATCCAATCGGACTCTGGATCTGGTCGCCTCGGAATATCCCTAGGCCACAGATCCCGTGGTGGTGTGTAAAACGGGAGATCTTTATGAAACTTCGCGCAGGCCGCCGCAACGGCCAAACCATGGTCGAATACATCATCATCGTGGTGCTCATCGCCATCACGCTGCTGGTCCTTTTCTCGCGCCTCAGCAAAGCCACGGGCAAGAAGATTGCCGGGGCCACTTCGGCTCTCGACTCCGATGTCGGCACTGAAGCCGCCACGCTCGCCGATGAGATCGACGAGAACAAAGTGAAAAGCCTGGATTCCGACGGTACGTTCAAGTAACCGGAAACATGCGTGAAAATTCGCACCCATCAGGGTAAGGCGCGCGAGCCAGCGACGCCGGTTATTGCGGTTTTCTCACGCCGCAGCGGCCAGGCCATGATCGAATCCGTCCTCGTGATCATCCTGATCTGCCTCTGTTTTCTCGCGATCTTCCAATACGCCAATCTGTTCGCCGCAAAGGCCGTGCTGAGCCATGCGGCCGCACGCGCCGCGCGTTCACGCGCTGTGGGCTTCAACCACTGGATGGTTGAAAAAAGCGCGCGCGTGGCGGCCATCCCCGCTTCGGGCCGACGACTAACGCCGCCGTCGGCCGGAGTCGACAACGCCATCACGACAGCGCTTAGCGAGAACCGTGTGGGCGACATCTGGGATCTCGCCCTAGACTCTTCGACCCGCTCAACGGGCACGCAGATGGAGATCGGACGCATCCCCGACTACATGGACAGCATCAACGACCCGACGGCCGACAACCTCCTTGATTACGAACTCTGGGACGCGTTGACGGTGGACATCGACGAGCCGATCAACCTGAACGGAACCACGCCCGGAACGTTACGCGTCACGGTGCGCCAGCGACATCCGCTCCTGATCGCGCTCGCGCCGCTGGCCGAAGGCGAACTGCGCGACGCGCAAGGCGAGGATATCGGAATCGAAGGTTTCTTTTCAATCGAAAGCCACTACCCGCTCTATCTGGAGGACATGAACTGGTGAGACGCGAACGCCCCAGCTTATTCAACAGAGGGCAGCAGACTCACAGGCCTGCCTCAAAGGCGACGCCTCTTTCCCGTCATTCCGGACAGGCTATCGTGTTTCTGTTGTTGGCCTTCACCGCGCTTATTTTCGTGCTGCTCTTCAACGTTGACCTGCACCGCATCATTCAACGCAAAGACCAAGCGCAAAACGCGGGCGATGCGGCGGCCCTTGCCGCCGCCCGTTGGCAGGGCGCCACGATCAATCTGGTCGGCGAGCTCAATCTGATGCACGTTCTCGCACTCGCCAACGGCCAGGCGGCCGCCGTCGAGGCCATTACCAACATGCAGGCACGGCTCTGCTTCACCGGCCCCATGACCGCTCTCTTCGCCGCCCAAATCGCCGCCAAAAACAATCATATGTACGTCGATGCGGACATGACCGCCCTGCTCAACGAGCACGTAGCCACGATCCGATCGCAGTACACCGCACGTTTCGACGGCGCCCTCTATTTCGCGGAACCCTGGCCCGGCGCGTGGAATGAATACGCAGACATGCTCGCGCAGATCACAGCGGACGGAATCGCCGCCGGTCCGGATAACGCGCAATTCTTCCTTGATCCCTCAGCCGGACACCTACTGATGGAGAAGGCGTTTTACGAAGCGATTGAAGGTCGTGACTGGTGTTGGTTCTATCTTCACGCGCGGGATTGGCTTGCCTCCTATTCCTCTTTCCGCGACTGGCCGCAGATCCCCGAGCCGGATGTCGCCGATTATGCCGACTCCGAAATCTTCGGCATCGGGTTGCGTCCCTTTTCCACCCGGCTCTCGAATCTTTTCTCCGCCTCCGAACTGGAAGCCTGCTTTCAGGCGGCGGGCTTTGACACCGTCACCGCGTCCCAGATCACCGCCACCAACATCCTCGACAGAATCGAAAACTGGTACGTCTACAACGCCAAGGACTGGACCGCATGGACCCGCATCAGTCCCGACGGGGAAAACGCCTTCCCCATCACCGGCACCGTGCGTCCCGAATACGACACGGCAGGCGCCGATGCCGTTCTGCGCGTCTACGCCTCCGTTGATCGAATAACGCCCGGCATCGACGGCGGCAACCGGAGCGACAGAGTGGTCTGGTCCGCCGCCGCCAAACCGTTCGGATATCTCGAAGACGGCACCGACAAGCTTTGCGTTAACGCCGCATCCTCCTTCGTTCTGCCCGCTTTCCGAAACGTGCGTCTCATTCCCGTCGATGCGGCGTCCGGCTCGGAGAACAACTCATCGGACATCGAATGGGTGCGGCACATCCACAGCCACCTGCAACCCTATCTCGACGTCGGACCTCGGCTTTCCGGCTGCCGTTACTGCAGCGCTCTCGCCACGTGGGAGAACGCCGCTTTCCGTCAAGAGGGTATCGCGTGGCTGGAGCTCAATTGCCAGAACTGCAAAGTGTCCACAGGCGGCGATCACCGTGGCGGCGGCAGCAGGAGGGGCCACTGATGCCTAGCTTCATCCCACAGCCTAATCAGTCCCGCTCCGGCCAAGCGGCGATTGAGTTTATTACCGGGCTGCTCCTGCTGCTGATCGTGCTGACCGGACTCGTCCATGTCAACCTCATGGCCCGCACATCGCTTTTCCTGCATGCGGTGCTGCGCGGGGACGCAGGCGAACGGGCCATGGAAAGCGGCGCGCTTTCCGTCGCTCCCGACTACCTTTCAGACTGGGACGCGGGCGCAGACGGCGAACGCTATACCGCCGACGACCAGCCCGTCCGCAACTCGGCCATGCTTTCCGCCACGCTCTCCGCCCTCGCGGGGTTATCCGTCCGAAACCCGAGTGACTGGACCTATGTCGCCGCCGAGAGCCACCTGCCGACATCCATGATCAGCCTCCACTCGTCGCCAAGCGCGGCCGCCACGCTCGGATTCATCCATACGGAAGAAACCCTCCATGTGCCGGTCGATCCCGTCATCCGCCAACTCATTTACGACAAAGACGAAGTCGCCATCAAAGAGGACGTCTGGATGCCCCTCATGGGAGGGCTCTATTAATGTTAAGCAGGCCTAATGGTATCGCAAAAACCGGAGACGGACAGGCCCGCAGACGCGCCCCCGCGCATTATGCCTTACTGCTTGCGGGTTATTGCCTGGTTTCCGCTCCGCTGCATGCCGAGGTCTTCTGGCGGCTTCCCAAAACGGCCGACGCCTTTTTAAACCGGCTGGGCGGCACGCGCGTATACGCCACCGACGTGCTGGTCAACGGCACACGCGGCACGCTCGGCGCGTACGCGTTTGGCGTGCCGGCCGCAGACATCAGCGCCCACCTCTCCCGCCGTTTCGGCCTGCCGCCGCAAGCGGCGGCAGGCGCCGCACTCCTCACCCATGCGGAAAAGGAGCACGTTTACCGCCTGTTTGTCTTGCCGTCCCCGTCCGGAGAAGAAACCTGCATCGTGTTCGCCTTCGATCAGCCGCTCCGGAACGCCGCGCGCGCCCGGCAGACGCCCGTTGAGTGGCCCGAGGGCTGTCCGACTCTAAACGCCACGCCCGTTTTCTCCGCAGTCTGCGCCATGACGCGCACCACCTTTGTCACCGCGGACTCTGCGGACTCGCCGGAAGGCGCCCTAAAGGAGGCCGCCCAAGCCCTCGGCGGCGCGGGTTGGGGCGAAACGACACCCGGTACCGACACCTTCAAGATTTTCGTTTCCGGCAAGAAACACTGCGTCGTGCTGGCCACCCGGAACCTTCAAACCGGACGGACGGCGATTAGCCTCTTGCAAAGAGAGGGCGCAACACCCTAAACTGTCTTGCGTATCCTAAAAGAAAGACTTCTCATGAAGCAGAAACTGATTCTGATCATCTCGGTTGTCATCGGCCTTCTCGCCGCTTTACTCACCCGTTCTTACCTTTCGGCCAAGGACAAGGAAGTCCTGCGCATGAAAGCCGACTTTGACAAAAAACACACCAAAGTCGAAGTGATCGTCGTCAAAAAAGATCTCCCTTCGGGAACCGTTCTCACCAAAGACGATATCGGCAGCCTTCCCGTCTACGAGAATACCTATCGCGGCCACTTCGTCAGGGCCGAAGACCATCTGGCACTCATCAACCGTAAAACCGTGCGCCCGCTTCAGGCCAAATCGGTGGTCTTCTGGTCCGACATCGAAGGCGGCGAACCCGGTTCGCTGGGTCTTGCGGGCGATATTAAACAACGCATGCGGGCGATTTCCGTCAACGTGAGCGGCGCGGCATCGGTCAGCGGCATGGTCAAGCCGAATGACCATGTGGATGTGCTCGGAACTTTTTCTTTTCCTTCAAAAACCGTCAAGGGCGAAATGGAGCTCGTCACGCTGACCGTTCTGCAAGATGTGCTCGTGCTCGCCACAGGCAAGGAAACCGCCAAATCGCAACTTCTCGCCGACCCGCGCGCAGGCACCTCCTACAGCATGGTAACGCTCGAAGTCACCCCGCGCGAAGCCGAGATGTTGGTGTTCGCCGAACAGATCAAGGGCCGAATCTCTCTCGCCCTGCGGAATCCGGAGGATGTCTATTTCGAAAAAACTCTGCCGCGCGTCGATTTCCAAATGATTCAGTCCGAGATCGAATCGCTGAACACCTATCGCCAGCAGCAGATTCTCCGTAAACGCGCCGAGTAAGGGAACCTATGACCTTCTTCCTCAACATCGCACACCCCGGTAAAGAAGCGAGCCGCTTTGAGCTGCCGACCGGCGTTTACACCATCGGACGAGGCGAGGCCTGCAAGATCCGGTTGCGGCATCCTGAAATCAGTGAACGCCATGCCTTGCTGACGCTGCGCGAATCGGGAATAACGATCGAGGATCTCCACTCCAGCAACGGCACCACCATCGACGGGATGCCCATCCAGGACACCATGCCTGTCCGTGAAGATCATGTCATCGGCATCGGTCCCTGCCTGCTGCGCGTCTCCCGCGCGGCGGAACTTCCGCCCCCGGAGGAAGTCTCCGCCGCTCCCGTCCCGCCGCCACTGCCATCCGACCGCGTCGGCCAGAACGAGAAGCCGACGGCATGGACGACGGTTCCTGACCTGCCCTTGACCGCCCCCGACCCTTTGACGAACATCGTTCGCGAAATCAAGAATCAGATTCACAGCGAACTCATCCAGCGACTGGATCTCAAGCGCATGACGGTTTCGCGCATCGGCACCGGCGAATTGCAGACGAAGGCGCGCGAAACCATCCGCACCATCATTTCCGAGGTCCGCCGCAATCAGCGGCTTCCCGCAGGGATCGACCCCGCGCGGCTCGAAAAAGAGATCTATGACGAAGCCATGCGCCTCGGCCCGCTCGAAGACTTCCTCGCGGACGAAAGCATCACGGAAATCATGGTCAACGGTCCCAATCAAGTCTACGTCGAGAGGAACGGCAAGCTTGAACTATCCAACCAAACGTTCATGGACGACGAATCCGTCCTCGGCGTCATTGAGCGCATCGTCGCGCCGATCGGACGCCGCATCGATGAGAGCCAGCCTTACGTCGACGCGCGTCTGCCCGACGGCTCCCGCGTCAACGCCATCATCTCGCCGCTCTCTTTGACCGGGCCCTGCATCACCATCCGGAAGTTTTCAAAACGTCCGCTCACCGTGGAGAACCTGATCAATTACGGCACCTGGACCCGGAGCGCGGCGGAGTTCCTTCGGCTTTGCGTTCTGATGCGCAAGAACATCGTGGTCGCCGGCGGCACGGGTTCCGGCAAAACAACCCTTCTCAACGTGCTCAGCGGGTTCATCCCGCCCACCGACCGCATTGTGACCATAGAGGATGCCGCCGAATTGCGGCTCGTGCAGCCGCATGTCATCCGGCTCGAAGCCCGACCGCCCAACATCGAGGGCCGCGGCGCGGTCCCGATCCGAGATCTTGTGCGCAACGCGTTGCGCATGCGTCCCGATCGCGTGATCATCGGCGAATGCCGTGGCGGCGAGGCGCTGGATATGCTGCAAGCCATGAACACCGGACACGACGGATCACTCACCACCGTGCATGCCAATTCGCCGCGCGATGTCATCTCGCGCCTCGAAACCATGGTGCTCATGTCCGGCCTCGAGCTTCCGTCGCGCGCCATCCGCGAGCAGATCGCCTCGGCCATCGACATGGTCGTCCACGAGTCGCGCCTCAGCGACGGTTCGCGCAAGGTGGTCTGCATCTCCGAAGTGATCGGCCTTGAGGGCCAGCAGATCATCATGCAGGATCTTTTTGAGTTCAAGCAAACAGGACTCGACGAACACGGCAAGGTCATCGGGAAATTCATGCCCACCGGCGCGGTGCCCACTTTCTTCGAACACTTTCAAAGCCGCGGCCTTCATATTGACCCGACCGTGTTTGACCCTGCGGAACAAGGCGGTGACGCATGATCCCAGAGCACATGCCTCTCATCAAATGGGCGGCTTCCGCGCTGGTCGGCCTCGCGTTCTGCGGCTTTGCCTATACCATTGTCCACATCATCGGTTCCAACACCAACGCCTATGCCGACTCCATGTCCGAAGAGACCTCGCGCCAATTCGAAGACCTCTTTCTGTTCATTCCGGCCAAGCGCATCGCCGATATCGGACGGGCCGCCGCCGCCGCCGCATTTCTGATCTGTTTCATTCCGCTTTTCGATTACCAGCACGCCGTATCCACCTCTGCCGGCATTGTCCTCGGGGTGACTTTCGGTTGGCTTGCGCTCAAAGCGCCCGGCCAGCTTGTCGACGTGCTGCGCAATCGCCGCCGCCTCAAATTCAACGTTCAGCTGGTCGAAGCCCTCGGCAGCATGAGCAATGCCTTGCGTGCGGGATTCAGCATCAACCAAGCCTTTGAAACCGTCGTTCAGAACGGCGAGAAGCCCATCTCTCAAGAATTCGGCGTGATGCTGCAGCAAATGCGCGTGGGCATGAACTTTTACGATGCGCTCCAGAGCCTCGATAAGCGCGTGGGCTCAGACGACCTCACACTCGTCGTCACCGCCATCGACATCGCGCGCCGCACCGGCGGCAACCTCACCGAAATCTTCGACAAGATCAGCCTGACCATCCGCGAACGCCTGAGGATCGAGCGGCGCGTGCAGACCCTCACCGCACAGGGAAAACTTCAGGGGATTGTCGTTGCCAGCATGCCCGCCCTTCTGGGTACGGCCATGACCTTCGTCAAACCGGATCTGATGATTCCCTTCTTCAAATCCGTCAACGGCATGGCCGCGATCGGCCTGACCGTTCTGTTGATTACCGCCGGCTGGTTTTGCATCCGGAAAATCATCCGGATCGACGTATAGCCGTCCCTTTCAGCCGCGATGTTTCAGTCCGTTTATCCGCTGCAAGAAACAACGGCTTCACGTTCTGTTCGCGCCGTCTATACGCGCTTGAATTCGCACCAGACGAAAGCCACAATCCCGGCGCCCCACAATCCCGCGATACACATCCACGGCGAAACCCGGAGCGCATGCGGCAAATCGATTTTGCCGTAATCTTTCCACCCCAAGACCGTCGCTTTCAGCAACGGATACGCCTCCGCATAGAGCGCCGCCCCGACCAGCATCCCTGCGACCACAAACAACGCCATCCAGCGGCCCTCAGCCAAAGCCCCGATTTCCGTTCCCGGACAGTAACCCGCTATCGCCCAGCCGATCCCGAACAGCAAACCGCCGACGACCAATCCACCGACATTCACGGGAAGATGGGTCAGTTTGATCACGTGCGCGTCGCTCATCAGCTGAAGACCCACGCTCCCGACCAAAATCGCGGTGAGCATGAACTTCAGAACCGTCATATCACGGAACATCAACAGGCCAATCTGCCGGTCGAAACGCAATACGCCGCCCTTCTGCATCAGAAAACCAAGCAGGAAGCCCGTTAGCAACCCGAGGAAAGGCTCGTTCATACTAATTTCCCTTTTTGGCCAGATATTTCACCACCGAGGTGGCACCTAAAAAGAAACAGGCCGTTGCCACAAGTCCGCTGACCGAAAGTCGCATCACGCCGCTTAAACTATGCGCGAGCGGACAACCGCCCGCCAAGCAAGCACCAAACAGCACGACGACACCCCCCAAAAAAGCGGCCACGAGACGTTTCGCCACATTCGCGCCAAAGCGATCACGCCAAAGCGGCGGCACGCCCTCCCATTCGAACCCGCCTCCGCTCAGAGCCGCCACCAATGCCCCGAGAAAAAGGCCGCAAAGCAGCAGGCCTTGCCAGCCCCATTGAGGTTTCGTCTTCCGAAAGAAGTCGTTCTTCGCCACCCGTTCCGGCAACACCGCCCGTTCGGCCGCCGCAGCCGCCCTCACATAGGTCGCTGACGCCCCGAAAAGCTCGGGCCGACCTGTCACCTTCGCCGTGGCATACGCGGAGCCGATCGCCAGCAATCCGGCCAGCGCACCGGCGAAATACGGATTCCAGCTATTGTCCTTCGACCGTTGAAACATCTTCATCGTTTTCACATTCCCTCCGTCTCTTGCCGCAGGCTTGCACGGCTGGTTTCAAAACAGTATGATATCACCCGATTTGCGATTGAACAATGTTTCCCTTTGTTCGCCTTTTTATCGTATCAACGAGGTTTCCCCATGTTAGACATCAAACGTATCCGTGAGAATTTCGACGAAGTTGCCGAGGGTTTGCGCCGCCGCGGTGCCGATCTGGGTTTGGCTGAGCGTGCCCGCGATCTGGATGCGCAACGCCGTGCATTGGTCACCCAAACCGATGAGCTGAAGACTCAGCGCAACGCGCGCTCGAAAGAGATCGGCGCACTCAAGAAGGCGGGCCAGGACACAGCCGCCGTGCAGGCCGATGTGCGTGCCATCGGCGATCAGATCACAGCTCTCGACGCGCAGCTCCGCGAGCAGGAAGAAGCTCTTGAAAAGGCCATGCTCATGATCCCTAACGTGCCGTGCAAGACTATCCCCACAGGGCCCGACGCTTCGGCCAACCGCGTGGCGAAGCTGGAGGGGACCGCGCCGACATTCACTTTCAAACCGCTTGACCATATCACGCTGGGCGAGAGGCTCGGGATCTTCGACCTTCCTCGCGGCGTGAAGATTACCGGTTCGGGATTTCCCTTGTTGCTGGGCCTGGGCTCCAAGCTTCAGCGCGCGCTCATCCAGTATATGCTCGACATGCACACCGAGAAGCACGGCTATACCGAGATGCTGCCCCCCTTCATCGTAAACACCGCCTCGATGCGCGGAACGGGGCAGCTCCCCAAAATGGCCGAGGACATGTATCACTGCGAAATCGACGACTTCTGGCTGATCCCCACGGCGGAAGTGCCGGTCACCAACTATTTTCGCGACGAGATCATCGATCGCCCACTGCCGGTCTACCTGACCGCCTATACGCCCTGTTTCCGCCGCGAGGCGGGGTCCGCCGGTAAAGAGACGCGCGGCATTCTGCGCGTCCACCAGTTCGACAAGGTCGAGATGGTTAAATTCGTGGCGCCGGAAACTTCTTACGACGAGCTGGAGAAGCTGGTGGCGAATGCCGAGGATGTGCTCAAAGGTCTCGGTCTGCACTATCGCATTCTCGAGCTCTGTTCAGGCGACATCAGTTTTTCGGCGGCCAAATGTTATGATCTTGAATTGTGGGCACCCGGTCAGCAGGGCTGGCTGGAGGTTTCATCCTGCTCAAACTTCGAGGATTTTCAAGCCCGCCGTCTGAATTGCCGTTATCGCGATGCCAACGGCAAGCCGCGCCTCGTCCACACGCTCAACGGCTCGGGCGTTGCGTTGCCGCGCTTGATGATAGCGATTCTGGAGCAGTGTCAGCAGGCCGACGGCTCAGTGCTCCTGCCCGAAGCGATCCGGCCTTACATGCGCGGCGTTGAGCGGCTTGTGCCGAAGAGCTAACAGATAACAGATGATCAGCGCCTTTCATCCGTCCGCACGATAAAACCGAACGCCGTCAGTAGGCCAACCCCGGTATCTGGGCAATCAAGTCGGTCTTTTGCCGGATCCACTGTTTTACCGCCGGATCGTTTTCAGGTTGGGCGATTTCACTGGCATGCGCCTGTTTCCATGTGCGGAACTTAAGGTGCGTCGCGTCATATTCCGCACGGAGCTTGTTTTCATCGATTTTCATTTCGCGCAACCGGTCCTCAATGCGCGTCTTCTCTTGTTCCGTCGCACGATCACGCTCTTTCAGCAGCGCCTGCGCAAGATCAATATGCGCCATCAGCGCCTTGTGCGCGGTCTGGTAAGCCTCAAAGAACGGGTTCTTAACCGCAGCGGCCTGAAGCAACTCGTTCTTTCGGTTAACGATCTTGCCGTTGATCTCATAATAGCTTTGAAGCGCCTCACGCTGCCGCGTAGAAAGATTCGCAACGTCGCCGGTGAACAGAAAAACGTCTTTAACCCCCACGAGCAACGGTGCGGAAGGCGTGCCGTTCTCATAAAGCACACACTCCACCATGCCGCCTTTCGACGAGTTGCGGGTTCCGCGGAAATCGAGCAACACACCGCCCTCCACCGTCCCGGCGCGAACACCTTCAAGCGTGTAATAAACCGTCCGCTGATGCGTGACACCCCACCCCGGCCTTTCCCCTCGCTGCACCAGATAGATGCCATTCAGCGCGGGCGGCATCTCTTCCAACGGCTTACCTTCCATTCCGGCCGTCGCATCCGTCGTCGTTGGGTCGGCAGGCTCACGCCGCTCCACCGGACGCTCTGTCGTTCCTGCGGGCACCGTTTTCTCAACCAAAGAGGGCGATATCCCCTGCGGAGCGTTTTCCGTCCTCTTTAAGAATGCGGGCACATAGGGACGGGCATAAGGCGCGACGAAATAGACGCCCGCCGTTCCCGCCAGCGACGACAGCAAATAGATTGGCCAAAAGAAACGCATAGATTTGGACTGTAACAAAAAACGGGGCGTCGGCTCAAGTGCGATTCTGGTCGTCAGCCGCGCCAAAACTTTTCTGAACGGTGCTTGACCTTATTCTCACATGGTGGCAAAATATGGTTATTACAAATGAAAAAGGCGATCTACGGATCGGTCGGCATGAAGGAGATAGAAATGAAAATGGCTAAGACACAAGGATTTACCCTCGTCGAGTTGCTCGTGGTTATCGGCATTCTCGGCATTCTTTCCGCAGCGCTCTTCCCTGCTATTTCCAACGCCGTTATGCAGGCGAACATGACCGCTGTCGGCACGCGCGGACGCGATATTTTCGTAGCCATTACCGGTGCCAACACCGAGCGCGAGCCGCTCGGTCTCGGCAGCGTATGGCCCAAGACTTCAGCTCCAAAAGACGCTGCGACCGGAAGCGGAGATACCGATATCGGCGACATGCCGTTCAGCACCGCGGAAGATTATTTCAAGGAACTCTATGACGGTGAGAACGTCGGGACGGCCTCGTGGAGTCCGTATGTGGCCGGTTTCGATTACGGCAAATTGGCCGGTGCGGGCGTATCTTCTCAACCTGGCGGATCGACCACGCTTGACGCGCAATATGTCATGTGGTGTATCGGTGCCAACATCCGCGATGAAATGGAAGACGTCATCCCGATTCTCGTGACCCGTAACGTCGACTGTTCCAAGTTGGCGACCAAATATGAGGGCACTTCGGTCACCAAGGTTGATTTGGGCAAAGGAACCTATACCACGCCTTTCTCGAACAAGGCTTTCGTAATGATCCGGAAGGGCGGAGCGATTTTCAAAGCCCGTGATAAATACGCAACTCTCCGCGTGATTTATCAAGGTCAACAATTTGACTTGGCCCCGTCGGGCACCTCCAGCGATTTGGATCCGTTTTGCTATCTGAAGCCGGGCGGCAAGGACACCCCGTCGGGCTCGTAAGCGTTCTCCCCAAAAGGGATTACTTTTCAAAAGCAGGGGAGCGGTTTGCCGCTCCCCTCTTTTTTTGGGAGGGCACGAACCCGAGACATGATCGCGCGCGTTGCCACAGAAATATCCGCTGACCGGCTGTTCGACTACACCGTGCCTGATGCGCTCGCGAAACGGATCAGACAGGGGCAACGTGTCCGCGTCCCGTTCGGTTCCCGCACGGTCGACGCTTACGTCGTCGAAATCACGGAAGAGCAAGGCGGAAGGACGGCGGCATCGGCCCCGGCACGTTTAGACCTCTTTTCTCTGTCGGCAACGCCGCCGGAGCCAAGCGCCGCCGTCCGAAGGAATCAGTCTCTCAAAGCGCTCCTCTCTATCGACGACGATGAGCCCTTTCTCTCGCCCCCGCTGATTGACCTTGCGCGCTGGATAGCCGAGTACACCTGCTCGCCTTTCGAATTGACCTTGCGTTGTTTGTTGCCGGCATCCGTGCGCAACCGCGAGATGAAGGCGAAGGAACAGCTTTACGTTGAACCGACGGACGGAACGTTCATTTTAACCAAACGGCAGGCCGAACTGCTTGCAAACCTGCGCCGCGTGGGCGGCGGCTGGCTTCACAGTCTGACCCGCGAATTCGCCTGTACCCCGCAGACGCTCAAAACCCTGGCCGAAAAAGGGGCCGCCGCCATCGAAAAACGTCAGCTGCGGCGAGACCCGCTTGCCCACCGCAAAGTCCTGCCGACCCATCCTCTCCCCCTCATGCCCGAACAGGCCGCCGCGCTGAGCGTCATTCTCGCGGCCCTGGAGCCGGGAGCGCGCGCTGGGGGCGCGGACGAGGCCGTCCGCGCCTCCAGCCGCGCTCCCGACAGTTTCCCCGGCACCATCCATACGCAGCCGGGTACAGAACAAGATTGGCACGCCCGTCATTATCTGCCCCATTTTGACCGCGATCATCTCGTTCAGGCCGTCTCATTCCGTCTCGCAGACTCGCTTCCCGCCGCCGTGCTTCGGCAATTCAAGGCTGAGTTGAAAGTCACCGCTGAGCTGTCGCCGGACGATCCGCGTATCGCCGATCTCCGTCACCGGATCGAACGGTACACTGATGAAGGTCACGGAAGCTGCCTGCTGAGAACCACGGAAGCCGCGGGGATCGTTGAGCATGCGCTCAAGCATGAAGAGGGTATCCGCTACCGCTTGTTGGAGTGGTGCGTGATGCCCAACCATGTGCATGTGCTGATCGAATGCCTGCCGGGGCAATCCTTGGCGGCCATTCTCAAGTCGTGGAAATCATTCACGGCCCATCAGATCAACAAAAAACTGGGGCTGACCGGCGCTGTCTGGCAAGAAGAATACCATGACCGGTACATTCGCGACGCCGGACATTTTGAAGCTGTCCGCGCCTATATCCGCGAAAACCCAGTCAAAGCCTCACTGGTTGCCAATGCCGCCTGTTGGCGATTCAGCAGCGCG
>Ga0172378_10000663_pt1 | contig 30495 bp, 24 predicted proteins | sample GrowelOW332metaG_FD_119755 | JGI IMG/M metagenome (GOLD analysis project Ga0172378, IMG submission 119755) | Groundwater microbial communities from an aquifer near a municipal landfill in Southern Ontario, Canada - Pumphouse #3_1 metaG | ecosystem: Environmental > Aquatic > Deep subsurface >...
CCTTTCTGGTTTGTCATTATGGCGAGGGCGGTAATAACATTCTCCAGATTGTTCAACGGTTCTCCCATACCCATAAAAACGACATTGGTCACCCGATTCGATCCAATGAGTGTCTCCGGTGGCTGCTCCGCAAGATAATCGCGGGCGGCAACCACCTGATTTACAATCTCTGCTGCTGTCAGGTTGCGAATAAAGCCCATGGTGCCGGTGAGGCAGAAGGTACAGCCCATGGCGCAGCCGAGTTGTGAGGAGATGCAGAGCGTGTTGCGATCGGGTTCGGGGATTAAAACCGATTCGATCATCTGCCCGTCGGAGAGGTGAAAACCAAATTTCACGCAGCCGTCCGAGGCCTTCTCCAGCAGCGGGTTGCTAAACCGGGAAATATACGCCTTTTCAGCAAGAATGGCGCGAAACTCTTTGGCGAGATCTGTCATCTCAGAAAATTCCGTAATGCCAGGGCGATAGAGCCATGCCATTATCTGGCGGCCACGGAAAGCAGGCTGATGGAGACCTTCCGCAAAAGCGACAAGTTGCTCCTCGGTAAGGTTGCGCAGGTCTGTCTTTGCGTTTTCTGATTGATTTGTCATGCGGGATTCTTCTTTGCAAAATCGTTCATAAATTCAGCAAGTCGTTCCACGCCTTCCTTTGGAAAGGCATTGTAGATGGAGGCCCGGCAACCGCCAGCATCCCGGTGACCCTTCAGTCCGCTCATTCCGGCTGCCAGTGCCTCGGCAACAAATTTACTTTCAAGTTCAGGAGTCGCCAGGTTGAAGGAGACATTCATCAGGCTGCGCGACTCTATTTCCGCGTAGCCGCGGTAATAGTCTCCTGAGTCAAGCACTTCATAGAGCAAAGCTGCCTTCTCTTTATTCCGGTGATGGGCAGCCTCAAGCCCGCCGCTTTTCTTCAGCAGCTTCAAGACTTCACCGGCAACAAAAATATTGACCACCGGCGGCGTATTGAACATTGACCCCTTGTCTGCATGGGTTTTATAGCGCAGCATGGTCGGAACCGATGCCGGTGTCCGCTCAAGAAGATCCTCGCGGATAATGACAATGGTGACGCCCGCCGGGCCGAGGTTTTTCTGAGCTCCGGCAAAAATAAGTCCATAGCGGTTTACATCCACGGGGCGAGAGAGAAAATCCGAACTCATGTCACAGACCAGCATGGTTTCAGTCTGCGGGGTGTAGTTGTATTCGCTGCCGTAGATGGTGTTGTTTGAGGTGTAGTAGAGGTATTCCGAGCCTTCAGCCACCGTAAACTCATCCGGGCGGGGTATGCGATGAAATCCTTCGGCACTGCTGTCAAAGCCGACAGCAACTTCCCCGAAAAGCCTTGCCTCGGCAAGAGCTTTTTTCGACCAGACACCTGTATTGAGGTATGTTGCTTTTTTCCCTTTGCCGAGCAAATTCATTGGCACCATGAAAAACTGGCTGGAACCACCACCCTGAAGAAAGAGGACTTTATAGTTATCCGCAATTCCAAGCAGTGTCCGCAGATTTGCTTCCACCTCCAGAAGATAGGCTGAGAACTCCTTTGAGCGGTGACTGATCTCCATAATGCCAATACCGGTTCCGGCAAAATCAAACAGCGCGTCGCGGGTCTCTTCCAGAGCTCCGACGGGCAGGGTGGAGGGCCCCGCACTGAAATTAAAGATTCGTTCTTTCATGAATTATCTCCGGTGAAAAAGGTTGGACTGAAGGTTCAATTGTATTTTACTGCCTGTCAAAGCCACGTTGCCGAAGAGCTTCATAGAGAACAATTCCGGCGGATACGGCAAGATTCAGGCTGCGGATGTGGGGATTACTCATTGGCAGAGTACAGCATTGTTCACTGTGGCTTTGAAGAGTCTCCTGGGGAAGTCCCTTTGTCTCCTTGCCGAAGACGAGATATGCTCCGGCAGGATAGTCTACCTCACTGTAAATCCGTGCAGTTTTCGTGGTGAAAAAATAGAGGAGCTTTTCTTCCGTGGCGGCAAGAAACTGCGCAAAACTCTCCCAGTAGACAATGTCGACAAACTTCCAGTAATCAAGTCCGGCGCGCCTGAGATGTTTATCATCGGTAGAAAAACCAAGAGGGCGCACAAGGTGCAGAACCGTATCTGTCGCTCCGCAGAGGCGGGCAATAGTGCCGGTGTTGGGAGGAATCTCTGGTTCAACAAGCACTATATTAAAAGGTTTGACTTTTTGCATCTATCCTGCATAATGGTAATGGTTTCCAGGGTCGTCCTGTATTGTTGTTTTTCAACTGCAGGGGACATTGAATAAACGCCCATACCCTTTGCCGCAGTCAAAATTTAGCCTCAGAAATCAACTTGATACCTGCGGTAAATTCCTTTCTGTGCCTTGGATATGAACGAAATACAAGCTGTTTCAAAGTCCCCTGATGTGAATCTTTCCCGCTCCCGGGAACCCTGCTGTTTTCCGCCATGGAATGTACCCCGTCCCCTCAAGGAATACAAGAAAAGCCCGAACGCGAAACGGGCCCAATTCCCGATGAAAGAGTGTTTTGGGAAAAAGTAAACCACTGGCTGGTGCTGATGCTGCTCTGTTTTGCTCTCCTTTTGACTGGCTGGTTTCGGCTCTCTGGCGATTCTGATATCCCGCAAAAAAATACTTTTGATGCCTCCCTTACGAAGAACAGGGCGATCGATATGATCCTCTTTGGCAAAATTCCCATAAACTCCGCCACGGAAGAGGAGCTGTGTCTGGTGAAGGGGGTTGGGAAGAAAAGGGCACGGGAGATCCTCGACTGGCGAAGGAAACACGGCAGAATAGACGGGCCGCAGTTTCTCTCTGAGATTAAGGGGATCGGTCCTGTCGGTGCGAAAAATATTGCTGAAAAATTCCGCTTTGACTGAGGTGTGATGAAAGAGATTGTAGAAAGACCTGTATTGGTGATCGTTGGGCCGACTGCTATTGGGAAAACGGCACTCTCGTTTGAAGTAGCATCGCGTTTTGACTGCGAAATCATCAACCTTGATTCCATGCAGGTCTACCGAGGCATGGATATTGGAACAGCCAAGGCAACCGATGAAGAAAGGGCGAAGGTTCCCCATCATCTTATTGATGTCTGTGATCCTGATGAGCAGTATGATGCGGCCCGCTTTGCCACTGATGGCCTGCGTCTTGTCCGGGAAATTCACGCGCGGGGCAGGCTTCCCTTTATTACCGGCGGTTCCGGGTTATATCTCAAGGCACTCACAGAGGGGCTTTTTAACGATGCTCCAGTTGACCTTGAACTGCGCGAAGTCCTGCGCAGGAGGCTGGAAGAGGAAGGGCGTGAAAAACTGCACGAAGAGTTGCAGCAGTATGATCCGGAGACGGCACAGCGGGTACATGTCAAGGATACCCAGCGGTTGCTGCGCGGGCTGGAGATATATCTGGCCAGTGGAATCCCCTGGTCAGAGTACCTTCGCCGCCAGCAGGAGCGACGTCGTAAAGAAGGGAATGACTTCCGTCGCCTGCTGCAGATCGGCCTTACCTGCGATCGGGGAAAATTGTATAAAAGAATCAATCAACGCTGCAGGATGATGCTTCAGGAAGGGCTTGAGCAGGAAGTCTGCAGTTTGAGGGAGAAGGGCTGGGGACCAGAACTCAAATCCATGCAGAGCATTGGCTACCGGCAGATGAATGAATTTCTTGATGGGAAATATGATTACACAGAAATGGAGAGACTGCTTGCGCGCGACACTCGGCGTTATGCCAAGCGGCAATACACCTGGTTTCATCAGGTTGATGGCCTGCAATGGTTTGATGTCGCTACAGACAGGCAGCAAATTCTCAATACGATTGCACTCTGGCTGGAGAACTGACAAATGGTAAAAAAGGAAATACCCGAATTTATCCTTCAGCTGCTGGCTCAGCGTGGAGTAGAAGACGATGTTGATATTGAGAAATTTCTTTTCCCGAAACTCGCGGCGCTGCCAAAGCCGGACTCCATGCTTAACCTGCGGGAAGCAGCACAGGTTGTCCGCTATTTCGTGGAAAACGAGCTGCAGATTATTGTCTGGGGAGACTATGACGTAGATGGAACTACCGCCACTGCGTTACTGGTGAATTTCTTCCGAGATCTCGGCGTTGATATAAAATGGCACATTCCAAATCGCCTGACCGATGGCTATGGCTTGAATATCCGCTGGTTTGAGGAGAATATATCATCCTTCAGCTCGAAGCGATTTCTGTTGATTACGGTAGATAACGGCATCTCAAGTTATGAAGTGGTCAGGCTCATTCAGAATCTCGGCGGGGTGGTTGTCGTGACAGACCATCATGCTCTTCCCGAAGGTGAAATTCCGGATTGTATCGTGGTGAACCCGGAGCAGGAAAAATGTGGTTTTCACCGCGAAAAAATGGCTGGAGTGGGGTTGGCATTTTACCTCGCCGCTGCCATTCGTACTGAATTCCCACAGAGAAATGATATAAATATGAAGTCATTTCTGCCTTTTGTGGCCATTGGGACCGTTGCGGATATGGTCGAGTTGACTCCCACCAATCGCATTCTTGTACGGGCTGGTTTTGAAGAGTTGCATAAACCACGGTTTATTGGCCTTACAGCACTCCTTGAGGAGGCGGAAATTTTCAGTGGAGAGGTGACCTCTGAGGATATTGGCTTCAGCATCGGGCCGAAGATCAATGCGGCAGGACGGCTCGGAAACAGTCAGCTGGTGGTTGAGATTTTGACCTCTGACAATCCCAAAAGTGCCAGAAAAAAGAGCGCCGAGCTGCAGGAACTGAATCAGAGAAGGAAAGCAATCTGTGTAGATGATTTCTCTCTCGCCGAGAGTATGGTATCTGCATACGAGGTCGCAGAGCAAAAAATCTGTGTCGTTGCAGGAAAGTTTCATCCCGGGGTTGCAGGGATTGTAGCTTCGAAACTGATGGAATTATTTGGCGTACCGACAATCGTTCTGGCCGAAACGACTAACGCCGCTGGAGGTGTAACTCTACGGGGTTCCGGTAGATCTGTGGAAGGCATCAATCTGCATGAAATGCTGCAGCAGTGCTCTGATGTAATTATAAAATTTGGTGGCCACGCCATGGCTGCGGGATTGAGCCTTGAACCACAAAATTTGGAAAAATTCACCCGTGCGTTAGGCAGGGCAATTCGCGAGGAAGGCGCCCGGGATGGACAGAAACCTGTACGGAAGAAGAGTTACGATGTCGCCTGCAGTCTTGATGATGCGATGAATCCTGCGTCAATTCAATATCTTATGCTGATGGAACCCTTTGGGCAGGGAAATCCGGCACCGAAGTTCTATGATGAGAACTCTATTGTCATTCAGTCAAGAAATGTTGGTGTGGATCATCGGCATCTCAGTCTGATGTTTCGCGGCCGGTATTCGCAATACAAAGGAATCGGTTTCGGGCTTGGCGAACGACTAAACGATGTTCAGGAAAAGTCTCAGCGGAGTCTTGTTTATTCTCTGACACGCAATCGATACCGTGGAACGGAGAGCTGGCAGATTCGCGTTCATTCCATATAAGAATTGGCATAAATATGGCTAAAGACGGTGAACGGGAGGCCTTTATTAGAGGAAATAAACATAATATATATTATGCGACATAGCTTTTGCCGTGGAAATCGTGCTGTTTTCCTGGCTGATGGCAGTCATTTTCTCTCTGACCTTTACTTTCTGAGCCTGCCTTTGCTTCTCCGATCTTGAGGGAACATCAAATAACCAGTTTTACGAGGTGCCCTTGAGACTCTGCCGACTGAGAGTCCTTCAAACTTTAATAATTATCTCGATAATGGTATAAAGATCCACTTTTGTTATTCTCAGAGCGAGATCATTCCTTAAACTTCCGCCAACTTTTATCTTGACTCTAACCCATTTCCTGAAATCGTTATATCGGAGCTGCCATGACCCCCAATCGTGAAATTTACCAGGAACCGCTCGTCAGCCGTTACACCAGTCCAGAAATGCAATTTCTCTTTTCAGAACGTAATAAATTTACTACGTGGAGAAAATGCTGGCTGGCTCTCGCGGAGGCACAATATGAACTGGGGCTGACCGATATCATCACTTCGGAGATGCTTGATCAAATGCGGGCCAACGTGGGCAATATCGATTTTGATATTGCCGCAGCCCAGGAGAAAAAAATTCGCCATGATGTTATGGCCCATGTGTATGAGTTTGGGCTGAAATGCCCTAAAGCTGCCGGTATTATCCATCTTGGAGCCACCTCGCAGTTTGTGGTCTGCAATACGGATTTAATTATCCAGAAAAAGGCCATGGAAATGGTGCGCAGTGCCCTGCTCAATGCCATTCAGAATCTCGCCGAATTCTGTGACAAATATAAAGACCTGCCCACCCTCGGTTATACTCATTACCAGCCTGCCCAGCCGACCACCGTCGGCAAGCGAAACACGCTCTATCTGCAGGATCTTGTGATGGATCTTGACTACATTGACTTCTATTTAAGTCAGCAGAAAGCGCGCGGAGCAAAAGGCACCGTCGGTACTCAGGCAACCTTTCTTGAACTGTTCAAGGGCGACCACAAAAAAGTACGTGAACTCGACCTGCTGGTTGCAAAAAAACTTGGTTTCTCCAAGGTCTTCAGTGTCACCGGCCAGACCTACACCCGCAAGCTCGACATGAAACTCGCGGAGACCCTTTCCGGGATAGCTGCAACCACGCATAAATTCGCCGTTGATCTTCGCCTTCTCTCCAACCTTAAGGTGCAGGAGGAACCCTTTGAGAAAAACCAGACCGGCTCCTCGGCCATGGCCTATAAGCGAAACCCCATGCGCAGTGAACGCCTCTGCGGGCTTGCCCGTAAGCTGATGAATTTACCGAGTGATTTTGCCGGCACATACAGTAATCAATGGTTTGAGCGCACTCTTGACGACTCCGCCATTCGTCGGATGGATATTCCACAGGCCTTTCTTCTTACAGATGCAATCTTGAGAATATTCAATAACGTTTCCTCTGATATGGTTGTTTTCCCGAAACAGATTGAACGTTACCTGTTACAGGAACTCCCCTTCATGTCCACCGAGAAAATTCTCATGATGGCCGTTGAAAAAGGTGAAAGTCGCCAGAAGATGCACGAAGTTGTGAAAGAACACTCCCTTGCTGCAGGCCGTAACGTTAAGGAAAATGGTGCTGGCAACGATCTCATTGAGCGCATGGCTGCTGATCCGCGCATCCCCTTCACCCAGGAGGAGATGGATGCAATGATCTCCGACTATACTCAGTTTACCGGTCGGGCAGAGGCGCAGACCACAGAATACCTTGAAGAAGTGGTGCGCCCTCTTCTCTCCGCCAATAAAGACAGGATGACTACCGTTGACAGGGTTCTCAATGTCTGATTTTATCACTCCCGCTCTCGTTCCGGAGCTGTGCAATTCTTACTTTCGTATAGCTCCGGGACGTTTTCACTATCTGAAGTTCATCCTTGAAGGTTACGATAACCTTGCTGTTCTCTCGAGCACAGGTGTCCCGGGGACGGTACGTTTGAAATACGCCCGGGAATCTGCCGACGAACTTTTCCCCATTCTTGCCAGCATTGCCGCTGACCTGCGTTAAGCCCTCACAACTATATATTATGGAACAACAGCTCTTTTATATTAAGACCTTTGGCTGCCAGATGAACGAACGTGATTCGGAAATCATGGCACAACTTCTCGGCGAGGCCGGATATGTCGAATCGGCGGATATGGATACCGCTGATCTGGTTATTATCAACACCTGCTCCATTCGTGCCAAAGCGGAACAGAAGGTCATGAGTCTTCTTGGACATCTGCGTGGAAATCTGAAGAAAAAGCCGAATATGAAAACGGTGGTCGCCGGTTGTGTTGCCCAGCAGGAGGGATCCGAGATACTTCGCCGTATGCCCTTTGTCTCCCTGATCATCGGCACCCAGAATATCTATAACATTGTCCCCGCCCTGCAGTGTGCAGCGGGTGGGGGGCAGAAGGTGGTGACCTCGCTGGTTAATTCCTATGATATCCCGCGATTTCTTCCCTCTATGGCCCTTCCCTCCTCTGGCGTCCCCTTCCGGAAATTTATTACCATCATGCAGGGATGCAACAACTTCTGCACGTACTGCGTGGTTCCCTATACCCGTGGTCGTGAGGCCAGCCGGATGGCCGTAGATATTATTGATGAGGCACGGGTGCTGGTGGATGAGGGCGTAAAAGAGATCACCCTGCTGGGGCAGAACGTCAATTCCTACGGCAATACCAACAGCGTGGCTCCGGGGCGTGGCAAGGGGGAATATGGTTTTGGTGAACTCCTGCGCGAGGTTGCCGCACTGCAGGAGCGTGGCCTGAAACGCCTTCGCTTTACCACCTCCAACCCCAAAGATCTTACCGACAACCTGATTGATTGTTTTGGCTCTCTTGACATTCTCTGTCCGCAACTCCATCTGCCGGTCCAGGCCGGTTCGGACGCGGTCCTCAAGCGGATGAACCGCAGATACACTATCTCTTCCTACCTTGAACTTATTGATAAACTGCATAAGGTCTTGCCTTCAATTGCCCTTACTACTGATGTTATTGTCGGCTTTCCAGGTGAGACGGACGAGGATTTTGAGGGAACCATGAAGTTGCTCAATGATGTGCGTTATCACAGTTCTTTCTCCTTCAAATATTCATCTCGACCGGGGACGCGGGCCGCTGAGTTCAGCGATGCCGTGCCAGAGGATGTGAAGAGCGAACGTCTTCAGCGCTTTCAGAAACGGCAGGACGAAATCAGTCTGGAGCGCAATGAGGAGTATGTCGGCCGCGAGCTGGAGATCATGCTTGAACCGGCGGATGAGGGAGGGTTGCTCATGCGCGGTCGTACCGGAAGCAATCATATTGTTCACCTGAAAGAGGGAGTAAAAGCTGCGGCTGGAGATCTGTGCATGGCAAAAATCACCCATGCAGGTCAACACTCTCTCCAGGGTGAAACTGTTTAAGGAGATAGAGATGCAGACAAGAAACGTCGATGTCGCTGTAGTCGGTGGGGGGACCGCCGGGCTCAATGCCCGCCGTTCTGCCCTTGCATATACGGATTCCGTTGTCCTCATTGAGGGAGGAATCTGGGGAACAACCTGCGCGAGAGTCGGGTGCATGCCGTCTAAACTTCTCATTGCCGCAGCTGAAAGCGTGCATGCAATTGAGCGTGCGCCTGGTTTCGGGGTTCATCCTGAGCAAGAGCCCCGCATTAAGGGCGATGAAGTGATGGGACGGGTTCTTGCCGAGCGCGACCGCTTCGTCGGTTTTGTGCTTGAGGGGGTGGAGAACATCCCGCCGGAACAGAAGATTATCGGCAATGCCCGGTTTCTTGATAATCACACCCTTGAGGTTGGAGAGCTGCACATCAAGGCGAAGCGGATTGTTATCGCTACTGGTTCACATACAGTTATTCCTGACAGCCTTGCGAAATTCAGGAAGGCCATTATCACCAACGATGATCTCTTCTATATGAAAGATCTGCCGCAGTCGGTGGCCGTTTTGGGCTCTGGAGTTATCGGGCTGGAACTTACCCAGGCTCTGCACCGCCTTGGAGTTGATGTGCGACTCTTCGGCCACAGTGGTCGTATTCGCCCGATCACCGATCCCAAATTGCGTGATTACACCGAAGAGGCTTTGAACGAAGAGTATTATATCGCGCCCAAAGATCCGATAACCTCGATGGAAGAGGACGGGGACAAGGTAAAGATCACCTACACAGATCGTACAGGAAAAGAAGCTGTCTTCCACGCGCAATATCTGCTCGCCGCCACCGGGCGTCGTCCCAACACGGAAAATCTTGGTCTGGAGAATACCGACCTTGAACTTGACAGTCACGGTGTCCCCACCGTGGCTGACCGCGAGACGATGCAGACCAGTGTGCCGACCATCTTTATCAGCGGAGATGCCAGCAATCAGTCCGCCATTCTCCATGAGGCGACGGATCAGGGGCGTATTGCCGGCGCAAATGCGGGCAGTTATCCCGAGATCAATCACGGTCTGCGACGGAGTAATTTGTCAATTGTCTTCAGTGACCCGCAGATTGCCATGGTTGGTGACAGTTATGAGCAGTTGCAGAAAAAATATGGGAAGGATGGCTTTGCCGTTGGAGAGGTCTCTTTCACCGGCCAGGGACGTGCGAGAACCATGTTGCGCAATAAAGGAATGTTGCGGGTGTATGGAGACAGGAAGAGTGGTCGCTTTCTCGGTGCCGAAATGTTTGCTCCGGATGCCGAGCATCTTGGACACCTTCTCGCATGGGCGCATCAGATGGGATTGACAGTGGATAAAATGCTGGAGATGCCTTTCTATCACCCCACTGTTGAAGAGGGAGTGCGTACCGCTCTGCAGGATCTTGAGAAAAACATGAAAAAAGGCTGAGTCCTGCGGCAGCTGTACTGCCAGAACGGGGAATTGATCGGAGATAAGTGGCGATCAATTCCCCGTTTTTATTTACTCTTCCCCGCTCTCACCCGAATCTTTTTTGGCTGGCGTTTCGTCAGGGACAGATGAAGAATCGAAATCAGGCGGAACGTCACTGCTCTTCTTTTTCTCTCCCAGTCCCGGCAGAGCGGCCTCTTCTTTCGGTTCAGCATGGCTCAGAGCGGAAAGTGGAGAAACCCTGCGAACGTTGCGCGGTGAGACTCTCTTGCCCCTGGCTGTGGCATTTTTCACCAAATGGCTGTCGAAATCGATCTCAAGGCTGTTACTGCGTGCGCGGGAGGACGGCATGAGATTTATTTTGGCGTACTGCTCTTCACCAAAACTCAACAGCAGAATTCTTGAGCGTTTGTGCTCCGGGAACAGATGATATTCTTTATCCAGAATAAAACTTGGCGTATTGAATCGTTTAACATAGGCAAGATTTTCTGCACCATCACGGTAAATCACATTGAAGAGTTGATCCCTGTTTACAATTCCAACCCACTGCAGTTCTTTGCCGACATAAATTTTTTCCGTCACTGAGACAAATTTATAGAGACCATCGCAGAAGATGAGAAAGAGTTTGTCATACTCAGAACACATCAGGGAAATATTCTCCTGCCCCTCTTCCGGTTTCACCAGGGTGCCGACAAAACCGGATTCGCGGTTGTAAACCACGTTGAGATTGGCAAGGGCCGCCTTTCTCAGATTGACCTCTTTGAAACTGGTCAGTTCGGTCTGCCTGGGGAAATCTTTACCATATTTCTCCAGTAAATTATCAAGGAAAGTGATGGCGTATCCAGTCATATCTTTGAGATCAGACTGGATCTCTTTGATCGCCTTGCGGATATCCTTGATCTCCTTTGCCTGCTTATTAATATCGTAACGGGAAATACGTTTGATACGTATCTCCAGCAGCCGATTGACATCGTCGTCGGTTATTTCTCGACTAAACAGTTCATGAAAGGCCTTCAGGCCTTCATGAACTGTTGCCACGATGGCCGTCGGTGTCGTCTCCTCTTCAATTCTCTGATAGATGCGTTCCTCAATGAAAATTTGTTCGAGGAGACGGGCATGCAGCTTGTCTTCAAGGTGGGCAAGTTCGAAATTGAGCTCTCTTTCAAGATCATGGCGAAGTTTGAGGGCGTTGTGCTTTACTACTGTAGTGACGGTACTTATCTGAGGATCATTCCCGTTGATAAGGGTGAGATTCGGCGCAATGGATACTTCACAGTCAGTGAAGGCGTAGAGGCCCTTGATGGTTTCGCTGGCAAAAACTCCACGGGCAACCTTGATCTCAATCTCCACATGTTCGGCGGTATAGTCATTGATGGAGACGATTTTTATCTTGCCCTGCTTTGCCGCCCTCTCTATGGAATCGGTGAGTTTCTGAGTGGTTTGACCGTACGGAATATCTTTGATAATGATTGTTTTCTCGTTCTCCTCCACAATACGTGCCCGGCAGCGGATTTTACCGTTGCCGTCCTCGTACCCGGAGGCATCAAGCAGTCCCCCTTGTTGAAAATCCGGATAGAGTTCAAACTCCTCTCCCCGCAGGACAGCCTGCTCCGCCTTGAGCAGCTCACAGAAGTTGTGGGGCAAAATCTTCGTCGCCATGCCAACGGCAATCCCTTCTGCTCCGAGCAGGAGCAGAAGGGGCAATTTGGCTGGCAGCGTAACCGGCTCCTGCATGCGGCCGTCGTAGGAGTCGATATATTCCGTAAGCTCCTTGTTGAAGAGAGTCTCTCTGGCAAGGGGGGAGAGACGGCACTCAATATAACGCGCGGCCGAGGCTCCGTCGCCGGTAAAGATGTTGCCGAAGTTCCCCTGGCGGTCAACGAGGTATCCCTTATTGGAGATGTTAACCAGTGCCTCATAGATAGAGGCGTCGCCGTGGGGATGCAGCTTCATCGTCTCGCCGACAACGTTGGCCACCTTGTTGAATCGGCCGTCATCCATATTGGCGAGAGTCTGCAATATCCGCCGCTGTACCGGTTTCAGACCATCATCAATAGCGGGGATGGCACGGTCACGGATGTTGTAGGTTGCGTATTCGATGAAATTATGATCGAAAAAAGCGCGGAGTTTACTCTGTTTTTCAGGCATCTTTAATTTGTTTCTGTGGAAAATTGTGAATCTGAAGGCAAAGGGTTTCGGCGTAGTTTGTAAGAGAGTTTTTCCCCGCGAACAGGATTTCAGTAAAAAGCAGCACGACCCATAAAAGAAACAGGCCGTCAATCAGGGGTGCAATAGAGAGCGCAGTTCCTGATTTTCCCATCCTTTTACTCATGCCCCCACAGCGTCCTTAATGGGTAAAAGATTGTCCATGATGTAATCTCTGCGCTGAGGTGTATTCTTTCCCATATAAAAGGAGAGCACTTTGCTGATCTCACTCAGCGAATCAAGAGTGATAGGAGTAAGGCGGATATTATCACCAATGAATTGTTTAAACTCTTTTGGAGATATTTCACCTAACCCCTTGAATCTGGTTATTTCTACCTTGATATCCTTTTTCCCTTGCAGCTCTTTTATCGCCCTCTCCTTCTCCTTGTCGGAATAGCAGTAAATCGTCTTCTGTTTGTTACGTACCCTGAAAATGGGTGTCTCCAGCACATAGATGAAACCTTCCCGGACCAGCGGTTCAAAATACTGTAGAAAAAAGGTGAGCAGCAACATGCGGATATGCAGCCCGTCCACATCGGCATCCGTGGCGAAGATCACCTTGTCATAACGCAGATTACTAATGTTGTCCTCAACGTTGAGAGCTCGCATCAGGGCGTACATCTCCTCGTTTTTATAGAGTGTCGCGATATTCTGTCCGAAAACGTTCTTTGGCTTTCCCTTTAGAGAGAAGACTGCCTGACGAAGCGGATCCCGCGAGGAGACAATGGAGCCGGCGGCAGAAAGTCCCTCAGTGATAAAAACCATATTCTCGCAATCCTCTTTCGAAGGCTTCCCGGCGGCGGGATGGTATTTGCAGTCCTTCAGCTGGTGGATCTTCAGAGCAACTTTCTTTGCATTGGCCCTCGCCTCACTGCGCACGCTTTGCAGCTCCTTGCGGACTCGCTCATTGTGGTTGATCTTGTCGATGAGCATCTGCGCTGCTTCCGTATCTTTGTAGAGTGCTTTAGAAACGGCCCCTTTCACGGTATTGACAATCCATACCCGGATGTCAGTATTCCCCAGCTTGTTCTTGGTCTGTGACTCAAACACCGGTTCCATGATTTTTACGGCGAGGGTACCAACGATACCGTCGCGTACATCAGTGTTGATAAATTTTTTGCCGGAATATTCGTTAATTCCCTTGAGAATGCCCTCTTTAAAGGCAGACAAGTGGGTGCCGCCTTCGCTGGTATACGTTCCGTTGACGAAGCTGTAGTAGGTTTCGCCGAAGTTGTCCGCATGGGAAAAGGCGAACTCAAGGATATCTGTTTTCAGGGAGATGGGTGGATAGAGTTCACCGCCGTCCAGTTCCTTTTCAAGCAGATCGAGCAGACCATTGGTGGAGTAGTAGAGATCGCGGCCGAAATAGAGCTTGAGTCCGGCGTTGAGCCAGGCATAACGCCACAGCCGTTTCTCAATGAAATCAGGATTGAAGCTGTATTTTGGAAAGAGTTCTGGTGAGGGTACGAACTCAATATGGGTGCCATTCTTCTCCTCGGTCTCGCCACTTTCCTCATGTTGCAGGTTGCCATTGGCAAAAGAGGCCGAGGCAAATTTCCCGTCTCGGTAGGCGGTAACGATAAACTCTGAAGAGAGTGCATTGACGGCCTTGGTGCCAACGCCGTTGAGCCCCACGGAAAACTGGAAAACGTCAGTATTATATTTGGCGCCAGTGTTAATCACCGAGACGCAGTCAACCAGCTTGCCGAGGGGAATCCCGCGGCCGAAGTCACGCACCGCCACTCGCCCTTCGTCACTGATTTCTATATTGATGCGCTTGCCAGCCCCCATAATGTACTCATCGACGGAGTTGTCGATTACCTCTTTCAGGAGGATATAGATGCCGTCATTCTGGTTGGAGCCGTCACCGAGACGGCCAATATACATCCCGGGACGGAGGCGGATATGTTCCAGGGAGCTGAGTGTCTTGATGGAGTCGTCGGTGTACTGTCCCTTTGCTTTCCCGGTGGAAGAATTATTTGTCTTTGATGTGGGGTTTTCAGCGGTATCAAGCAGACTTTTTTGGGGCATTGGCATAGTTTTTTTTTCTGGAAGTTGACCGTGGAAGGCAGGAAGAGATGTATTCAGTGAGGTAACTATTGTATAATATCAAGGCTGTTTGCGCAAATAATTCATCTTTGGCAAGGCGGTTTCTCCTCCCCCGGAGTTTACTCCATCATGTGAATACGCCCGCAGTCCGGGCAGATCCAGACGGGACCGTTTGTCATACCCCAGCCGTTTTCAGCAAAACACTCAGGACAGATCATGAAGCCGCAATTGCAGCTCCAGCAGAAGGGTTTTTTTTGCTTGCAGCACTGGCAGACATACTCTCCGCGACGACGGAGCCGATAAGATTTTTTCTCTGTCATTTTTTCCCCGTTTCGGTATCTTAACCCTCAAGACAGCAGGCAGATGATTCGTCTTATTGCAATTCGTTAAAACAGTATAGTCATTCTGCGAAATACCTGCTCGGTTTTCACACGCGCCCTGCTTTCCATTCGGGCACCACTTTGAAATCTCAACCCACTCTGGAATGGCCATGTATTTAGTTGTTGATGTGGGAAATACCCACACTGTAACAGGCGTTTACGATGGCGATAACCTTATCGCAGACTGGCGGATGACATCCGATCGCAAGCACACCGCCGATGAACTTGCCCTCCGCTACAATGCCCTTTTTGCCATGCAGAAGATTCCACATAAAGAATTGCACGGCATCATCATCTCTTCGGTGGTCCCCGCCCTGCAGGCAGCCTGGCTCGGCTGTTGCAGACGATATTTTTCTGCCCATTTACGACAGGATGTTATCGTGGTGGAGGTGGATCAGATCAAAGACCTCATCCATGTCGATCTTGAAAATCCGAAAGAGGTCGGAGCGGATCGCCTCGTTAACTCTATTGCCGCCTGGGCTTTGAATCCGGTGAAACAGGTTGTAATTGACTTTGGCACCGCCATCACCTTTGACTGTCTTACTGACAACTGCACCTATATAGGAGGTACAATTCTCCCTGGTATTGGAATTTCGCTCGACGCCCTCTCCTCCCGCACTGCACGCCTGCCGCAGATTGATATCTCCTCACCGCCGGAGAATGTGATTGGCCGTTCAACTGTGGAAGCAATGAAAAGCGGCATCCTTCACGGCTATGGAGCTATGGTGGACGGCATGGTACACAGTATCCGCATGGAGATGTGTGAACCGGAGGATGACTTCGCAGTAACCGCCACCGGTGGCATGGCACCCCTGATCACTCCCTACAGCCATTGTATTGAACGGGTCGAGCCGATGTTGACCCTTAACGGGCTGCAGGAGATTTACAGGAGACTGGCAAAATGAGTTTTTCGACCTTGCCAGCACCTCTTTTCCCGTTGCCCTTGAAGCGTGGCGATACCCTTGGTATTATTGCTCCGGCTGGTCAGCTTTGGGATCCAGCCGGTTTTGAACGGGGTATTGCCCGCCTGCGTGAGATGGGCTTTGAGGTTAAATTTCCGCGGGAACTCTGGCCCGGCAGTGAATTCCCATGGTTTTCTGATACTGATGCCAACCGTGCAGAGGAATTCAACCGCATGTGGGCTGATCCAGAAGTGCAGGGAATTCTCTGCATGCGCGGAGGTTTCGGCTGTCTAAAACTCCTGGAGAAGATTGATTATGAACAGATTCGTACTGCCCCGAAAGTCTTTGCCGGATTCTCTGACATCTCCATTCTGCTCAATGTCCTGCGGGCGAAGACCGGGCTCGTTTCGCTGCATGCGCCTGTCGTTACCAGTATTGCCGGGGCTGTTCCAGCCACTCTTGAGCGTCTTGCCCGCTGTCTCCAGTCTCCCCTGCAGCAGCAGCCTGCTCTGGAAATAAGTCAACTTGAGGTGCTTCGTGATGGTGCTGAGGTTCGCGCCCCGCTGCTCGGCGGGAACCTTACCACTCTCGTTTCTCTTCTTGGCACGCCGAATGATATTGATTACAGTGGTTGTCTTTTACTGTTGGAAGACGTTGGGGAGCCGCTTTATAAAATAGATCGCATGCTTACTCAGATGCAGCTGGCGGGCAAGCTGAAAAACCTTGCTGGACTGCTCCTTGGAGATTTCCATACCTCACAGGAGAATGCACAGACTGACCGCCTTGCTCACCTGCGTTTCCTTGAGGCTGTCTGGAAACTGGCATTGGATGCAGTTTCCTGCCCGGTATGGGCTGGTCTACCGGTGGGACACTGCCCGGAAAATATGGCTCTCGTTATTGGCGCGCAAACGCTCATGTCAAAAAAAAAGGATTTACGGTTTACCTGAACTTCAAGAACGTGTAATATCAGGTCTTCTTTCGCATGACTTGAGAGAGTGCGTGTATTTTGTGTTAGTCTGCTTTTTGGTAATAGCAGGAAAAACGCTACTTTTTGAGACAAAAAAAAAGACAAAAAATGTAATTATGAAGAAGACTATTCGTACATTGGCCATGGTGGCCGCTTTGACTCTCGTTTCCGGCCCGGCTTTTGCAGCCCAGTATATTTCTGTAAAAGTAGATAACGCCAATGTGCGTACAGGTCCGTCCACCAGTGAGAATGTTTGCATGGAGCTTTTCAAGGGATATCCGTTGAAGATCCTGGAAACTCAGGGGGAGTGGTTGAAGGTTGCTGATTTTGAGAATGACACGGGCTGGATTCATAAGGGTATTACCGTGCCTCAGAATTCCATCATCGTTAATGCTGATGAGTCCATGAATTTGCGCTCCGAACCTTCAACCAAAGCCAAAGTTGTTGCCAGCATTGAGCGTGGAGTTGTACTCACTAAATTGCAGAAGAAAGGGCAATGGATTCAAGTGCAGCACTCCAGTGGAACCATTGGCTGGCTTTTTGCGGCGCTGGTCTGGCCGAAAGACTGATAATTGTTTTTACGATGTTTTTTTCAGGCCCGACTGCTTTGTGCAGCCGGGCCTTTTTTATATGAACTTCTGAAAATATAATTACAGCCATCAGCCTGTAACAACAGCAATCATGCCCTGCTCTTTCTCCCTGTAATCGGGTATCTTGAGAGGTGGAAGAGATGTCATCCGATGGGCATCTTGAAAAGCTCGTATTTCCTTCAATCTCTGCCTCTCCGACTGGCCAGCTTACCACAGACGATTGACGACAATTCTCACATTATACTGCTGTGATTTTCTTTTTTTTTCCATACAATTCAACACGTTATATGTATTCATAAAATCCTTTTTTGCACGGAAAGTCTGCTGCTTGCAATACATAATTATATAGATTATGATTGAATTTCCTTAAGTGATTTCGTGTTTTGTGCATATGCAAGGTTCTCGTGAGTTAAAGATTGTAAAAAAAGAACCGTTTATAGAGATTTTATCCTGTTGCTTTTTTGCTGTTTTGTTCTGCTGAAAAGTCTGATAGCAGATGAGGGGATTTGGTATGGCTGCTGGTTCTCGAACGGCGTCAGGATAAGGACTTCCTGGCAGGCAGATTGTCGTTCAAGGAACACGTTTTTCACAGTCGTAAAAATTATAGAGAGTAAGAGCCGATATCGTCATTACGACCAGGGCAACGGTATAATCGAGATATATTGCTTTTACAAAATATTCTGATGCAGATCTTCCTTCTCTGTAACTGATACACACGCTGGTAATTGCTTTACTTGACCTGCAGGCATCTCCGGTCGAGGATCGTCACATCAAAAGAACATCAATCAATAGGAGAAACGATGATCAAAGTAAGTGTCATGTATCCAAACAGTTCAAAATGTCAATTCGATGTTGATTATTACTGTAGCAGACATCTCGCAATGGTGACAGAATTGCTTGGCAATTACTTAAAGGGAAAAGAAGTGGAAGTTGGGGTGGCCGGTGGTACTCCAGGAGAAACTCCCCTGTTCATAGCCGTCGGACACTTTACCTTTGATTCAATTGATTCTTTCCGAACATGTTTTGGCCCTCACGCCAAGGAAATATTCTCTGATACGGAAAACTTCACGAACATAAATCCGCACATTCAAATAAGTGAGATCAGGGTATGAATTTTTCATGAACTCCTGAAAATGGGCCAGTGGTGATATGCGTGCTGGCGTGCATATTACCACTGCTGCTGAAAACGTATCTTCTTTTCCCTTTCTTTCGAAAAAAAGTAAAGCTCAATAAAAGATGTTCTTTTAAAATGAATAAAAATAGTCTGAAATACTTTGTCGATATCGTTATGTTTATTGACTTTTGTTCTCTAACGATGACTGGATTTTTCCTGGGATTTATTCTTCCCGCAGGAAGAGGTGTAAACAAATATTTTTTAGGAATGCATCGTCACGAATGGGCTAATATCCACCTTTATTTTTCTCTCTTGTTTCTTCTTTTATTCTTTTTACATCTTAGCTTGAACTGGCCATGGATAGTAAACACGACCAGACGTTATGTTAATGAAAAACGAACTCCTTTTGTTTTGAGTATTTTGGCAGGTTTGTTTGTTGTATATTTAACTGCTCAACTGGCGATTCAAAATTATTATCAGCCATCCCCGTTTTAATTCCTGTCCGTAATTTTCGTAAAATCACAGCTTTTCTTTTCACCGCGAAGAACGCGAAGGAAGGATAAAGCCTTTGAGAAAAAGATTTTAAAAATTAACCAGGGGGAATTGCTGTTGTTGTGATATCTTTACTCTTTGTGGTAAATTTCCTTCTGTCCCTCGACTATGAATGAAATCCGAGCTGTTTTTAAGGTGCCTTTATTCTTAGCTCTCCGCTGCTCATTAATTTGTCTTAATTGTTGACGGATTATTTTATGTAGTCCCCTTCCCTTGCCAGTCACAATATAAATGGCCGTCTCCAACAGTTGGAGACGGCCATTTATACATTCAAAATTCCTTTAAATCCGTATAGATTTCGCCTTATTCAGAAGACGAGTTCCGTTTACTGCCGATCTTGTCATAAAATCTCTTCATATCATTATTAAGGAAGGCCTTGATACGTTGAGAACTGCGGACATACCCGCTCCAGAGATCTTTCATGGTAAGTTTCTGGATGTTTTCACGAGCCTTACTCTCCATTTTTTGCCAGAGATTTTCGCGATACTGAGTGTCGAGAACCACCAGTTCACTGCTCCGGGCCAGAGAATTGCGGCGCAGCTTTGGAAAGGCATAGCGACTGTAAGAAATTATACCTGCAGTAATGGTCGCAAAGAAAAAGACAAACGGGAATAAAATTAAAGTAAAAGGAAAACTTCCCACCGTGCCGCCGCGAATAGAACTCAACAAGGTATATTCTGGAAAACCGAGAACAGCTTTGATCATTACATCACCGAAAAAGAAAAGCAGAACAGCTACAAGCATGGTGACATTAAAGTATTTCCAGAATACGCGTGTTGCCCGTCTGATAAATTCAGTGACGGCCTCTGCAACAATATTAACCTCATTTACCTGACGATCGAGGTCTTCAAGGATGTGGTTTATTTGAAACGCCGCAGCACCTTTAATTTTGTCAAAGAGTTCCTCACGCTCCTGTGGCCAGTCTTTTGCCATTTTGTCACTGTCGGCAAGATGCGGAGCGTAGGTCAGATAGATATGCGGGATATCCTTGCGACCTGTCATCTGCGACATATTCCAGCAGAGCGTCCCGTAAGAACGGGTGAAATCGGTGAGATGATCACACTCGTCAATACGACTCATGACAAAAATCAGGCGATGCTCTCCAGATTTTTCCGGCAGAGTATTACGAATCGCTTCGTAGGACTCTTTGATAGTTCCAGCCTTGTGCGGATCGAACATGAGGACAATGAGATCGGCCATTCTGGCAAAATCACCAAGAACCTCCATGTAATTGTAACCGCGGTCGTTCTCAGACGTGGCATCAAGCATGCCGGGACTGTCGATAATAGCAAGATCCTCAAGAATCGGGGAGTTGAGCATTTTCATGGTGATATGAGAAATCAGTTTTTCACCGTAGTGCTTGAAATGCTCAAAAGGCAACGTGCTGTCGTTGACGAGCGTCGAACCAGGCATTTCCCGTTCTTCTTTCCCATCACCTGCAGTCAAAATAGTAAAAGAATCGTCGGTGGGAGCCTGACCTGTACGCTGTATGTTTCTACCAATCAGCTCATTAATGAGTGTTGACTTACCAGAAGAATAGTTCCCGATAACCAGAACCAGAGGCTTCCACTTCATGCTGTCATCAATTCCACCGTAATCCATGTTGTATTTGGTGAAAAGAGCTTCAAGTTTCTTGCGCACTCGGGTTTGTAACTGCCTCTGCAGATCTTTCTCGTTCATAGTAATCCCAGTTTTCCTCATTCAAATTCAGTAGTAAGACTTCAAAACGCCGGGTTCTTCAAAAAAATTGCCACATTCAACAGAATTCGAGGCGTCCGATAACTTCCACCAGAGCAGCACTTCCATTATCATTACATTGAATCCTAAATACTCAGTTCCCTCAAAGAGATAAAGGGGAGCCTCTGAATAACAGGCTCATACAACCGTACACTATTGGATAAAACAACAAAATCATATCACTTTTTACCACAGGAGAAATGCGAAAAAATATTTGGACGCAGAATCCCTTCTGAAGACACGTTTTATTATCGTATAACCAATAGGGACAGCAAATAACCAGTCTTTTGCCTCTCTTCATTGTTACAGTAAAATTTTTATCCATGGAGGTAAGCGTTTACCTCCATGATCAATAATACCGGTGATAAACCGTAAGCCGGTATAAGTATCTTTATGGAAACCTTGAATAATCAGTTTTTCGCTCATCTTCTTCGTTACAGTCAAAAAATTATCCTCCGACAAAGCGAGGGACGAGACGTCGAGATATCAAACATGGCTCTAATAAATTTCCTCCTGTGCTTCGAATATAAACGAAATACAAGGTTCTTCAGGGTATCCGGTAGAATAAAAGGAGAGGTTTTATATTTTCTTTCTGCAGTCAGCTGTTCCCGCACCGTCCCGGTGAAGAGCTCTTATTTTGTTTCAGGAGTTGTCTCCAGACTGAAAACGACATGGACCGAGCTGTGCACCCGCTGTTCTCCCGGTGCCAACACCTTTTCACTGGAATCACTGCAGGCCTTTTCAAGCTGCATTGGTGCCATCCTGCCGTTGAATGCCGAAGCAGGCGCATCTGCCTCGATGAAAAGCGGTGTGCCAATACGAACCCCAAGTACTGCAGCAAGTCTCTCTGCCCGCTTTTTTGCATCTCTGAGGGCAAACATCTGAAGTTCATTTTGAACAATACTTTGCCTGGAAAGAGCAAAATTGACATTCTCTATTTGCAGATTTTTAAAGGTGGAGAGCTTTGTCCACATTGGCACATATTTTTTAAAGTCTTTCATTACAAAAAATATCTGTGTGCTGGCAATATAGCCCTCGCGCACCCGGCTGTTATTCTTATATTGCCAGTTTTCCCGAATCTGCATGCGACTCGTAACCGTTTTCGCCTCAAGGATTTTCATTTCATCAAGCAGAGAGAGCACATCAGAGACATCATTGAGATGGGCGGAGGCAACCTCTTCAACGCTGGCACCGAGGGTATGGACCTGCAGGTTCCAGTGCATCTCATCGGGAACCACACTCTTTTCGGATACTCCGAACACACTTATCTGCGGCACTGTTGTTTCCGCAAAAGAGTCGACCGAAACCAGACTCAACACTGCCACAACACACAACGTGAAAATCCGTTTCAAGACTGCCTCCAGAGAATCAGAACAGGTATAAGGGGCCCTTGAATAACCAGTCTTTTGCCCATCTTCTTCGGTCCAGTTAAAAAAATTATCCTCCGACAAAGCGAGGAACGAGACGTCGAGATATCAATCATCTGCCTGTGGTAAAGTCCCTTCTGTGCTTCGAATATGAATGAAATACAAGCGGTTTCAATGTACCCATAATATAATCGGTAATAAGAGAGGATTTGGGACACATGACAGAACTCTTTGTAACTGGCATCACATACAATCCACGCATGCAGACAACATTACAGCCTTTTCTTATGAAAAGTCCAGGGTTTATTTCCTTCCCTGCTTTTGCTATATTGACAGCTCAATCCTTTACAGCATCACTCCTTTCAGCATGGGGAAAATCATGACGGCAGAAAAGGAACACATTCATAATAAGTTCGAAGTTTCAGGTGGTTATGTGGAAAAAATTGATCAGTTGGCCAGCCGACTGCTTGATCTTGATCTTGAACTCAATTCCAATATTCCAACCACTCTCTGGATCAGTGACCTGCATGGGGAGGGAGATCGCTTCAAGTCGATTCTCCGGGGACGCTTCGGCATGCTCTATCAGACCTGCCGGGAGGCGCTGCCCGGCACCTTCAGCATGGAAAAAATCCAATATCTCACCCGCATCATCCGCAAACAGCAATATCTGAAGGACGATGTCATCAAGATGGATATACAGGATATTATCCTCTGTCTTGTGGAGGTGTTGAGATATAAGACGACCAATATCCGTCCCAACAACGGCAGCAAATTCAAGCCGGAGTTTCACGATGTTATTTCCCGTCTGCTCTCCGGGTTACCTGTCCCTGACCCAATTTTTGAAGAGCCAATTGTTTCTCGGCGGCTGATTTCACATCTCTCTTTCGCTATCCGCCAGATCCTTCTTGACCGTATTCAGGTTCTTGGGGACGTCTTCGACCGGGGCGATCAGCCTGACAAGATCCTGCGTATCCTCTCATCATCCTCCTACCGCAACGGTGTTGATTACGTTTTTGGCAACCATGATATTCTGTGGATGGGTGGTGCCGCAGGCTGTGCCTCGCTGGCCGTCGAGGCCATGCGTATAACCTGTCGCTATGATCACTTTATCTTTCTCAAGCGAATGGGGTTTGATACTGTCCGTCTCGAAAAATTTGCCATTGAGACCTACCCCGTCAACAAGATCACTGGTAATTTTAAGGCTCAGACCGATAAGGGGCGCGCACTTGAGAAGGCATTAACGGTCATTCAGCTCAAGCTGGAAGAGCAGACCATCAAGGATTTTCCGCAGTATGAGATGAAGCCCCGGCTGTGGCTCGACCGTTTCGCTAAAATGCTGAAGAATAAAGAACCGGGACTCAATGATACTTTTTTCCCAACCGTTGACCTTGAGTACCCCGCACAACTGACCAGTGAGGAATCTGCGATCGTCAAGGACCTCGTGAAGCAGTTCACCACCAACCGTAAACTCAAACGGCTGCTGCAGTTTCTCTTTGAGCGCGGGAAAACCTATCATATTCAAAACAACTTCCTTAATATCCATGCCCTTGTTCCCTCCACTGTGGACGGGGAATTTGAGGAATTTCTCGGTCGTCGGGGCAAGCAGCTTCTTAACTACATACAGGAAGTTATCTATCGTGTAGGCCAAAACTACATTCACGGCCGCAAACAGAAACCGGAGGATCAGGCTCTCTTTTTCTACCTCTGGTGTGGTCCTAAATCGCCTTTTTTTGGCAAGGAGGCGATGAAGACTTTTGAGCGTTATTTCCTGCTTGACAAAAAACTCCATGAGGAACGTACTCTCTACTGGCATAAAAATATGAACACCGAGGCCTTTAAGAAGAAACTGCTGGATGAGTTCGGTGTGAAACGGGTTATTTATGGCCACACGCCTGTCAACTATGCCAAAGGGGCGCACATGGCGAGCAAGGACGGTGTCTCAATCAATATCGACGGAGGGTTCGCTTCGGCTTACTATAATCGCGGCCACAGTCTTGTTCATACACCCTTCCAGCTCTATGGCATCATTTTGCCGACGCCGCAGGAGATTATGGAGGCGGAACGACGGCTGGAGTCTGCACCCCTTGATATTGAGCTGATTGATGAATTCCCACAGGCGATGAAGATCCGCGACACAATCGCCGGGAAAAAGATTCAGGCCGAGCGGGATGCCATTCTCGCCGAGCTGCAGGCCATGGGAAGTGACAGTGCTGCAACGGAATTGCATGGTGTCTGAAAGAGCTGACACCATGCAATTTATCACAACCGACAACTGTAACCAGAGCCAATCATGAATACCAACTACGGAATGGAGATAGTCAGGGCGACGGAGATTGCGGCGCTCACCGCTGCACGGATGCAGGGGCTTGGAAACCACACTGACATCCTCAACCGTGCCCGTTCCTCCCTGATCAAAGTACTCAATCGCATGCCCATTGATGGCACCATAGTCAATGACCGTTTTACTCCGCGTTCGGATATTATACAGTTTCCCGCGAAAATCGGCCAGGGTGGTGAAAAATTCGACCTCATGGCGATTCCTCTGGAAGCCTATCGTTCCGCCGCTGATGGGAAGAATAACGCCTCTGCCTTTGCTGTAATAGCTGAAAATGAGACCATTCAGTCAGTGCCCAACCTTAATATGTACAAGATCGTCGTTGGTGCCGAGGCTGGTGAAGTAATTGACATCAATCAGGCACCAGTGGTAAACGTTAAACGAGTGGCGCGGGCACTGAAAAAATATACTGAGAACATCACCGTCTGTATCCTCAACCAGACGCGGCACAACAAGCTTATCCACGAGGTTCGAGAGTGCGGGGCCCGTATAAAACTTATTGATGATGGTGAAATTTCCGGCTGTCTCTCAGCAATCACTGGAGAAAAAGCAGACATCTATATCGGTTATGGCTTCGCGCCGGAGGCGGTCATGGTCGCCGCAGCCATCTCCTGTCTCGGCGGGTATTTTGAGGGAAAAATATTCTATGAAAATGACCGTGACCGGGCTGAGGCACGTCGCCACGGTATCACTGATTTTGAGAAAACCTTCCATACTGAAGATCTTATTAAGAGTCATAAAGTGGCGTTTGCCGCCACCGGTGTTTCCGACGGCGAATTTTTGGAAGGCGTTCGTTTTACCTCCAATGGTGCGCAGACCAGCAGTTTCGTTGCCCGTGGAGAAACGCATACCTATCGTCAATTACGCACCACTCACTTCTTCGATTACAAGCCTGTCTTCTAAGCGGTTATAGCCGAATCGAACAAGAACTCGCAGGAGCAGAACAACTCTGACATCAGCAACAGCGGCGCTCTTGCCCTGAACATCTTCGGGGATGGCTGATGATACCATTCCCGAAGATGTTTTCTCAACCTGCAGCCGCTTCAATCTCAATCGGCCCCTTTCTGCGCAGAACGACTCCACAATTCACAGGCCGTCTGCGAGGCCAATCTGGCAGATTTTTCCGCCAGTCAGCCACCCACTGGAGTTTGTCTTCACTCCGTCTGCCCGCCGGACGACGATTTTTGACTGCAACAAATTGATCCGGCGGTTCAATATTCAGCGAGAAGAGTGAAGGTCTTGAGGGGCTCTTGAGTAACACTCCCCTTTTGCCCCTGTTGAGGGAGAACGCTGTATCCCTTTGCTGACGCGGGATACAGCGTGTCTTGTCTGATAACTATTTGCTATTATTACATGTTATTTTTTTCTTACCAAACTGCCAATACTTACACCTGTTCCTCTCAAAAGGGCTTGTTATCGATTTTCCCCATGTTAATATTTTCTTTCTTAACCATGTTTTTTTCACTCTGATTTTCCGGCGGGTCCCCTTCGCAATCAGATTCTCTCTCTTTCCACAATAATGACTTCCAGGACAGCACTATGAGCTCAGGGTTCACCCATCTTCATCTCCACACCCAATACAGTCTTCTCGATGGTGCAATCCGCATCAAAGATCTTATCGCCAGATGCAAAGAGTATGATATGGACGCGGTTGCCATCACCGACCACGGCGCCATGCTCGGTGCTCTTGAATTCTATCTCGCCTGCAAAGCAGCCGATATTAAACCCATTATTGGCTGTGAGTTCTACATCGCCCCCATGGGACGCACGTGCACGGACAATGTTCCCGAAAACCAGCGCAACCATCTTGTGCTGCTGGCAATGAATTACACCGGCTATCAGAACATGATGCATCTGGCCACCGTTGCCCAGCTCGAAGGTTACTACTATAAGCCGCGTATCGATATGGAGTTACTGCGCGAATATAACGAAGGTATTATCGCTCTCACAGCCTGTCTCAAGGGCGAAATTCCGTGGATGATTTACCAGAACAACATGGAAGGTGCCCGCCTGAAGGCAAAGGAATATCACGAGGTTTTCGGTGACCGTCTCTACTTTGAGCTGCAGGAAAACGGTATTCCCGCCCAGCAGGGGGTAAACGACGGCATGAAGCAGCTCGCCTCGGAGATGGGAGTAAAACTTGTTGCCACCAACGACTGTCACTATCTCAACAAGGAGGATGCCCACGCCCATGAGATTCTCCTCTGCATCCAGACCGGGAGACCGATGAGTGATCCCAGGCACTTTCGTTTCTCTACCGACGAGTTCTACTTTAAATCTCCAGAGATTATGAAACGCGCTTTTGACCACTGTCCGGAGGCAATTGTCACCACTCAGGAAATTGTTAATCGCTGTGATCTCGAAATTCCCCTTGGGAACTACTCCTTTCCCGATTTTCCCATCAAGGAAGGAGAGACTGCCGAGTCAATGTTCACCAGAGAATGTCTCGACGGCATCGAAGAACGCTTCAATGACATGCGCGCTGCTGGCATCTACACAGAGGAGAAAGCAAAACAGTATCGAGCCCGACTTGATATGGAGATGAAAGTCATTATCACCATGGGCTTTCCCACCTATTTTCTCATCGTCGCAGACTTTATTGTCTGGGCCAAGAACAATGATATCCCCGTGGGGCCGGGGCGCGGTTCCGGCGCGGGCAGTCTTGCCGCCTTCTGTATGAAGATTACCAACATCGACCCCCTGCCCTACGGACTGATATTTGAGCGTTTTCTCAATGTAGAACGGATCAACATGCCTGACTTTGATGTCGATTTCTGTCAGGAACGACGCGGTGAGGTTATTGACTATGTTCGCCGGACTTACGGCGGGATAACTCAGGTGGCCCAGATTATCACCTATGGAACCATGAAAGCCCGGGGGGTGGTGCGGGACGTCGGTCGGGCACTGGATATTCCCCTGCCGGTGGTGGACAAGGTCGCAAAACTGATTCCTGATGAATTAAAGATGACCCTTGTCAAGGCACTGGACATTGAGCCTAAAATTAAAGATATGGCTGCCAGTGACCCTCAGATAGCAGAACTGCTGAAGGTATCACAGACCCTTGAAGGACTGGCCCGCCACACCTCAACCCACGCCGCCGGAGTTGTCATTTCCCCCGGTCCGATGGACCGCTTTCTGCCCCTTGCACGAGGCAGTGAAGAGAAAAACAGCGATCAGCCGGGAGGGAAAAAAGAGAAAAAGAAATTCACCACCATCACTCAGTATGACGGCTATCACACGGAGAAAACAGGCCTGATCAAATTTGACTTCCTTGGTCTGAAGACACTCACCGTCATTCACAAGGCAGTAAAACATATCAAAAAGGACAAGGGACTCGACCTTAATATTGACACGATCCCCCTGGATGATCCCGAGACCTTCGCCCTGCTCTCCCGAGGAGATGCCCTTGGCGTCTTTCAACTGGAGAGTTCGGGGATGCGCGACCTTGTAACGAAGATGGCTCCGGAGCAGTTCAGTGATCTTATCGCTCTAGTAGCCCTCTATCGGCCGGGACCGCTTGAGTCCGGCATGGTGGATGACTTTGTCGATACCAAGCATGGCCGCAAGGAGGCGGTCTACCCACTGCCCCAGCTTGAAGATGTTTTGCGTGAGACCTACGGCGTCATCGTTTACCAGGAACAGGTAATGAAGATCGCCAACATCCTTGCCGGCTACAGCCTCGGAGCTTCCGATTTATTGCGGCGGGCGATGGGGAAAAAGAAAAAGGAAGAGATGGCCAAACAGAAGGTCTCTTTCCTCGCAGGGGCGAAAAATCTCAATGTTCCCATGGACAAAGCCGAATATATCTTTGATCTGATGGCGAAATTCGCCGGTTACGGATTCAACAAATCGCACTCTGCAGCATACGCCCTGGTCTGCTATCAGACCGCATGGCTGAAGGCACACTACATGCCGCAGTTCATGGCTGGCCTGCTCTCCTGCGATAAAAACAACACCGAGAAAGTGGTGCGTTATATTACAGAATGCCGCGATCATGATGTGGCCGTTCTGCCACCGGATATTAATGAGAGTTATATCGACTTCAGTGTTAAAAATGACCGGGTACGTTTTGGTCTTGCAGCAATTAAAAACGTTGGAGAATCAGCTCTAAAAATCATTATTGCCGAACGTGAAGAGTCCGGTTTCTATAAATCAATCAGTGACTTCTGTAACCGGGTAGACTCCCGCAGGGTAAACAGTCGGGTTATTGAGGCTCTGATAAGGGCGGGAGCCTTCGACTCCCTCGGCTACCGGCGCTCACAGTATATGGCGGTACTGGAACAGGTGATGGAGCAGGCTAAAGCAGTACAGCGGGACAAGCAGAGTGGTCAGCTGTCTCTTTTCGGCGTAGTCCCTGAGTCTGAGCAGGCCATCCCTTCCACTGAGATTACCATGCCCTCCATTGATGAATGGGACGAAAAAGATAAACTTGCCTGGGAAAAAGATGCTGTGGGGTTCTATATTACTGGTCATCCTCTCAACGATGTCATGTCCGCGTTGAAAACCGTTGTCGACTGTCAGATCGATGAACTCAAGGATTGGCCCGATGAAGGTGCAGTGCGCATCGGTGGCCTGATTAAGAGCATAAAACTCCACCGCAGTAAAAAAGGAGACGCCATGGCCTTTATTTCGGTGGAAGATGTCTTTGAGAGCATAGAGGTGGTGGTCTTCCCGCGAACCTTTGAGCAATGTTCCGAGGTTCTCAAAAGTGAAGGTCCGATAGTGGTGCTCGGACGAGTGCAGCAGGAAGAACACGGGCCAAAGATTATCGCCGAAAGTGTGGATACGCTCGACGACGCACGGGCGAAATATACCGATTCTGCCACCCTTAAAATTCCAGCAGACCTCGTGAATCGACCTTTTCTGGAAAAGATAAAGGACATATTTTTTTCATGGCATGGAACTGTCCCTTTGAAGATAACCCTCGATTTCAAGGATCTTGGCGAAGTAGATGTGGACGTACTTTCCGATCTCAAAGTTCGCCCCTGCCAGGAGTTGACCCTGGAACTCAGAAAGGTTTTTCCTGATGAGAAGGAACCTGTTCGTTTCCACGGAAGACCTACCCGGATTGAGAATCGTAAGCGGAAATGGGGTGGTCCGAGAAGTAATTAAGTCTTCGAATCAAGCTGAGAGTGCAGGGAAAAAAGAGTATTGGAAAATGGGGAAAATTTTGATTAAGACTCAGAAAGAGTCCCCCGTTCTCCTGCTGAGCCTCGAAGATGAAAGAAAGAGGAGCTGTTTCATTCCCATAATGCAAAAATAAAATCTCTTCCACAATACAACCATGACTCCTGCCGTAAAAACCGCCAAAAAGAAAAAGATCCAATATACCCTGCACGAATACCAGCATGATGCCTCGGCTGATTCCTACGGCATGGAAGCCGCAGAAAAACTTGGTGTGCCCCCGGAACGGGTTTTCAAGACACTTGTTGTCAGCCTTGACCAAAAAGAGCTGGCCGTCTGTATCATTCCCGTGAATGCCATGCTCAGCATGAAAAAAGCGGCAAAAGCAGCCGGGGCCAAAAAAGCTGTAATGGCGAAACCCGATGAGGTGCAGCGCAGCACCGGGTATGTCCTCGGCGGTGTGAGCCCTCTTGGTCAGAAAAAACGCCTGCCCACCTTCCTTGAGAGTTCGGCACAGGCGGTCGAGACGATCTTTGTCAGTGCCGGACGTCGCGGAATGGATCTTGAACTCACACCTCAGGCCCTGCTTGAAGCAACTGGGGGCAGCTTTGCTGACCTCGAACAGGAATAATACCATTTACATTTTGTATTGACCAGAGAACGCAACTGCGTAGACATCTTTTTTGGCGATTACGAATGAGTAATAATTCGTGTTTATCCGAGTCTCTTCGTGGTTCCTTTTGCAATTTGTAACCACGAATAGGCACGAATTTTCACGAACAGGGTGAGAGAATAATACGTTTCCACTCCAATTTTGAATGCGTAACGTTCAGTAACAGACCGACTCGCA
>Ga0172378_10000664_pt1 | contig 30487 bp, 24 predicted proteins | sample GrowelOW332metaG_FD_119755 | JGI IMG/M metagenome (GOLD analysis project Ga0172378, IMG submission 119755) | Groundwater microbial communities from an aquifer near a municipal landfill in Southern Ontario, Canada - Pumphouse #3_1 metaG | ecosystem: Environmental > Aquatic > Deep subsurface >...
CCGGGTTCCTTAAACTTCCTGAACTATGCGAGGGATTGCGGAATTAGTGTTTTTTATATTACCAACAGGAAAGAGCATTTGAAGGATGCCACTATAGCGAATTTGAAGAATCTGGGTTTCCCACAGGCTGATGAGGATCATGTGATTATGCGAACTTCTGAGAATAGTAAAGAAGCGAGAAGAGTTTTCTTGTCAGACAAATACCATATCTCGCTGCTTTTTGGTGATAACCTCGAAGACTTTTCAGATGTGTTTGAGGCCAAGTCCAATTCAGGCCGTGCAACTGCAACTGATAATCTGCAAAAAGAGTTTGGAAAAAGGTTTATTGTACTACCCAATTCTATGTATGGCGAATGGGAGACAACCATTTACAAATCGGATAAAAAGATGCCCGACAGCCTGAAGTTTATGAACCGGCGTAAAGCTTTGCAAGGCTTTTAACTAAAAAAAACAACCACTACCCATTGCAGTGGTTGTTTTTTGCAGTTGCGGGGCTATTTATTTAGTCAATAGTAATTGAGAAAGGTAAACGCGCCTGCACCCCCTGCATATTATAAAATGACTGGATTTCCTTATAATAAGGATAGAAAACTCCAAACTTTTCTTTAAGCAAGGTTTCATCAGATGAACCTGAAATATCTTCCATTAATTGGGTAAAGGGATCTTTTTGTTTTGGTAAAGATATGATACGGTAATCATCAAGCTTAGCCATGGAAGCTGCAATTTTAACAGCTTTGTTGATTCCACCGGTACCATCTACCAGTTGAATGCGTAATCCGTCAATACCGCTCCATACCCGTCCTTGTCCAATACTGTCCACATTGGCATTGGTCATAGATCGTCCTTGGGCAACATGACCAACAAAGGTTCCATAAATTTTCTCAACAGAGTTGGTCATCACTTTTGATTCATAAGGAGTCATAGGCCTGGTTACTGAGATGTAATCAGAGTTCTGATTGGTTTTAACCTGATCAAAGGTAATGCCAAGCTTATTATTAAAGAATTTTTGGAAATCAGGGATGATGCCAAACACACCAATTGAACCCGTAAGTGTAGTGGGATTAGCAATGATACTGTCGGCAGCACAAGCGATATAGTAACCACCTGATGCAGCATAGTCACCCATAGAGGCAACAACCGGTTTTTTCTCTTTTGCAAGTACAATTTCACGCCAAATAACATCGGATGCCAAGGCGCTACCTCCACCGGAGTTGATTCTGAATACGATTGCTTTAACGTCGTCGTCAAGCCTGGCTTTACGTATGGCTTTTGAAATGCGTTCAGAACCAATATTATCTTCCGTTCCTTCGCCACTTACAATATCGCCAACGGCATAAATAATTGCTATTTTGTTCTTTGATCTTTTTTCGGCTTTTAGTGGCTTAGTCTCTTTGTATTTGTTCAGACTGATCAGTTCAATCTTGTCGTTTTCCCCTATTCCGATTTTTGATCTGAGCAAAGCAAGAAATTGATCCTTGTATGTAACCTGGTCAGCAAAGCCATAGGATACTGCATCCTGAGCAGTTTCGAGTGAAAGGGAATCGGCAACTTGTGATAACTTGCCGGTAGGGATATTCCTTACCAGGCTTATCTGGTTAAGCATATGATTCCAGATTGCACCAATATAGGTCATTGTTTGTTCTTTATTGGCTTCGCTCATTTTATCAGAAATCAGAGGTTCAATGGCACTTTTATACTTGCCATGGCGAATAATCTGAGCATTGATGTCAAGCTTGGTTAGCAGACCTTTTATAAACAATACCTGGCCGGTAAGACCTTTAAAGTCAATAGATCCTTCGGGATTGATGCATATCTGATCTGCCACAGATGCGAGGTAATAAGCTTTTTGAGAATACACTTCGCCATAAGCATAAATGAACTTGCCTGATTTCTTAAACTCAAGTAATCCGTTACGCAGCTCCTCAGCGGTAGCAATGCCTGAGGGAACATCACTCATGTCAAGATAAATGCCACTTATTGCATCGTCTTCACTTGCTTTTTTAAGCAGATCAAGTGTTTCAAGCAAACCGGGGACATTGGTGGTTTTAAACATGTTGCTGCCACCGAATTCAAAAGGAGCAGAAGGACTGCGTTCAGGAACATCTTGGTTGAAAGTAAGATGTAATACTGATTTGGGTTTAAGAACAACTTCCTGTTTGCCTGCTAAAGAAACTATTGAGGCAATAAACATGAATAATAGGAAGAACATGATGAGCATGGTTAATATAAAACCAGCCATTGATGCAAGCATAAATTTGAAAAACTGTCTCATAGGTTACCTGATTTGATTAGCTTGTCAAAGTTAATGTTATTCTTCTGAAAAACACATTACATTTGTAAGATAAATTATCATTTATGAATGAAGTGTACTTGCTATTGGGAAGTAATCTGGGTAACCGTGAGGCGAATTTTAAGCATGCTTTGGAGCTATTGTCGGAGAAGATAGGGAAAATTATAAAGTCATCGTCAGTTTATGAAACAGAGCCATGGGGTACTGACATACCGATTCCGTATCTGAATAGCGTTGTAAAAATGGAGACTATGCTGGATGCTTTTAACCTGCTTAAAGCAACACTTGGAATAGAGAAAGTACTTGGCAGGCAAAGAGGAATAGAAAAGAATATTCCGAGGACAGCAGACATAGATATACTATTATTTAACCATGAAGTTATCGAATCAGAACAGTTAATTATTCCTCATAAGCGGATGCATGTACGCAGGTTCGTTTTAGTACCTTTGGCTGAAATTGCTCCTGATTATGTTCACCCGCTGTTGAATATAAGTATCAAACAGTTGTTGGATTCCTGTGCTGATAAACGATGGGTAAAGTTGTATAATCACGATATAGAGAAAGAATAATCAGGTTGTGCAGAATGTAAAATCACGCTACGCAGAATGAATCATTACATTGCGATAGAAGGAACTATTGGTGTCGGGAAGACTTCATTAGCCACAATGCTGGCATCTGAATACAATGCCAGGCTGATACTGGAACAGTTCGAGGAAAATAACTTCCTGCCGAAGTTTTACAAAGAACCTGATAAATATGCTTTTCCGTTGGAACTTTCATTCCTGGCGAGCAGATTTCAACAATTAAAAACCGAATTATCGGTAACTGATCTATTTAGGAATCTCATCATTTCTGACTACATCATCAATAAGTCATTGATCTTTTCGAAAGCTACGTTGCCTGATGACGAATATAATCTATTCACCCGGCTTTTTAATATAATCAACCTTACGTTGCCCGGTCCTGATATGTTAGTGTATTTATATGCTTCAGTCAACAGGCTGAAATCCAATATAATACTTAGAGGCCGTTCGTATGAGCAGGAAATTGAAAGTACATATTTACAGCGCATTCAAAGTGGTTATTTCGATTATCTTCGTCAACAAAAAGATATGACCATACTGATCATTGACACGAATAAGCTGGATTTTGTGAATAATCCGGCACATTATAAATGGATCAGGGAAACAATATTCCAATCCTATAGCAGAGGTATTCACACCATAGAATACAAGTAATTTTAATTTAACGATTACAGGATTTTGCTTTATATTTGGAATCAGGATCAGGCAGGGATAATACTATAAACAATTTTCATGTTAAGCTTGACTCCACGGCAATCAGCATAATTATTTAACAGATAACAAAGCTTACCTGATGATACAGATAAACGGATTAATGATAATTGGAGAGGTTGTTTTATTGTTGGTGATTTGTGCTATCCTTTATTTCTATTATCAGAGACTTGTTAAACAAAAGAATGAAGTAATCAACCTGCTTCAGGAGAAAAATGAGTCGATCTTATTAGCGCAGGATGAATTAAAGCATGCTAAAGAAAAAGCAGAAGAATCAGATAAGTTAAAGTCATCTTTTCTTGCTAATATGTCGCATGAAATCAGGACGCCGTTGAATGCAATTATGGGTTTCTCCTCTTTATTGCTGCAATCCAATCCTGATGAGGAAGAGAAAAAAGAATATGTTGAAATTATCCACAATAATAGTAACAAGTTGCTCGATCTTATGGATGAGGTATTTAACATAGCTCTGATTGAATCAGGAATAACTAAAATGTATAAAGAGGCTTGTCCTGTTAATGAATTATTAGCCAGTCTGATTACACATTTTAATTTAGAAAAGGAGCAAATTGGTAAAAACGATGTAAACATCAGGATCCGACGGTCATCAAAAGATAATTCCTTTTCGCTTTTTACTGACCCCCGGAAGCTAAGGCAAACATTGTACAACCTTATTGAGAATGCGCTCAAGTATACGGATGAAGGATCTATTGAGATAGGGTATGAACTGACAGATAACTCCATGGTTGAATTTTATGTTAAAGATACTGGTATCGGTTTCCCTCAAGAGAAACTCGATGTGGTATTCCAGCGTTTTCGCCAGGCAGATGACAGCAATACACGCCATTATGGCGGAATCGGATTGGGCTTAACGTTGTCGCAAAAATTTGTTGAGATGATGGGAGGATATATGCGTGCGGAATCCCGACCCGGAGTTGGTTCAGCGTTCTATTTTTCTATTCCCTATCAATCTAAAGAAAACTTTATTAAATAAACAAGCTGTTCCATGGAACAGCTTGTTTAAATCTTATTTGAAACGCTATTAGTTATTATACTCTTTAAGTGAGTCCATTAATTTTTTTCTGGTAAAGAATATCCTGCTTTTTACTGTGCCTATTGAAAGGTTGAGATTGTCGGCAATTTCCTTATACTTATAGCCTTTAGTATGCATTTCAAACGGTGCGCGCTGATCCTCCTGCAGTTTTGAAATGCCTGCTTCTAATTCCTTTGTTTGTAACTGAGAATCAGGTGAAGCAAAATCGGATCGACGAGGTATATTCAAAAAGTATAAATCTTCAGTAGTATCTACTATTGTATTAGCCTTTTGGTTGCGACGGTAATTGTTGATGAAAGTGTTTTTCATGATAGTGTAGGTCCACGCTTTCAGGTTTGTGTTTTCTTCAAATTTATCCTTATGGACAAGTGCCTTAAGATAAGTATCCTGTAGCAAATCTTTTGCTTCCTCTTTATTATTAGTCAGCGTATTTGCAAAATATGAAAGGTTGTCATGTAAGCTCAGTAGCTTGCTGTTGAATTCTATTGCTGTCATAACACTTTGTTATTTAAATTGTGTATAAACTGTTTAACAAAAATGATGCTCAACTGTCAAAAGTGGTTACATTTTAATGTAGAATTAATGTTCAAAAAAAGGCCATCAAACGTAAACAATTGAAACTAAATGAAATCACAATTCCATAAAGTGTTTAATAAAAAGCCTTTTATAAAGCATAAAAAGATAACAATATGGGGAAAGTCCTAATTTAGGACATGCATTGTCCGGTTATTGGAAAACCAGATAGGGATTATGGTTTGTTTAATGTATTACATTGACAATGTTCTGTTTGCGAACATTTTAAAAATAGCAAATTGTCCTTAATGGGGACAATTCATTTGCAATAAAAGAAAGTGTTGATAATGAGCAGTTTCTATAAGCTCTTAAGAAGTTCCATGAAGTGTGCAGGTTGTTCAATGATTTCAACATTTTCAGGCAGGGTAATGGAATGTACCCGAGTTTGTGCACCTGAAATAAACACTTTTTTATTAATAAAAGTCTGACTGATCTGATTGACTGTTTCGGTATATTTCTTTAATTGAATCGGTGTGGTAAAAGAAGTGAAGATATAATCAATGTTCTTTTTGTCATTTATCATTGGCAGGTTGTCCAATGGCAGTGCTTGCGCAAGATAAATACTATTATGACCGGCTTCCCTCAATAAGTAGTTATAGAAAAGTAGAGTAAGCTCATTCCATTCATTAACCGGAAGGAACATTAGAAATGTCTTTGGGTTATCATTAACATTGCCAACCTGACCATCAATGGCAATGATTAGCTTTTGCCGGATAAGGTTTGCAATAAAGTTTTCCTGGGCTGAATAAATAGAATCCGACATGCGAAGCATATCAAGGTATTCAAAGAATGGGTAAAGTATTCGGGTCACTGCTTCATCAAAACCTAAACTAATAACAGATGAAGAGAGGACTCTTTCGAACCGCGATTCGTCAAAATCAATCATGGCAAGGATAAGCTGTTCTGTTTGATTTTTATCGTCATGGAATGATTCTGAAAGATCAGTGATCCTGTCATTGATCTCTTGGTCATTCATAGATACAATGTTTGATATCTTAATTCCATTTCGGTTTAGGATAGCAACATTAAGCAACTTCTTCAGATCATTGTCAGTATAGTGTCTTATATTGGTAAGCGTACGCTCAGGCTCAAATAGCTGGTATCTTCTTTCCCAAATTCGTATAGTATGTGCTTTGATTCCGGAAAGCAACTCCATATCTTTAATAGAGTATTTAACCATTTCCTGTTGTTATATTAATAAAATGTGATTTTTTAATTAGAGGTTATTAACACCAGAGTTGCGAAATTGTTTTTACACTTGCACAGCGCTTCATTTGAAGCGCTTTAATCAGTTATTAATCCTTCGACTTTATTAAGTGCTGCTTCCAGTCCATTCACATCTTTGCCTCCTGCTGTGGCAAAATGGGATTGTCCGCCACCGCCACCTTTAATTTCTTTAGCAAGTTCCTTAACCAGAGTTGAAGCATTGAGGTTCCTTTGTTTAACCAAAGCTTCTGAAATGGCAACCGTAAGCAAAGGCTTGTTTTCATGAACGGAACCTAATACCACAATAAGATCATCAGTGCCACTTATTAATTTGAATACGAGGTCTCTTGCTGCATTAGGTTCAAGATTTTCTTTAGCAGTGATTAATCTGAACAGTTCAAATTGTTTGTACTGTTCTGACAAATGGGCTTGCATAGAATTTATCTTTTCCGTTGTAGCTTTTTCAATTTCACTCCTTAACTCTGAATTTTCATCTATCAGGTTTTTCACAGCTTTTATAGGATCATTTGCATTCTTTAGCAGCCTTTTAAGCTCATTTATCAAATCGGTCTGCTCAGAATAATAGGATTCGGCAGTTACACCTGTTATGGCTTCAATACGCCGGACACCGGCAGCAATGGCAGATTCGGAAACTATTTTAAACAATCCGATTTGACCGGTAGCAGGAACATGGGTCCCACCGCATAGTTCAATAGAGTCGCCGAATTTTATCATTCTTACGGTATCACCATATTTTTCTCCAAAGAGGGCAATTGCTCCTTTGCTTCTGGCCTGTTCAATAGAAATGGATTTCCATTCTTCTTTAGTATCGTTTTTACGGATCAGGCTGTTGACTATTTGCTCAACCTGGTGGATTTCAGCATCGCTCATTTTTTGGAAATGGGCAAAGTCAAAACGTAAGTAGTCTGGATTTACAAAGGATCCCTTTTGCTCAACATGAGTGCCAAGGACAGCCCTTAAAGCTTTATGAAGCAAGTGAGTGGCCGAGTGATTATTGGAGGTCTTGATTCTGTTTTCTTCTGACACCTTAGCATGAACTTGCTTTTCAGGTGATGCAGGTATTTCAGAACAAAGGTGGATGGATAAGTTATTCTCTTTCTTAGTGTCATAAACAATGATTTGCTGACCGAGAGATTCTAATATGCCAACATCTCCTACCTGTCCGCCTGATTCAGCATAGAAAGGCGTTTCAGCCAGAACAACCTGGTAGTATGTTTTCCCTTTGGAAATTACTTTTCGGTACCGGGTAATATAGGTGTCCGTTTCAAGAGTGTCGTAACCTATAAACTTTTCGATCTGATCATCCACCAGAATCACCCAGTCGTCAACATCAATACTTGCATCCTTACGTGAGCGTGCTTTCTGCAATTGCAGGTTATGTTGAAAAGCTTCCATTTCAACATCAAGATCCAGTTCCCTAGCCATCAGGCATGTTAAATCAATAGGGAAGCCGTAAGTATCATATAATTCAAAGGCAAAATCACCTGAGATACTTGCATTTGGATTATTCTCCGTGTACTGATTAAATTTGATGATACCATGTGACAGTGTACGCAAAAAAGAAGCTTCTTCTTCATGTATGACCTTTATTATTAAATCTTTTTGCGTATTTAGCTCTGTAAAATAAGCGCCCATTTCATCAATGAGTACCGGGACTAACTTATTGATGAAAGGCTGGTCCAGGTTCAGGAAAGTATAACCATAGCGAACAGCCCGACGTAAAATTCGGCGTATTACATAGCCTGCTTTATTATTTGAAGGTAGTTGCCCATCGGCAATTGCAAAAGCGATGGCTCTGAGGTGGTCAGCAATAACTCGCATAGCAACATCTGTTGATGGAGCGTTTCCATATTTAATGTTGCACAGTTTAGAAATTTCACTGATGAGAGGTTGAAAAACATCAGTATCATAATTTGACTTTTTATGTTGCAGTACCATACATAATCTTTCAAAACCCATTCCGGTATCAACATGCTTTGCAGGAAGTGGTAATAAAGAACCATTGGCTGTCCGATTAAATTCCATGAATACCAGGTTCCATATTTCAATTACGAGCGGATCACCAGCATTGACCAGAGAAGTACCATCAATTTTTTGCATGTCAGCATCGTCGCGGAGGTCTACATGTATTTCGGAACATGGGCCGCAGGGACCTGAGTCGCCCATTTCCCAGAAGTTATCTTTCTTGTTACCTCTGATTATCCTTTTAGGTTCTATGAGCTTTTCCCAATAGCCATAGGCTTCCATATCAGGTTGAAGGCCATCACCTTCATCACCGCCAAATATGGTCACATAAATACGATCCTTTTCTATCTTTAAGACTTCAGTAAGCAATTCCCATGACCACTCAATGGCTTCTTTTTTGAAATAGTCGCCGAAAGACCAGTTGCCTAACATTTCAAACATAGTGTGATGGTATGTATCGTGACCGACTTCTTCAAGGTCATTGTGTTTGCCTGAAACCCTGAGACACTTTTGGCTGTTAGCAATACGAGGATATTTAACAGGTGAGTTACCAAGGAATATATCTTTAAACTGGTTCATTCCGGCATTGGTAAACATGAGAGTAGGGTCATTTTTTACTACCATCGGCGCGGATGAAACAAGGTGATGTTGTTTTGATTCAAAGAAATTTAAAAAGCTCTGCCTTATTTCTTTTGCATTCATATACTGTGAGTTAAAGAAAGTTGTGTAAAGAAGTTTATTATTATTTATTACTTTTGAGGTTGCAAATTTAGTTTAAAATGTTAATTTTGCGACATCCTCCTAATAAGAGGGCTGTGAGAAAAGGTTAATTATTATTTCATTTAACACCATTTCATGCCAAAGGTAAGATATCACTTCAATCCCAAATCACTTAAAATAGAGAAAATACAGGTAACTCTTCGTCAGAAGGTTGCCCGCTTATTATCAGTAGTCGCTACCGGTTTAGTGTTTGCAACCGTAGTATTGCTCTTAGCATATAATTTTTTGGAATCACCCAAAGAAAGAATGCTTGAGCGGGAGCTGGACCAATATGGACTTCAGTATAAAATTCTTAATGATCGTTTGGCACAGGTCCAATCTGTAGTTTCTGATTTGCAAGATCGCGATGATAACATTTACAGAGTTATTTTTGAGTCAGAACCTATTCCTTCCTCTGTAAGGAAAGCAGGCTTTGGTGGTACTGACCGTTATGAAAAGCTTGAAGGTTATAAGAACTCAGAAATTATTAAGAGTACTACCCAAAAGCTTGATATAATTACAAGTCAGTTGTATGTCCAGTCAAAATCATACGATGAGGTATTTGAGCTTGCAAAGAAAAAAGAAGATATGATGGCTTCTATTCCGGCTATACAACCCATTTCGAATAAGAAACTCAGAAGAATAGGCTCTTATTACGGTTATCGTACAGATCCATTTTATAAGGTAACAAAATTCCATGAAGGGATTGACTTTACTGCCAGTGTTGGCACAGAAATATATGCAACAGGTGATGGAACGGTAGTCAGCGTTGAAAGATCAAGAGGTGGATATGGTAACTGCATTGTTGTGAATCATGGTTTTGGATACCAGACCTTGTATGCCCATCTTTCAAAAATGGATGTAAGAAGAGGTCAAAAAGTTACGCGTGGTCAGGTAATAGGCAGAGTAGGGAATACTGGAAAATCGACGGCTCCGCACATACACTATGAAGTGCATAAGGGAAGTAAATCAGTTGATCCTATTAATTACTTCTTCAATGACATTACGCCTGAGGAATATGAATTGATGACTGAATTGTCACAACGTCCTTCACAGACACTTGATTAGACAATATTATGCCATACAAAAAACCTGTTATAAAAAAGGTTTATTATCGTATTGGTGAAGTAGCCGAGATGTTTGATGTGAATATTTCCCTGATCCGTTTTTGGGAAAAGGAGTTTGATATCATCAAGCCCTTTAGAAATAAAAAAGGCAACCGTTTTTTTACACAGGCTGATGTGGATAATTTTCATATTATATATCACTTGGTAAGAGAAAGCGGCTATACATTGCAGGGAGCCCGTGAAAAGCTGAAAGGAAACTTTGCTGAAGTTGCCGACAATCACCAGGTGGTAAAAACTCTGCAGGAAATAAAAACCTTTCTGCTAAACCTTAAAGAAGAACTGTAATTAATTTCATAAGCTTGTTTCATAAAGCATCAGGAGAAGTTTTGTGATTACACTAGTCAGTTATCCTGATTATACTCATTAATTACCTGAGTATGATCGTAAATATTACCAAGTGTAATGATCAGGCAACCTAAGTAGACTAATCTATTCCCCGAGAATTATATTAACTTATGCAGGGCATTATGATAATGTTTGCTGAGTATTATGATCTTATGTCCTTATTGAAGGATAAATACCCTTATAGATTTTCATCAAATGATACCAACAATGAGCATCAATTTTTACACTGGGTATAATTACAAATAATTTTTGTTAGCCAGATAATTGACCACATAATCCGTTACCCCTTCTTCGAGTGATTTGAATCCATCTGCATATCCTGCATATAGCAGTTTATGAATGTCAGCTTCTGTAAAGTATTGGTATTTATCCCTGATGTCAATAGGAGTATCAATGAATTCAATGGATGGTTGTTTCCTGATGGCTTTAAAAGTTGCATTGACCAGGTCGACAAATGTGCGTGCTTTACCAGTGCCCAGGTTATACAACCCGGAAGCAGGCTTATTTTGCATCATGAAAAGAAGTACATTCACAACATCCTTTACATAAACGAAATCACGAAGCTGTTCACCATCTTTAAAGTCAGGCCTGTGTGATTTGAAAAGCTTTACACTACCGGTTTCTTTAATCTGTCTGTATGAGTGAAATATAACTGATGCCATTCTTCCTTTGTGATACTCGTTAGGACCATAAACATTAAAGAATTTCATACCAGCCCAGAATGGAGGAGTGTGTTTTTGTTGTAAAATCCATTTATCTGCTTCATTCTTTGATTCACCATAAGGGTTTAAAGGTTTAAGCTCATTGACAATTGCGTGGTCATCAATATAACCATATTCTCCCAAACCGTACGTAGCTGCTGAAGAAGCATAAACAAGAGGAATGATATATAGCGTGCAAAGTCTGAATACTTCTTTTGAATATTCCAGGTTAAGTTTATTGAACACCTCAACGTTGAATTCGGTAGTATCGGTTCTTGCACCAATGTGAAAAATAAAGTCAACTGCAGAATGGTGTTCATTCAGCCAATCAAAAAAACTATTTCGGTCTACCTGTAAATATATTTCTTTACCGGCGAGGTTAGCATCTTTTTCTGTTTTACTAAAATCATCAACAACTACTATATGGTTATACCCTGAGGCTAAGAGTTTTGAAATCAGGCAACTTCCAATAAAGCCTGCGGCTCCTGTTACTACTATCATGTTTGCTTATTGTTTTTCTATATTCTTTGTAAATCCATAAGATGATAACATCAGTTTGAAAACATCCGTGTTGTCAATCATTCCTTTAAATTGATCGGCTCCTTTGCCAAAAGCGAATAATGCGACAGGAGATGCTGAATGATGATCGGTAGAGAAATTTGGTTGCATCTTTCCCTTTATAGAATCATTTTCAACCAGGGTAAGTCCGCCGGTTTCATGATCAGCAGTAATGATTACTAATGTTTCAGGATGCTTTTCAGCGAAATCAAGAACAACACCTACTGCTTTATCAAAATCGTTGAGTTCGGTCAATACGTATTTAATATTCTTATCATGTCCACCGAAATCAATTTGCGAACCTTCAACCATCAGGAAAAAGCCATTATCATTTTGCGAAAGCAGATCAAGTGCTTTAGAAACAGCAATTGGCAGCATATCACCTCGTCCATCCATGACTTTAGGCGCATGGCCAGGATAAAGCAATCCGGCAAGTTTTCCGGTCTTATATTTTCCTAATTCATCAATACTATATGCAATTTGATAATTACGGGCTTTTAAACTGTCAATCAGATTTAATTTATCAGTACGATTACTAAACTGATCCAATCCGCCTCCAATGAATACATCTACATCGTTATTGAGGAATTGTTTCGCAATTTCGGAAGCCTGACCACGGTTTTGAACGCATGCTACAAATGCTGCAGGAGTAGCATGGGTAATTTCAGATGTAACAACAAGCCCGGTAGAAAGCTGGTTCTCTTCAGCTATCTTAAGGATACTTTTCAATGGTTTATTTCCAGTTGATACCCCGATAGAACCATTATTAGTTTTGGAACCTGTAGCAAGTGCAGTTCCTGCAGCCGCTGAATCAGTCACATCATCGTTGGCTGATAAAGTTTTTACAAGAGCAGTATTTGTACAGCGTAAAATATTAAGGTTGTCAGCAGTAGCAGTCATAGCTGCATATATTTGAGGAATACCCATCCCATCGCCAATCATCAGGATAATGTTTTTAGCATGGGTGCTTGGGATTGTTGAGTCAGATTGATTTTGAGCAAATGAAGTTTGAACTAGTCCGCTAATTAGCAGAATTAGCAGGGTAATATTGATTCTTTGAGTCATGCCTGTAAATTATAATGTACAAAAGTACCAATAAATTGACATTGAAAACAGTGTAAAAGCACAGGCGTACTTTATTTTATTGTTAAATATTACCCTCAATATAATAAAACATCAGAGTTGATGTAAGGATTGTAACAAGATAGACGAAGTAAAGCCATTAAATTTATTTCTGTTTAAGGGAGGAAATAAAAAGAGGTGTTTGGATTTTAACTATTTGAAAAATTAATTACATTTACCGGCTAAATCATTTGATTAGAAAAGGACTGATCCTGATTTTGAAGTAATTTTATTGACCTAACAACCTTAAATAAAAATTTATGAAAGAAAAAGCATTCGCTATTCTTAGTGAGTCAAAAGCGGCAAGGTGGACTGCATTAGCTGTAGTCGCCTTTACAATGCTGTGTGGCTATTATTTAGCCGATGTAATGGCACCATTACAACAATTACTTGAAGCTGAAAAACTTTGGAGTGGAAGTGAGTATGGTTTCTTTACCAGTGCATATGGATGGTTCAATGTATTTCTGCTGATGTTGATATTCGGTGGAATTGTTCTTGATAAGATGGGAGTACGTTTTACAGGAATGGGTGCTACTCTGGTAATGGTAATAGGTGCTGCTATTAAATATTGGGCGATTTCTACACACTCACTTGATGGAGCACTTATTATTGGTATAAAAGCCCAGGTGGTAATTGCAGCATTAGGATATGCTACTTTTGGAGTAGGTGTTGAAGTTGCCGGGATTACCGTATCTAAAATTATTGTTAAATGGTTTAAAGGTAAAGAACTTGCTCTTGCTATGGGCCTTGAAATGGCTACGGCTCGTTTAGGTACAGCATTAGCATTATCGACTTCTGCTCCTATTGCCAGGGCTATGCATGATGTTTCTTTCCCGATTCTGCTTTGTTTGATTATGCTGTGTATCGGTATGATATCATTCTTTATCTATACTTTTATGGATAAAAAACTTGATGCTTCGATTGCTGCAAAGAACAAAGAATTAAATACTATTGATGAGGAAGAATCATTTAAGTTGAGCGATATCTTGTTCATTATTAGGAATAAAGGATTTTGGTATATCGCAATCCTGTGTGTATTGTTTTATTCAGCAGTCTTCCCATTCCTCAAGTACGCTTCTAATTTAATGATTAACAAGTTTGCTGTTGATCCTGACTTAGCCGGTTTGATACCAAGCTTGTTGCCATTTGGAACCATTATTTTAACTCCGTTTTTTGGAAATTTGTATGATCGCATTGGTAAAGGTGCAAACATTATGATTATTGGAGCAGTATTACTGATTCTGGTACATACTATGTTTGCAATACCATTCTTAAATAATTATATAATAGCTATTGTTCTTACCATATTACTAGGAATTGCATTTTCACTGGTACCATCAGCAATGTGGCCTTCAGTTCCTAAAATTATTCCTGAAAAGCAATTAGGTACTGCTTATGCGTTGATTTTCTGGATTCAGAACTGGGGATTAATGGGAGTTCCTGCACTCATTGGATGGGTATTGGATAAATATTGCATTATTGGTAAAATAGCAAATGCAGATGGTAAACTTGTAACACAGTATGATTACACTATACCAATGATGATTTTTGCCAGTCTTGGAGTTCTTGCCTTAATCTTTGCATTCTTATTAAAGGCAGAAGATAAGAAAAAAGGCTATGGTTTACAATTGCCAAATATGGAAAAGTAGTTTTTAAAGGTTAAAATAAAAGAGGTAATCTTTTAGTCAGATAACATCGACTAGGATTACCTCTTTTATTTTCTTTTATTCCTGAATCATGGCTTGATATAAATAGGTCTGAAAAAAGAAAAAAACCTGCCGGGATAAGCAGGTTTTTTATTTCTGGTGAGAAAAGTGCAATGATTGCCGGGAAAGAATCATTGCAATGAGAGGAGTGAAAAATTCACTCTGCAAAAGTGAACAGAAAAAAATAAAAATGTGGAGAATCTTTTCAGGCGTCCGTAAAATCTTTTCAGGCGTATGGATTTTCTGAATATTCGTATTTTTCGAACCTGAAAATTTGTCTTTTTTAACTCGATTGTCGGTGAGTAAGTCTAACCGGTATAACTATATTTTGGAAATCAATAAAAGTTGCAGGGTTCTCAATTCTTTTAAGTAGGATATCAACTGCCTGGTTACCCATTTTGAACCCATCCTGATCAACAGTTGTTAATGCCGGATATGCGATTCCAGCGATAGGGTCATTCCCGAAGCCTACAACCTTTATATCTTTTGGTATGTTATAACCGGCTTGCTGAAGTATTTGCATGGCTGCAATGGCTGTAAAATCGTTTACGGCGAATATTCCATCTATAGTCGTTGCCAGTCTGAGTATCTTATTCTTTTCAAGCAAGACTTCATTACGGGTGTCGCATTGTAGAACCAGGTTTGTATCTATTGGAATATTATAATCTTTAAGTGCATTAAAATAACCTTCCATTCTTAATTTGCCGATTTCTAAATGATCAGGTGATGCTAAGTGGAGGATGGTACGAGCACCCTGACCTATTAAATGAGTAGTGGCTAAATAGGCCCCGCCAAAGTCGTCAGTTACAATTCTGTCAGTTGCTACTGTATTACATACCCTGTCAAAAAATACCAAAGGTATCCCGCTATCAATAATGTCTTTAAAGTGATCAGAATCAATAGTCGACTTGCTTTGTGAAATCAAAATGCCATCTACGCGATTGTCAAGCAATAACTGAGTATTGATTACTTCACGTTTGTAATCCTCATTTGACTGGCAAATAATGAGGCGATATCCTTTGGAATAAGCGAGTTCTTCAATACCACTGATAATTGAAGAGAAGAAGTGATGAACAATTTCAGGAATAATCAATCCCAATGTATTGGATCTTTGTTTCTTCAGACTAAGTGCCAGGGCGTTTGGACGGTAGTTAACTTCTGATGCATACTGTTGTACCAGCCTTTTGGTTTCAGTGCTGATATCTGGATGATCCTTTAACGATCTGGAGACGGTAGAAGGGGAAATGCCCAAGGCTTTGGCAATATCATTAATGGAAATCAAGTGAGCTTTCATAAATCTTTTAACAGTAATAATTTTTTATAAAAGTATATTTTTTTTGTTCTCCGAGCGTGTTTAATAATAATAAAATAGCACTAGTCGACCATAAATAATCCATTACGGTAAATCATTGTAATTCGGTATGGTGTTAAGCTCTGTGATTGAATTTGTTTATTTGGTTTGGAAAGAGAGCAATGCTTTGCATATCTCAATAAAAATGTTGACTTTGCCTCATAATTATTAGTATCTTAGGTGAACAATTGATATACACCTTATTGAGGCAGTTTTAACTATTTGGCAAAGAATGTGTTTTATGATATAGAATTCGTTCCACGGGAAGTTTTTTATAGGAGAATATGTTTGTTAACGTTTGTATAAGTTGTTTTTGTTAAAGAACCTAAATATATAGACAAAAAAGTATACTATCTATTAATAAATATGATATCAATGTGCCACATATATATATGTGCATACATGAAGATGCGGTTGAGAATCAATTTTTTAACAACACCAATATAACCAAAACCAAAAAGATGAAGAAGCTTTTTACATTGCTAAAAACTCTGTTTCTTTTACTTTACTTAACAATAACGGCTAGTGGTATTGCGCAAACTATTACTGTGAAAGGTAAAATTACAGATGAAGCTGATGGTAAGACTATGCCAGGGGTTACCATTGCTGTTAAAAATATGACTATTGGAACTGTTTCTGATATAAATGGGCAATATAGCCTTAATGTGAACAGAGGAGCTACCCTGGTATTTTCATTTATCGGATATACTACAACAGAAGTTGTTGTCGGAACTAACCCGGTAATAAATGTGGTGCTAAAGACCGCACTGACAGAACTTGAAGAACTGGTTGTGATTGGATATGGCACACAAAAGAAATCCGACCGCACAGGTGCTGTAATTAATGTTCAGGCCGGCGATATGAACAAAGGCGTTTTGACAGACCCGATCCAAGGTATGCAAGGTAAAGCTGCCGGAGTGCTGATTACTAAAAAAGGTGGTGACCCAAACTCGGGATTTTCAGTGAGAATAAGGGGAGCTTCAAGTTTGGAAACCGGGACTGAGCCTCTATATGTGGTTGATGGAGTTCCAGGAGTTGACCCAACCACCATTTCATCAGATGATATTGAATCATTTAATATTCTTAAAGATGCTTCAGCTTCTGCAATTTATGGCTCCAGAGGTGCTCACGGTGTTATTCTTATCACAACAAAGAAAGGTACAAAATTAGGGAACCATGTTGAATTTTCCTCTTATGTTTCAACTGAAACTGTTGCACACAGGTTAGATCTGTTATCTGCTCAACAAATCAGGGATTATGTTAAACAATACAATCTTAACTTCGTCGATGGGGGTGCAAATGTTGACTGGCAGGATGAAATATACCGTATAGGTAGTTCTCAGAATTCAAATCTGGCATTTTCAGGTAATACCGGAAAGGGCGGTTACAGAGCATCTGTGTCGCATAGCGATTTTACTGGCGTGATAATTGGCTCAGAGAAAAAAAGAACCATAGGAAGGCTTAACATTGATGATAAATTCTTTAATGAAAGACTTCTTATGTCGGCAGGTCTGGCAGGAACTTTTGAACAGAATAACTATGTAAATTATACGTCCAATGGAACCATGGATGTTATTTATCATACAATTCAGCGTAACCCAACTGATCCGGTATATGATGAAAAGGGCAATTATTATAACATCAACCGTGAATTTAATTATTGGAATCCTGTTGAGCTTGCAAATAATATTGATAATACTCGTGATGCAAAAGACTTCTTTAGTTTCCTGAAAGCTGATCTTGAACTGTTTGAAGGCTTTTTTGGTGGAGTCAATATTTCATACGTAAGGGATGATAATGAAAGTTTTTATTTTGAACCAAGCACTTTACAGCAAGGTGCATATACAGGGTACGGCAGAAGGAATTATGATAATCACAGCTCCAAAATGATAGAGACTACTTTACGTTATCTTAAAGTATTTGGAAAACATAACCTTGAATTATTAGGCGGTTATTCATGGCAAGATCAAGTATATACCGGCTTTAAGGCACAAGGAAATAATCCTTTTGTTAACTATAGCGGAGCTAATGATTTAGGAATGTTGCAAACACTTATTCCTGGAGATATCACATCATACAATAATTCAAGTAAGATGATCTCGTTTTTTTCACGAGCGGTATATAATTTTAATAGTAAGTACTTCCTTACTGCAACTATTAGAAGGGATGGCTCGTCTAAATTTGGTATCAATAAAGAATGGGGGTGGTTTCCTTCAGCTTCAGCTATGTGGAATATTACCGGTGAAGACTTCATGAATAATCTTAGGTTTCTCAATAACTTGCGTTTGAGAGTCGGCTATGGACTTGCCGGTAACGAGAAAATTGGAATAGGCCTGGACAGAAGAACTTATGTTTCAGGAGGCTCATCAGTTAATTTTGAAACAGGTGAAAGTGTCATTTCAATGAAATTTGCAAATGAATCTAATCCGAATTTACAATGGGAAACTAATGCTGAGTTGAATATTGGTCTTGATTTTGGAATTTTCAATGATAGGGTATCAGGTATTATTGAGTATTACAGCAAGAGAAATTATGACTTGCTTGGGCAGTATACAGTTCCTGTGCCACCCAATCTTAGTGATAAGATTTGGGCAAATGTTGGTGAAATAAAGATTAATGGTATGGAGTTTACTATTCAGGCGTATCCTGTAAGATCCAAATCATTTGAGTGGAAAACAAGTGTTACTTATTCCAGCTATAAGCAGGAAGTAGTTAATTTATCTGATGCAGCCAATGAGTACAATTGGTCGCAGGATAAAGAAGGTTATCTTGAAGGGCGTGGTCTGGTTGGAGATATTAACTGGACACAAGCAATTGTTCCGGGTCATGCTGTCGGATCATGGTATATGCCTGAATATGCCGGTATTTCAAGTGATGGTAAATTTTTGTTTTATAATGCATCAGGTGGAGTAACCCGTGAAATAAAAGATGCTGAACGCAGATTTGTTGGTGATGCGAATCCGGATTTTGAGTTAGGTTGGTCAAACTATATTACTTTCCTGAAGAATTTTGATTTCAGCTTTACTATACGAGCTGTAGTTGGTCATGAAGTGTTTAATACCACTAAGCTGATTTTTGGCAATCCTTACTGGTTGCCTGCAATAAATGTCCTGCAATCAGCTCTGGATGAAAAAGCCCGAGGATTAAACGATAACCCTAAGCTAAGCAGCTATTACCTTGAAGACGGGTCATTCGCAAGATTGGATAACCTATCACTGGGATACAATATCCCCCTCAAGAAAGTGACCAGTCTCAGAGTCTATGTAGCTTCTAATAATTTGTTTACTATAACCAATTATTCTGGCATAGATCCTGAGATCTCTGCTACCGGCAGATCATTTGGACTGGATCAATATAATGTATATCCAAAGACTCGAACTTTTATTCTGGGATTTAATGTAACACTTTAAAAGACATTTGCGATGAAAAAGATATTTTATAGTCTGGCACTGGCTGTTTCACTACTCTTAGCTTGTACTGATCTGGAAGAGAATGTCATTGACAAAATACCGGAGGACAAGTATACTATTAACCCTGTTTTACAGATGACACCCATTTATGAACAAATGCGCCTATTTCTTGACAACACCGGTTGGTGGTTTGCACAGGAATTGACCTCAGATGAAATGGTGGGGCCAACCCGTGCCAGTGACTGGGATGATGGCGGTAAATGGCGTGTATTACACACTCATACCTGGGATAATAATACAGAAGCTATTAATAGTATGTGGAAACCTTTCTATGACGGAGTTAGTGAAGCAAATAAGTTTATTGAAAAGCAACTACCCCTGGCCGGTGATTCTGTCATTGATGCAGGTATAGCTAAAGGCAAAATATTAAGAGCTTATTATTACTATCTGCTTATTGATAATTATGGAGATGTACCTTATATTACACAATTCCTGAATGCACCAAAGTTGCCAGTTAAAGCGAAAAGAGCTGACATTTTTGATTCTATTGTAAAGGAAGTGGAAACTGAAGTGATAAAACTTCAGCCAAGTGATTCAAAAACGGCTGTTTCTGAGGGAATGGCATATGCCCTGTTAGCCAAACTGTATCTGAATGCTGAAGTATATACAGGCACTCCTGAATGGGCTAAAGCTGAAGAAACCTGTGATAAGATTATCGCATTGGAGCAGTATTCATTAGATACAAGCCCTCTCGATCCATTTGTAACAAACAATGGAAATTCACAAGAAAATATATGGGTCATTCCTTATGATGAAGACGGCTATAAAGGTAATAACCTGCACATGCGTACACTCCACTATAACAGTAATCTTACCTTTGACATGACTGTTGGCCCCTGGAATGGATTTGCTGTAACTAAAGACCATTACAATACCTATTCTGCAGAGGACCTCAGGCAAGGTTACTTTTTAGTAGGTCAGCAGTATTCTTTTGATGGCAAACCGATTACGGATGCTGGTGCCGGTGGAGCAAACCTGATTTTTACACCTGAAATTCCTGCATTATTGATGGACGCATCTTATACTCCGGTACAAATCCGTATGTCAGGAGTCAGAGTTGTAAAGCAGGAAGTGAAAATTGGCGCAAAAGATAATCTGAGTAATGACTTCCCAATTTTCCGTTATGCTGATGTACTTCTCATGAAAGCAGAAGCTATGATCAGGCAAGGAAAAGATGGTGATGAGTATGTTAATATGATACGTGAAAGAGCAGGTCTTGAGCCATGGGTAGGTGTAACACTTGATCAATTACTCGAAGAGCGTGGACGTGAAATGTTTTGGGAAGCTCATCGTCGCCAGGATTTGATACGCTTTAATAAATTTAACGAAGCATGGTGGGAAAAACCAGCTTCAACTTCTGATCGTAAAATATTCCCTATTCCGCAATGGGCAATTGATGCAAATCCAAATTTAGGTCTATAAGTTTTAATTAATCTGTAATTTCTAACTAATTGTTAAACCACAAAAAACAAGTAAAATGAAAAAAAACCTATTAAGTTTACTTTTTAAGGCTAGCCTGTTCATGTTTGCCTTTTTGTTCGTTTTCTCTGCTTGTAAGAAAGATGATGATAACGATAAGCCACCTGTAGTGATTGAAGATGGAATATATGTTAAAGGTGAATCAACAGGAGTTACAACTTACGATGCAAAAGGTTTGATGCAATCTACTAAAAATGAAGTCAATAACACTGACAGGGTTCAACTTAAGGAACTGTATATTGCCATAAAAGCAGGTTCCCCCGGGTTCAATATTGTTGAAGTAGTAGGCGGACAACCTAAAACATACGGACCAGGTGCTGATTTTGCTGTTGTACCTGAAGCTGACCGTATTGGTGACGAACCTAAGGTGGATTTCTGGAGAGGTTCATACACTGAAAGTACTACTGCATTTACCGTGCTAACTGATGGACTATACCATGTAGTTATTGATACAGAGCTAAAAAAGGTTGTGATAGCTCCTGTAGAATGGGGCGTAATTGGTGCTGCTACTCCTGGCGGATGGACTTCTAGTACTCAATTACCTTCTTTAGGATTTAACCTGACCAAAATGACTTTCCAACTTGAGAATCTTGTATTGACAAAAGCAGATTTCAAATTCAGATATTCAAGTGGATGGAAGATCGTTATTGATACTGCGTATGTTTTAGATGGTGGATTAAAGGGTATTAGAGTAAATACCAATTTTGGTGGTGCTGTAGATGCTTTAGTTCCTGGTGGCGCCAATATTGCTAATGCTACCCCTGGAAAATATACTGCAAAAATGGTCTGGACTCTTGGAAGCGGTTATACTGCGACTATGACAAAAACAGGTGATCTTGATATTACTGATTATACGAATACTGAACTCGGTCTTATTGGCGATGGCGTTTTTGTTGATAACGTCGCTGTGGGATGGGTAGATGGTAGCACTGTAATGCTAAGTAAGCCGGCAGTTGAGAATGAAACTACATATATCTGGACATATAACAATGTTGACTTAAGAACATCTGGTTCATTCAAAATCCTTGAAGGTCAAGACTGGAGTAAGAAGAGTATTGGATTCAATGATGTAACAATGCTCGGTCTTTCAGCAGATAAATTCGGAACCAATAATGATGGTAACTTTGTACCACTTGAAGACGGTGTTTACGATATGGAACTTAAGATCGATGCAGTTACCGAGACATATACTTTAACTGTTAATCCTGCAGGTGTTACTGTAGAATTATATATGCTTGGCGATGGTTGCTCAGCCGGATGGGATAATACAATAGCTTTGGCAATGACTGGAATTGCAGGTAATTATTCAATTACTACAAACCTTATTGCATCTAAGGGTATTAAGTTTATTACTACATTAGGACAATGGGCTCCAAGTTATGGAACTGATGCAAATGGTACAAGTGCTTCCGGTAACCTGGTATACCGTGCTACTGAATCAGATCCTGATCCATCTAATATACCGACTCCTGCTACGGATGGGAATTATGTTGTAACAGTTAACACCAATAATTTAACCTACACAATTGCGGCTGCTAAAAAGTAAGCTGCACAATTGATCTGTTATCAGAAACCACTCCTGAAACCCGGAGTGGTTTTTGTTTTATTAACTATCCCTTTATTAGGTACTTTTGCAAACCAAGAATATTGTTTATCCATAATGAGAAATGAATGATTGTATGAACAATGAATCCTAAGCTGGGAATCAATAATTTGAGTGCCAATAAAGATGGATTAATAAAAGTTTTAAGAATTCTTAAGGTAAAAAGCAATCAAGACTGAACTCCGAACACGGGTAACTAAATAAAGACTGAACACTGAAATGAAAAAGCGGGAAAAGACTGAACCTTTAATACTTGAACAGATTACAATCCTTGATGCCGGTGCTGAAGGAAATGCAATAGCCAGGTACAATGATATGGTAATATTTATACCTTTCGTGGTACCGGGTGATGTATGTGATATTAGAATCGTTTCAAAGAAACGCAGGTTTTATGAAGGCAGAGCTGTTAAGTTCCATAAATATTCTGATAAACGTACTTCCCCATTATGCCATCACTTTGGCACTTGCGGTGGCTGCAGATGGCAGAATATGGAATATTCAGAACAACTCTTTTATAAGCAGAAACAAGTACTGGATAGCTTTTCAAGAATTGGACACCTTGAATTTCCTGAAATGTTGCCTATACTTCCTTCCCCCAAACAATACTACTACAGGAATAAACTTGAATATACATTCTCATCACTTCGGTGGTTAACTGCTGAAGAAGTAACTACTGAACCTGCAAACATTAATAGGGATGCTCTTGGATTTCATATACCCGGTATGTTTGACCGTGTACTTGATATTGAAACCTGTTACCTTCAACCTGAACCAACCAATATCATTAGAAATGGTCTCAGAGAATTTGCGAAGATAAACGGAATGACTTTCTATAATATCCGCAAGTTTGAAGGCGATTTGAGAAATGTAATTATCAGAAATGCAAGCAATAATGATTTAATGGTTATAATGGTATTTGGTGTTGATGATACTGTGATTATTGAAAAGGTTATGGAGTACCTTGCAAATTCATTTACACAAATCACCTCTTTGTACTACTTTATAAATCTAAAACATAATGATACAATCGGTGATCTGGAACCAGTTCTATACAAAGGCGAACCTTTCATTACAGGAGCTATGGAGGATCTGAAGTTCAGAATTGGCCCATTATCCTTTTATCAGACCAATGCGCAACAGGCAGAAAACATGTATAAACTGGTGAGAGAGTATGCCGGTCTTACCGGAAATGAGGTGGTGTATGATCTTTATACCGGTACGGGAACCATTGCTAACTTCGTTTCACGTTGTGCATTGAAGGTAATTGGTATAGAGTATGTTGAAGCTGCTGTTGCTGATGCCCGTCTTAATGCAGAGTTGAACAACATCACTAATGCCAGTTTCTTTTCAGGTGATATGGCTAAAATACTTACAACTGATTTCATCAATGACCATGGTAAGCCTGATGTTATTATCACTGATCCCCCAAGGGCAGGTATGCATGAAAAGGTAGTCAAGTGTATAATTGAGTCAAACGCTAAGCGTATTGTTTATGTTAGTTGTAACCCGGCTACACAGGCGCGTGATATAAATCTGATGTCTGATCACTATCAGATTGTTAAAACTCAACCGGTTGACATGTTTCCACACACCCATCATGTGGAGAATATTTGCTTGCTTGAGAGAATTAATGGTGATTTATTACCAGGTTGATAAGCTCATCAAGTTTTATACTTTCCCCTTTAATAATAATATGGGCTTTTGAATAAAAAGTCTCACGTTCTTTAAGGTGCAGAGTAATATATGCAGGTAAATCATCATTGCTGATACGCCTGAGCAAAGGCCTTTCTGAATCTGATTCGATAATTCGTTTAACCAGTGAAGCAGGATGAAGTTTAATATAAACAGTAATCCCGCATCTATTCATTCGTACCATGTTATCAAAGTAACAAGGGGTGCCTCCACCAGTAGAAACAACTATATTCTGGCGCGATGTCAATGAAACCAGTATTGATCTTTCCAACTGGCGAAATGCATCCTCACCATCCTCATTGAAGATTTGAGTAATATTCTTATCTGTCATTTCTTCAATAGCATGGTCAGTATCAATAAAATCATATTTTAGTTTTGTGGCAAGCTTTTTACCAACTGTAGTCTTTCCACTGCCCATATAACCTACTAAAAATATCGGTTTAGCCATAATATTGAATTAAAAAGCAAATATAAAGTTTAATTAATCCTTGCTGGCATTTAAGTTATCAGTTTTCAAGTAGTAATAATGGCTAAATTATAGTACTTTTATGACCACATTGATTAACAATAGCCCAAAACGTATATCTATGCCCGACCAAAATATTCATGAAATATTATCCAGATACTGGGGGTACACGAAATTCAGGCCTTTACAAGAAGAAATAATCAATTCAGTACTTGAGGGGAAAGATACCTTAGCATTACTTTCAACAGGAGGAGGGAAGTCAATATGTTTTCAGGTGCCCGGACTGTATTTGCAGGGATTAACGCTGGTCATTACTCCGTTGATAGCCTTGATGAAGGATCAAATTGAACGCCTTAAAAAACATGATATTCCTGCCGAGGCTGTTTATTCAGGTATGTCAGCACGAGAGATTGAACTGGCCATCAACCATGTGCTATTCATGAAAGCAAAGTTTCTTTACATTTCTCCTGAGCGACTTGCTTCAGAGTACTTTCGTGAAATACTTCGTAACACCTTGATTAGTATGATCGTAGTTGATGAAGCACATTGTATTTCGCAGTGGGGATATGATTTCAGGCCATCTTATCTTAGAATCGCAGAAATACGACCATTTTTTCCCGGAGTTCCTTTATTAGCTTTAACTGCTACTGCTACTCATGTCGTAGTAAAAGACATTCAACAGAAACTGAATTTCAGTAAGGAGAATGTGTTTGAAGGAAGCTTTGAACGTCAGAATTTGGTTTATGTTGTAAATAAAGATGAGAATAAGTTAAAACGTTTATTGCGCATCATTAAAGGGGTGCAGGGGCAGGGGATTGTTTATGTGCGTAATCGAAAAAAAACAAGAGAAACATCTGCTTTTTTGAATTTTAATAATATAAGTGCTGATTATTATCATGCAGGGCTTGATCCTAAAGAGCGTGAAAAGAAACAAAACAGTTGGATGAACGGATATACCCGCATCATTGTGTGTACAAATGCCTTTGGTATGGGTATAGATAAAGCTGATGTACAAATAGTTGTACATCTTGATTTACCTGAAAGTATCGAAGCTTATTTTCAGGAAGCAGGAAGGGCTGGCAGAAACGGGAAAACATCCTATGCCGTCTTAATATATGACCAGGCTGATATTATTGATGCTGAACGTAATCTAGAGCTTGCTTTTCCTGAACCTGAATATATCAGAAGAGTGTATAAAGCTCTTGGTAGTTATTATCAGATTGCTGTGGGTTCAGGTAGAGATGCTGTGTTTGATATGGATATAGCTGATTTCGCAAATAAGTACAATTTGAAATCAATACTCGCTTTTAATTCACTTAAATTCATTGAGCGTGAAGGATATATTGCAATAAATGATGCAATGTATACATCCTCACGATTCATCTTTAACATCAACAAACAGGAATTATACAAATTCCAGGTGGAGAATGAAAGTTATGATATACTGATTAAAACTATGCAGCGCTCATACGGTGGATCATTCACAGAACCGGTGGCCATCAACGAGGCTGAATTAGCCCGAAGGATTAACACAGATGAACAGAATGTTAAAAAGATGTTTCAATACATGCATAACCTCGGAGTGCTGACTTACTTTCCTATAAACGATAAACCACAATTAACTTTTACTTGTGAATTGATTAATTCAGAGAACCTGGTGATTTCAGCTGAAAATTATAAAAGCAGGAAAAAAGATGCATTCAACAGGTTAGGTGCTATGGTTAATTATGCTCAATCAGATAATCATTGCCGTAGTCAGATGCTTGTCGGCTATTTTGGGCAATCAATTAAAAAGTGTGGCATCTGTGATGTTTGTCTTGAACACAATAAAGCAAAACTCAGTGAACTTGACTTCGATCATATTGTGGAAGTAATCAAACCATTATTAAAGAAGTCGACAATGAATATGGAGCACATTATTGAGTCATGCACTAATATAAATCAGGATAAAGTAATGAATGCAGTTTCATGGTTAATTGATAATGGCAAGATTAACATTGTAGGTGCAGATTGCTATAGATGGAATGAAAGAAAATAAAAGATTACCAGTATCATTTTATACCAGAGAAGATGTATTTGCCATTGCACGTGAACTGTTAGGCAAAGAGTTGATCAGTTATACCGGCAAGCAATTATCATCAGGTATCATCATTGAAACGGAAGCATATAACGGGGTTATTGACAGAGCTTCACATGCTTTTGGGGATCGCAGGACCCGGCGAACTGCGACTATGTACAGGGAGGGAGGAATTGCATACATCTATTTGTGTTATGGTATCCATTCCTTATTAAATGTGGTAACCAATATTGAAAATGTTCCCCATGCGGTGCTTTTAAGAGCTATTTTCCCCTTAAAGGGTCAGGAGGTCATGAGCGAGCGGATAGGTCGTTTAGTATCACCCACTGAAGGGATAGGACCAGGTAAAGTAACCAAGCTGTTGGGGATCAATTATAAAATGGATGGTGAAGATTTGATTAGAGGCAATAATATTTGGATAGAAGATGCCGGGATATTTGTACCTGAAAATATTATTACACATACTACCCGTATAGGAGTATCATATGCTAAAGAGGATGCACTTTTGCCATATCGGTTTATGGTTGATCCGTTAATACTTCATGATAAAAATAAAAAGACTTTCCCTCTGTTGGAAAAGTCTTTTTAAACATTAGAACTTTCGTAGAACCGTTATTTAACGTTCTTTGCAAGTTCAGTACCTGGTTTGAATTTAACAACTTTCTTTGCTGCAATCTTGATTTCTTTACCAGTTTGTGGGTTGCGGCCTTTGCGGGCAGCACGTTTTGAAATCGAAAATGAACCGAAACCAACGAGAGCAACACGATCGCCCTTCTTTAATGATTTTGAAGTTGCAGAAACAAAAGCATCTAATGCTTTCTTTGAGTCAGCTTTGGTGAGGCCTGATTCTGCTGCCATGGCAACGACTAATTCTTGTTTGTTCATTTTTACCAGTTTTAAGATTTATAATATGTTGGATAACCTATTGCAAATATAATCCATTCCTGTGTAAAATCAAGTCTTTTAGGTAAAAACATGCAAAAAAGTTAATAAAATCAACTAATTGTTAATAACTTTAGTCAAAAAGGTGTGCATTTTTGGTAGTTTCAGCACCTCAGGGAGTTGCAAAGGCAAATATTTTGCTTCTATTGCCTCTTAAAAAATCAGTCATTGACATGACTTTTTTACCCGAAGGTTGTATTGTAATGATCTCCAAATATTCATCAGTACATGAAATAAGTACCTGGTTTTGATTTATTAAAATGCTACCGGGTATTTCATCTGACTTAATTCCCGTTATTTTGGATTTAAGGACTTTTAATTCCTTCGACCCATCAGAAGTATTCATGGTACCCCAAGCACCCGGATAGGGGCTTAAACCTCTTATCAAGTCGTGTACTTTGCGTGCTGAGAGTTGCCATTTAATCTGGCAATCCTCTCTGAATATTTTAGGGGCCTTTTTTAAATCAGTACTAATTTCAGGTTGATTAATGGTTGTATAGTTTTTGGAAAATATGGCTTCTACTGTATCAAGAACAAGTTCAGCGCCAAGTACCATCATTCGGTCATGTAGTTCTCCTGCAGTTTCATCAGGATCAATAGACAGTTCACGTTGCATGATCATCTTGCCGGTATCAATTCCTTCATTAAGGAAAAAGGTAGTTACCCCGGTGATTTTTTCGCCATTTATGATTGCATGGTTAATTGGAGCGGCACCACGGTATTGTGGTAAAAGGGAGGCATGTAAGTTAAAACAACCTGATTTTGGCAATTCCCAAACAACTTCAGGCAATTTCCTAAAGGCAACAACAATAAAGAGATCAGCATTAAATGTGGCGAGTTCATTAATAAAGGAGGAGTCATTCAGCTTTAATGGTTGCAATACAGGAATATTATATTCGAGGGCAAAGGATTTTACCGGCGATGGGTGCAACTTTAAACCACGACCCGATGGTTTATCAGCAACTGTAACAACTGCAACAACATTGTACTGCTTTTCAAGTAGTCTTTTCAATGGTTCAACCGCAAATTCGGGTGTTCCCATGAACACAATCCTGTTTTTAGTGCTCATATACCTGATATTTAATCGAATGAATACTCCGTATAATGAAAACACCCGGAAATGCCTTCCGGGTGTTACCATTAGTTATCTTTAAATTACAAACCTTTTAAATTTGTAATGATCTTATCAACATCACGAGCTTCAGCACTACGTGGATATTCAGTTTTTATCTTGTTATAGATTTCAAGTGCTTTATCCTTTTTCCCTGCATCTTCATATGCCCAAGCAGCTTTTTGAAGGAATACCGGGGTGGTAAAATCGTTTTTATAAGTATCAGCAGCTTTTAGATATTGCTCAGCAGCCAGATCTTTTTTACCCATTTCCATATAAGCATCTCCAATAGCTCCTTTTGCCATAGGGGCAAGCATCACATCTTTAGTATTGAATTTTTCAAGATGATCAATTGCATCTTGGTACTTACCTTCATTCAGATAAATAATCCCGGTATAATAATGAGCCAGCTTAGCTGATTTAGTCATGCTGTAATCATCAATGATACTTAGGAACCCCGGGTAACTGCCATCGCCATTTAAAGCAAGGCGAAGTGAATCCTGTTCAAAATACTTTTCAGCCATAAACATTTGTGACTGCGCTTCTTTTTCACGTGGTACAAGAATAAATCTTTGGAAACCAAAATATCCAAGAACAATTAATGCAATAGCACCCAGAATAATACTAAGCATTTTTTGATTCTTCTCAATATATATCTCAGTCTTACTCAAAGCCTCTTCTACGGCCATGATTTTTTCTTCAGTGTTGTCGGACTTCTTTGCCATTGATTTTATATTTTATCGCACAAAAGTAACTCTTTTTTTTTATTCTGCAAGCAGCCTTTTAATGCATTTTTTTTGAATAATTAAAATGATAACTTTTCCGTCTGCAAAGATAATTTCGTACCTTTACAAAATGATCATCAACAACCCTTAAAATGTTAATTATATGGGAAAAGGCGACAAAAAAACCAAAAAAGGTAAAATTATCCAGGGATCTTATGGTGTAACAAGACCTCGAAAAGCAGGAAGTGACAAAATAACTCCGGTTGTTATTCAACAAATTGAAGAGCCTGTGAAACCTAAAGCAAAAGCTCGGGCTCCTAAGAAAGCCAAAGAAGAATAACCTTAAAAACAGACCGGCTCTTTAGCCGGTTTTTTTATGATTGCTGAACAAGCATTTTAAATCTTTTACCTCTTTCCTCAAAGTTCTTAAATTCATTGTAACTTGAAGCTGCCGGAGATAACAAGCAAATTCCTCCTTTTGGGGTAATGCTTATTGCTTTTTCTACCGACTGGTCAAATGATTCGAAATAGTACAGATCAGTTGCAGCGCATGAATCATTTATCAATTCGAATAGGTGATAGCCGGCCGGTCCGGTCAATACTACATTCTGAATGGCTGTTTTATCAAGATATTGCACTAAAGGTAAATAATCAATACCCCTGTCGAACCCGCCAAGTATCAGTGTGTCAATCGGTTTTAGGCTTTCAACTGCAGCTATTGCTGCTTCCGGTATAGTAGATATGGAATCATTATAGTATCGCACACCATTTATGTTCCCAACAAATTCAATTCTGTGCTCCAGCGGATTAAAGGTAATCAGAGCTTTTTCAATTGCTTCTGACGGAACA
>Ga0172378_10000665_pt1 | contig 30487 bp, 43 predicted proteins | sample GrowelOW332metaG_FD_119755 | JGI IMG/M metagenome (GOLD analysis project Ga0172378, IMG submission 119755) | Groundwater microbial communities from an aquifer near a municipal landfill in Southern Ontario, Canada - Pumphouse #3_1 metaG | ecosystem: Environmental > Aquatic > Deep subsurface >...
AATTGCTGAACATAAGTCGTCCAAGAAGCTTCAAAAAAGCCTTCAAATAAGTCAGCTTCTCTCCGTCATTTTAGGCGGAATTATCGGTTTCTTAGTTTCTATACTAACGAAAAACTTTGCTTTCTTTGTCATCATTCTTTCTTCATCATTAGTGATTTCACAATTGTTGAGTCCTTACAATCGTAATGATAAAGAATTGACTCAGCTTTTAGAAAAGAAAAGAATTGTTTTATCCTTTTATGATTCTTTTCTTTTATTCTCATCTTTGACTTCTTCTTTTCAGGAAGGATTTAATCAAGCGGTATCTGAGCTAGAGATTTCTGATTTAAAGGACTCTCTTGTTCAATACCAGGAGAATTCCTTAAAGGGTGATTTGCCCTTAATCATCACTAACACCAGAATTGAAAATGATATTTCAGTTTCTTTTTTAGCTTTGCTACATGATACCGAAGAGGCAAGTCAAACTGATATTGATGAATTCAATAGCCTTTTAGGCAAATATCAAAAAGAGGATGATACTCAGCCCAGTTCTTCCCTACTTAATTATCTTCCTTGGATTTTGATTTTTTCTTTCTTATTTGCAGTTTTAGGTTTCTATTTAACAGGTAATGTATGAAAAAAAGTTTACCTATTTTCCTATTGATTACTCTCTTTTCTGCTCCTTTAATGGATGTCATCAATCAACATACTTCCTATCAATTAATGGAAAAAGAAAAAGAAACTGTTTTTTCGAACTTGAATCAGGAAATCAGCCCCTCGAATGGGTTAAATGATTCTCTTATTTTCATATGCCTCACAGGTTGCACCTCTCTTTCTTTTACTACTCCTGAAGTACATTTTGCTTTGCAAAGCACGAAACCTTATCTCACATTAAGCGGTTATCCCAAGAAGGAGTTCACTTACTATCGAAATAATACTTAGAATGTTATATAATTTAATGAGTTTTGGAGGCTAATTATGGACATCATCGATGATCTTGAAAAGCGTGGATTGTTAGACAATTTTTCTGACGAGACAAAAATCAAGGAGTTATTCAAAACCAAGCAGACTATTTACTGTGGTTTTGATCCCAGTGCAAAATCAATGCAATTGGGAAACTTCATTATGATTACAGTTCTGCAAAGACTTCAGGAAGCCGGCCATAGAGTTATAGCCGTATTAGGCGGAGCAACTGGAATGATTGGTGATCCTTCCGGCAAAAAATCAGAAAGAAAATTCCTCAGTGTTGATGACATCAAAGCCAATGCTGAAGCTATCAAAGCACAGTTAAACAAATATATTGATACTTCTGACCCCAATAAGGGTGTCATTGTTAACAACTATGATTGGTGGAGCAAAATCGATGTCATAACTTTCTTAAGAGACTATGGCAAATCTTTCCAAGTCAATTATATGCTTGATAAGGAAATCGTCCGTTCCCGTTTGGAAGTGGGTATTTCTTATACCGAATTTTCTTATATGTTGCTTCAGTCCGGTGACTTTGCTCATCTCTATAAGGATTATGGCTGCACCATGCAGTTTGGTGGCGGAGATCAATGGGGCAATTTGACTACTGCCTTAGATTTTGTCAAAAAGACTAATGGTCCGGATTGCAATGCTCAGGTCTTTTCTTTCAAATTAATCACTGATTCCAACGGTCGTAAATTTGGTAAGAGTGAAAGCGGAGCTTTATACCTTGATTCAACTATGACAAGTCCTTACCATATCTACCAGTATTTTATGAATGTCTCAGATGCTGACGTTTTAAAGTATCTCTATATCTTCGATAAACGTCCGATTGCCGAAATCAATGAAATATATAAAGCTCATATGGAGCATCCGGAATTAAGAATGGGCCAAAAAGAATTGGCTAAGTATATTGTTTCAGCAATTCATGGCAAAGACGTCAGTGAAAAATGTGAGAAAATGTCTTCCGCTTTGTTTAAGGATGACTTCTCCGGTCTAGACGCCGAAGATTTGAAAGACTTAACTGAAGGTCTCGTTGTTGAAAATAAAACCACTGAAGTATCCATCCTTGATGCTCTCATTGAATTGAAGTTAGCCTCTTCTAAACGTGAAGCCCGTGAGTTTGTCTCAAACGGTGCCGTTAAGATCAATGGCGAAAAAATGGCTGACTTAGAGCATGTCATAAAACCTACTGATGCTTTAAATGGTGGCTATTGCTTCATCAAGCGTGGCAAGAAAAATTACGCTTGCCTGAAGTTCTAAATTTTCGGATTATCTAAAAAAGATAAGATTTCGTTCTTGGTTTCTTCATCATATTGATAAGTTTGGACCCGGTCTAAATGATTTAAAAAATCATTCATCTCCTGGTCCTTTTTTGTGGTATCTGGTTTGCGGTCAATTTCATGGAATTTTTTAACTAATTCTTTGTATTTCAGTTGACCGTTTTCAACTAGTAAGGAATTATGCATGCCTTTATCAGTAAGGAAAACTTTGGCATTTTTTTGAGGATGCTTCTGATAATATTTTGCTAATGAATCTTTATATAGGACGATATCATCATTTTTAGCCTGAATAAATAATACCGGTGTATCCTTGTTCTTCTTTAATCCTCGGGTCCCTTTAATCAAATATCTTTTGCCCATTACCAACCAGCACGAAAAAGAAAAAACAGGTGCTAAAAAATAAGCTAATCCGGGCTTAACCTTTTTCAATAAATCATAACCTGCTTTGATGGGAGAATAAGGAGCTGAACGGCAAATGGCTCCTTTAATCTCAGGATGATTCTTTAAGGCGCCTGCCACTGAATAGCCACCCCAGGAATGACCATATAGATAAATGGGTAATCCTCTATTCAAATTGTTCTTTTCAACATCAGAAATAACATTTTCCATTACATAAACACCAGTAGCAAGGCTTTCCTGATTTTTTCCCTCTGAAAGTCCCGCTCCAAATTGGTCATATGCTAAGACTAAGTAACCTTCTTGGGTCAATAAAGCAATATCAAACAGATACTGGACATGGGTTCCAAAGAAGCCATGCGAAAGAATAATGTAACCTTTATAGTCCCTCAGTCTTTGATCTTGATAAAGGTAGCCTTTGATGGCTTTACCATAGTAACCGGTTCTATAAGGGGTCCTCTTTAAGAAGGGATAATCTTCAAACCTCAAATAGCAAGGATTAGAGGGATCTTCACCTCTTTTTCCAAATAATTCCGTATTAGCCTTAAAAACAACCAATACTCCGAAAGCTAAATAAAAACCGATTAAAATGATAATTATAATTATTACTATACCTAAAGGTTCCATATTTTTTCCTATCCTAAGGCAATTATAGTGGTTATTTGGAAAAAACGGTAGTCCTATTCCCAATTTATCAGTTAAATTATTAGCACTCTTTACTTGAAAGTGCTAAGTTTTGCATTATAATGTAGGGGACAAGTATTTAGGAGGAAAAGAATATGAGTGATGAACAGAAATATACGTCTAGAGTCATTGATGCTATCAATAGCGGCGTCAATATGACCAAACAAAATAAGCTATCTTCATTTGATGTACCGGAATTATTACGGGCTTTATTTGATCAAGAAGATTCTTTATATGTCAACGTTTTAAAAAGACTGGATATTGATCCCAAAACAGTAAGTCAGGAAATTGATAATTATATCCATGATTCAGTCAAAACCACTTCCACAAGTGAACCTGATTCTTCTGCTGATGTAAAGAACATGCTTTATAATGCCACTAAATATCAATCAGAAATGGCTGATGATTATATGTCAGTGGAGCATTTGCTTTTAGCCCAATTTGACTGCAAGCATTCTTTGATTTTAAAGCTAAAAGGTATCACTAATTATGACTTCAAGTCTTTTAAGAAAGCTATTGATGCAATTAGAGGTGGCAATCATGTCACCAGTGATAACCCAGAAGCTCAGTATGAAGCCTTAAAGAAATACGGCCGAGATTTGGTGCAAGAAGTTGCGGCCGGAAAAATCGATCCTGTCATTGGAAGAGACAATGAAATCAGACGAGTAATGGAAATCCTTTCCCGTAAAACCAAGAATAACCCCGTTTTGATTGGTGATCCAGGTGTTGGCAAGACCGCCGTGGTCGAAGGTTTGGCTTGGCGTATTTTCAAAGGCGATGTTCCAGAGACCCTTAAAGATAAAACCGTTTGGGAACTGGATGTCGGTTCTTTGATTGCTGGTGCCAAATACCGTGGTGAATTTGAGGAACGTTTAAAAGCTGTTATGAAAGAAGTTGCCGACTCCAATGGTCGCATTATTCTTTTCATTGATGAAATCCATACCTTGATTGGCGCTGGTGCCGGCGGAGATTCTTCTTTAGATGCCGCTAATATCCTTAAACCCGCTTTAGCACGAGGCGAACTGCATTGTATCGGTGCTACAACCATTAATGAATACCGTAAATACATTGAAAAAGATGCCGCATTTGCTAGACGTATGCAGAAAGTCATGATTGATGAACCGACTGTTGATGATTCCATTGCTATTTTACGTGGCATTAAGGATCGCTACGAACAGCACCATGGTGTGGAAATCACCGATGATGCCATCATTGCCGCTGTTACCTTATCTAAGAGATATATCACCGACCGTTTCCTTCCGGATAAAGCAATTGATTTGATTGATGAAGCCTGTGCAAAAGTCCGTATGCAAATCGATACGATGCCTGAAGATCTAGATGAAGTATCTCGTAAATTAATGCAGCTGCAGATTGAGAAGGTTTCTTTAAAGAATGATATTACTCCTACTGCTCAGAAACGTTTGGCGGATATGGAAAAAGAAATTGCTGATCTGACAGAGAAGAAAACCACTCTTACCGCTCAATGGAAAGCTGAAAAAGGTGAAGCTGAAAAGCAAAAAGAAATCAAAAAGAAACTCGATGCTGCGAAACTTAACCTTGATAAGGCCATGTCTGAAGCTGATTACCTGACTGCAGCCAAACTGCAGAACCAGGATATCCCTGAACTTACTAAGCAATTGAATGCAGCTTTGAATGAAACGAAAAAAGCCAGCATGCTCTCCGATGCCGTCACTGATGAGACTGTAGCCCAGGTTGTTTCTAGCTGGACTGGAATCCCGGTAAGTAAGCTTAACCGCAGTGAAAGTCAGAAAATCTTAGGTTTGAAAGCGGAGCTTAGCAAACGGGTCATTGGTCAAGACGAAGCCTTAACTCAGATTTCTAATGCAATCATCAGATCCCGAGCGGGTTTGTCGGATCAGAACCGGCCTATCGGTAGCTTCCTTTTCTTAGGTCCTACTGGTGTTGGCAAGACTGAAGTGGCTAAAGCCTTAGCAGAGCAGTTGTTTGATTCCGAAAAACAGATTGTCCGTATTGATATGTCCGAATATATGGAAAAGGAATCAGTTTCCCGTCTTGTAGGAGCGGCTCCTGGCTATGTCGGATATGAAGAAGGCGGTCAGTTGACCGAAGCCGTCAGACGTAAACCTTATTCTATTGTTCTCTTTGATGAAATTGAAAAGGCCCATCCAGATGTCTTTAATATTCTCTTACAGGTCTTGGATGACGGACGATTGACAGATTCACAGGGAAGAACGGTTGATTTCACTAATACCATCATCATTATGACCAGTAACTTAGGTTCCGAGTATTTGCTTCAAGGAAACACCAAAGCTAACCAGGAACTAGTCATGAATCTTTTGAAGAAATCCTTCCGTCCGGAATTCTTGAACCGTATTGATGAAATCGTCATGTTTAACTCTCTTACTGAAGAAGTAGTCAATAAGATTGTCTCTAAGTTCTTAGATCAGCTCAAGGAACGTTTAGCTTCCAAAGACATCGTCTTCACGTATGATAAGAAAGCCGTTGACTACATCCACGCTCATTCCTATGACCAAATCTATGGTGCCAGGCCTATCAGACGTTATGTTCAGAACTATGTCGAGACTCCGATTGCTACTTCCATCATCGAAGGCAGCATTGCCCACAAAGTGAGCTTAACTGCCAATGCCGAGAGCTTAGTGATCAAAGGCGATCTGAAGTAAAGAAATGGGCTAGTCAGGATATTCCTTACTAGCCCATTTTTTATGCGTCTTTATGTTCTTTAGAATGATACTTGCAGAAGCTGTTCAAAGGACAGCTTTCACATTTAGGATTTCGGCTAGGGCATATGTTCCGGCCTAGAAGAATCAGTCTTTGATGAAGATGAATGTCAGCTAAGGAACCAAATTCCTTTTCTAGCCGGTCTTCAGTCTTTGACGGGTCAAAACTATTAGGTACTAATCCTAAACGGTGAGTGACTCTAAAGACGTGAGTATCGACTGGAATGACAGGATAATTATACAGTTCACCTAAGACTACTCCGGAGGTTTTGTATCCAACTCCAGGAAGCTTCATCAAAGCCTGGCGATCTTTAGGAACTTGACCTTGATAGTCTTCACGTAAAATTTTTGCGGTCTTGAGAATATAGTTTACTTTGGAATTGCTGAGTCCAACATGCCTAACGCATTCAAGAATGCCAGCTTTGTTTTCTTCAACGAAGTCATCCAGAGATGGGTATTTTGAAAATAAAACAGCGGTAGCCTTATTTACGGAATCATCAGTAGCCTGTGCCGATAAGATAACTGCAAACAGGAATTCATAATCTTTATTATCATGATGATTCAGAAAAGTCTTTGTATCCGGAAAAGTCTTGTTTAGGATGTTAGCAATGGTGGAATAGTCTTTACTTGTCGCCATGATAAGTCCAATCAGAATTATTGAACAAATCTCTGAGCTCTTCTTTGCGTCTAGTATCTTCATTGACGGTTGAGGCTCCAATATCTTTTCTGGTTTGGCTTCTTTCCATATCAAGAATGTATCTTTCTGCCATTTTGAAGGAAATATGACCCGACTTCATCAAAGCTTTCTGAGCGGCTTCCTTAATCATGCCTTCATCCGCACCTTCCTGAAGCCAACGGGTAACAGTATCTCTTTCGATAGGTGACAAAGTTGTGCCTTGAAGTTCTTCTAAGGAAGCATATAAGGAAGTGGAGACAGTGTTAGGATCACGACCCTCTTTGCTTTTCAAAACAATGTCTTTAACAAAGTCATTAAAAAGACGGTCTTTGAATTCTTCAAGAGAACTATAGATAGTGGTTCCGACATTAATTACGGTTAGATATTTCTTAGAAATGAGTTTAGTCAAAGATTGATCAATCTGATCACGCCCTGCTTTCATATAAGAAGTCAAAATATCACAAGTCAGAAGAGTTTTAGGTTCCTGAATGAGAACATTATCAGAAACTAAAAGAACCATGACATCCAATTCATTAAGATCATAGGACAAGTATTTTTTGGTTAAGATATTTTTCCAATCAACATCGTTTCGAGAAATATTCATGTAGGCTTCCTCCCAAGAAAATTATAACACATACATCAGACATAACACGACAGGCGCTTAAAGAGATAAATTAAGTGATTCCACGAGTTTTTTACGTGTAGAGATTGGACATTTATTGACTTCTTCTTTGATTTTCTGTGGAAGAAGTTCTTTGATATGGTCTTTTTCTTTAGCAATTGCCCATGAAAGACGATGCGAAAAAGTGAAGTCTAATTCGAAAGAAAAGCGATAAGCACGAAGGATTCTGAGAGGATCTTCGCGTAAACGGCGGCAATTATTTCCAATTAGACAAAGTCGCTTTTTTGTAAGGTCCCTTAAGCCTTTCCTCGTTGGGTCAATAACTTCAAAATCACTGTTGACATACAGGGAATTGATCGTAAAATCACGTCTTTTGTAATCTTCATAGAGGCTTTTCACGAAAACAACTTGATTAGGATGACGGTGGTCCTTATAGTCATTTTCTCTCCTGAAAGTCGCAATAGTTACTTTAATTCCGCCTAAATTGAACGAAACCGTTCCATACTTAGGAAAATACAAGGCATATGGAAAAGAGGCGTAAACAATTTGCGGACTTAAAGGGGTGGCAAAATCCATGTCCTGAGTATCTCTACCTAAAAGAGTATCTCGGGCAAAGCCACCTACTAAATAGATATTTTGCTTTCCTAATTTCTTTGAAATTAAGTTAAAAGCATCAAGAAATTGCGATTTTAGGGCTATTTTCATATAAAAATGCCGTCTTTTTAAGAAGGCGGCATTTGAATTCAGCTAAGCAAGTTTACTTGTTATTGACAAGATCTTTGATGGTCTTGGAAGGTTTGAACTTGACAGCCTTAGAAGCCGGGATCTTAATTTTCTCAGCCGTATTAGACGGATTGACACCGGTTCTGGCAGGACGTTCAACAAGAGTGAACGAACCGAATCCAGCAACTTTGACAGTGCCATAGTCAGGATCGACTAAGCCCTTGGCAATAGCAGCAAAGATAAGTTCAACAGCCTTTAAGGCTTCACCCTTCTGCATACGTCCATCCTTAGCTAACTGCTCAGCAAGATCTTCCTTAGTAATAGGTTTTTTATCAGCCATGTGATTTACCTACCTTTCTCTAGGAAAAAGATAGCACATTATCGGCAAAAATGCAATTTTAAGGGATTATTCGGGCTTCAATTCCCGGGCCATTAACGACCTAGAAGCCAGACTTGGGGTAGCGCTTTCAAATAAGATTTTGTAGACCGCTTCCGTGATCGGCATTTCAATGCCGAGTTTCTTCGACATCAAGTAAGCATACTTAGAAGTATCAACGCCTTCACAGGTTTTCGTGTTGTTTTTCAAAACACTTAAAGCATCATCGGATTTGCCAATTTGATATCCTAAGTTAAAATTACGAGATTTCATTGAATTGCAGGTTAAAAGCAAATCTCCGATTCCGGTTAAACCGTAGAAGGTTTGCGTCTTCCCACCTAAAGACAATCCAAACCGCATTATTTCTTTCAAACCTCTAGTGACTAATGCCGCTCTGGCGTTTTCGCCTTCCCCTAATCCAATCAGAATGCCGGCTCCGATTGCCATGACATTCTTCAAGGCAGCTGAACACTCAGACCCGATTTCATCATTGTTGGTATAAACCCTAAAATGGGGTCCGGACATGACTTTCTGAACAAACTTGGCTTCCTCTTCTTTAACTGAAACCGCCGTGACGCAGGTCATCAGCCCTTTTATGACTTCACTGGCGTAGCTAGGACCAATTAACGTCACAATCGGGAAACGTTTTTTCTCGGGGATTTCTTCCCGAAGAACAATGGAAAGACGTTCAAAGCTCGTGGGGTCAAAGCCTTTGGCAGTTGAGATGATATGAACTTTTTTCTTGAGCAGAAGACTAACATCTTTAGCAACACTACGGTAGCTTTTACTAGGCACAGAAAAAACAATGATGTCCGCATCATTGATAGTTTCAGGAAGGCTGAACGAAAAAGAAATCAGATTGCTGAGAACAACATCAGGGAAAACCGGAGTGTTTCTATGGATGAGATTGATATCATTATGCTGCGGATTATGGCCATACATGACAACCTGATGGCCGTTATCAGCAAAGAGTGATGCAATACTGGTGCCCCAGGCACCTGCTCCCAGCAAAGCTATTTTCATTGGTCAAGACCGGGAATTGGATTTCTCTTTCCACGGATGATTAAGGAGATAGGACAGGTGGTGAAACCAAAGCTGGTCCGGATGACATTTTCCAGATAACGTTTATAGGAGAAGTGGAAATAATTAGGGTTATTGCAAAAGAGGATGAAAGTCGGAGGAACATCATCGGTTTGAGTACAATAAGAGATCTTCAGTCTTCCGCCATTGAAGTCGGGAGCTTCATTATCCATTTGAGCTTTAAGAATGACGGAATTGAGAAGATTAGACGGAACCTTTTTATGAATGGTCTTATTGATGTCGTTCAAGGCTTGGAAAATCTTCTGAACGTTGCTGCCGGTTAAGGCCGAGCAGAAGACAATCGGAGCAAAATCAAGGAATTTGAAGTATTCCTTAACCATCTGGGAGAACTTCTTCTGATCATCCATGGTATGAGTATGCAAATCCCATTTGTTGACTACGATAATGACCGGCTTGTTGTTATCGACAGCATAAGAGGAAACATGCATATCCTGGCTTACTAAACCTTCTGAAGCATCAATCAAAAGAAGGATGATGTCTGCTCTTTTAGCAGCATCAGCGCTTCTAATAACGGCGTACTTATCTAAATCCTCAGCCACCTTGCCAGGTTTTCTAATGCCGGCGGTATCAATCATGACATACTTTTGACCGTCACGCTCAAAACGGATATCCACGGAATCACGGGTAGTGCCACTTACCGGAGAGACTATGACTCGATCATGCCCGATGATTTTATTTGCTAAAGATGATTTACCGACATTCGGTCTTCCTAGCAAAGTAAAAGTCAAAGTTCCTTCATAAGGGTTAACAGCCACTTTGGGAAGTTTCTTAAGAATATCATCAAGCATATCTCCTAAGCCTAATCCGTGTTCAGCCGAGATAGGATAAGGATTACCAAAACCGAGGCTATAGAACTCATAACTATTGCCGATTAAAGTAGAGTCATCGATCTTGTTAACAGCCAAAAAGACTTTCTTTTTAACAGGATAGAGTTTCTTTGCTACAAATAAATCCGAATTAGTAAGGCCGGCTCTTCCATCCACAACAAAAAGAATGACATCCGCTTCCTGAATGGCTAAATCAACTTGGGCCTGAACTTCCTTCTGAAATGGAATGTTTTCCCCAGTGATTCCGCCCGTATCAATCAAAGTGAATTCCTTATCAAGCCAATGACCGATGCCATAGTTACGGTCGCGGGTGATTCCGAATTCCTTGCCAGTGATTTCTTTTCTAGTATCAGTCAGACGATTGAATAAAGTCGATTTACCAGAGCTTGGTGAACCAACTAGAACTACTTTTCCAAAATTTTCCATGTTTTACCAACTTTCTCCTCAAATAATGAGATGATTTTATCTATTTCCTCTTCGATAGTTAAGTTAGAGGTATCGAGAAGGATAGCGTCCGAGGCTTGACACAAAGGGGAATTAGCCCGATTAGAGTCAATGTAATCTCTCTTAATGATATCATTTTTGATTTCTTCTAACGAAGAAGCAATATTCTTTCTTTGATTTTCCTTGTATCTTCTGGCGGCTCGAGCTTCAACTGAAGCTACCTGATAGATTTTCAAGTCAGCTTTCGGCAAAACCACAGTTCCGATATCTCTGCCATCCATAACCACGGAATCATTGATAGCCATGGCTTGCTGAATCTTGACAAGCTTCTCTCTAACCGGCTTATGGGCACAGGCATAGGAAACCTGAGATGAGACATCCATTTCCCTTACCCGTTTGGTGACATCGACATCATTGAGGAAAACATGTCCCCGCCGATCTTCGTGAATGTGAATCTCATCAAGAATGGAGGTAGCTGCTTCTAAGCTTTTACAATCCAGTCCTTTATTGATCATCATCAAAGTGACGGCCCGATACATGGCACCAGTATCAATATAAAGAAAGCCGAGTTTTCGGGCTACGCCTTTGGCAGCCGTAGATTTGCCACTGGCGGCTGGACCATCAATAGCGATGGAATAATGTTTTTGGTTCATTTTAGATAACTCCTATAATTACTAAGACAATCAAGGCGACAATGCCGGCCATAATAAGCCCAATAAGGGCCCAAACCAAGGTGGCAAGGGAAAATCCCTGATGATGGGATTTCTTCTCTTCCTTAACCTTCTTTTGATATTTGGCTTTGGCTTCCTTCTTCTGAGTGGTGGAGTCATAGGTATCATATTCTTTAATCAATTCATCAATTGAAAGGGAAAGAGTGTTTCTCTTAATTCCATCCTTGTTTACATTATTATCCCCTTTATTTACAACTCCAGGAACATAGTTAGTGACATCATTAGTAATGCTGGCTTCACTAGCTTTCTGATGAACAGGCTTGGAACTAGGCAGGTTGCGCTTCTGGCTTTGGGATTCCTGAAAAGAGTAGACATCCATGTTGGATATCTTCTTCCTCAAATCAGCATATCTCACAACCCGGCATTTTTGCATTTTAGAAACAATCTCCTATCACTATATTATATAGGCAAAGAAACAATTTTCATATATGAAAGAACTATCAAATTCACGGAAAGATGTTCAAAAAAGGCTTAGTCGCATTTATCGCAACAAAAGATTGTAAACCTATCCGCTTTTAGCTAAAATAGATAGCGTTGCCGTCATAGCTCAGTTGGTAGAGCAACTGATTCGTAATCAGTAGGTCGGAAGTCCGATTCTTCTTGACGGCACCAGAATAACTAAAGGCTTAGCCTAATCGGCTAAGCCTTTTTTCTTTGCAAAACAAAAAGGAGGCCTATTGCTAGACCTCCCAATAATGACTAGTCGACGAAGGCTAGGATGGCCATCGAAGCGTTGTCGCCGCGACGGTTATAAGTCTTCAGAATACGAGTGTAGCCACCATTACGGTCCTTATATTTGGGTCCGTAGACATCGAAGAGCTTCTGTAAAGCAGTCTTGTTAGTCTTAGGATCAACAAATCCTTGCTCGCGAACGAAAGAGGCAGCCAAACGTCTAGCAGCCAAATCGCCCTTCTTAGCATAGGTGACCATACGTTCAGCCTTCTGCTGAGCGCGTTTAGCAACAGACAAAGTAACTTCAATCTTTCCGGAGATGATTAACTGGGAAACGACGTTTCTCAGCATATTCTTCTCTTTATCAGAAGTGTATCCAGCCTTAAAGCGGACACCGCCTTTGCCGTGGACATTCTTTCTACCGATAGTACCCATAGTAGTTTACCTCACTTTTTAGAAGAATCATCATGCTGAAGGGAGAGACCGAAACTGGCGAGCTTATCAAGAATTTCCTTATAGGATTTCTTTCCTAAGTTACGGACAGTCATCAATTCAGATTCCTTCATGTTGCAGAGATCCTGAACCGTCTTTAAACCATTTCTCTTTAAGCAGTTGTAGGAACGGACAGAGAGATCGAGATCTTCAAGAGACATGGTGTTGAACTTGTTCTCAGGCTTCTCTTCAGCGACAGCCATGACGGTGGCATTCTTGACAGCATCATCGAGGTCCTCGAAGAGCTTGAAGTGCTCATCCAGGATCTTGGCCGATAAGGCGACAGCATCCTGAGGAAGCATACTGCCATCAGTGGTAACTTCGATGATGAGCTTTTCATAGTTGGCATTATGGCCGACACGAGTCGGCTCGGTGTGAACATAGACTTTCTCGACCGGGGAGAAGTTGGAATCGACGGCAATCATGCCTAAAGGCCAGCTGGGGTCTTTATTCTCTTCAGCAGTCATGAATCCGCGGCCTTTGGCAGCGTGAAGACTCATCTTAATATGACCGTTAGGAGCTAAGTGGCATAAAACCAAATCCTTATTGACAACACTGACCATATCAGGGCAGACAATGTCGCCAGCCTTGACTTCTTTATCGCCCTTGACTTCGAGCTTTAAGGTATAATCAGCATTTTCATTATCGGATTCATCGTGAAGAACCAAATTCTTGATGGCGAGGATGATCTGAGTCAGATCTTCGACGACACCAGGAAGAGGAGTATATTCATGATGAGCGTCTTCGACTTCAATAGCATAAACAGCTAAGCCCGGTAAGGAAGAGAGCAACACTCTTCTCATGGCATTGCCGACAGTGACTCCATAGCCCTTCTCTAAAGGTGTAACAGTGAAACGTCCGAAGGTAGGGGTAACATCAGTTTTGCTGATTTGAAATTGCGGCTTTTCGAATTCTTTCATTTAAGCTCTCCTTTTCCTTTCGTTCAGTCTAGCCACGAGGTCTCTTAGGCGGACGGCAGCCATTGTGAGGAATAGGTGTAACATCAGAAATAGAAAGAACCTTAAGTCCGCAGGCTTCTAAAGCACGGACAGCGGTCTCTCTGCCAGGGCCTGGGCCCTTGACTTCGACATCAACCTGCTTCAAACCGCGATCAACGCAGCTCTTGGCAACGTTAGTGGCAGCGATCTGAGCAGCAAACGGAGTGGACTTCTTAGATCCAGACATACCGCAAGTGCCAGCACTTGCCCAGGCAATTACCTTGCCCTGTTCATCAGAGATGGAAATGATGGTGTTGGAATAAGAGGCATGAATATGAGCCACACCCTTAGTGAAGTTGAGCTTGCTCTTCTTCTTACGGATAGTGGTCTTCTTCTTGGTCTTATTAGCGGCAGCGGCAGCAGCTCCAGTAGGAGCAGCTGGCTTCTTAGCATCAATTGTATTATCAGCCATTTTTCATTCTCCTCCCTGATTAGAGCGTAGCCTTCTTGTGGTTAGCTACAGTCTTTCTCGGACCCTTGCAGGTACGGGCATTGGTCTTATCTCTCTGACCACGGCAAGGTAAATTCCTACGATGTCTCTGGCCACGATAGGTTCCAATTTCCTCAAGTCTCTTGATATTGAGGGCAACTTCTCTTCTCAGATCACCTTCAACAACATATTTGCTGACCTGATTACGGACAGCGGTAAGCTCCTCTTCGGAGCAATCCTTGACTCGCTTAGTGCCATCAACTTTGGCATCAGCGCAGATCTTGATAGCAGTGGTATGTCCGATTCCGTAGATGTAACCAAGGGAATATACTAACTGCTTATCGTTCGGGATATCGACTCCAGCGATTCTAGCCATATTATCGTTCTTCCTTTCTTTAACCCTGTCTCTGCTTATGCTTAGGGTTAGAGCAGATGACCATCACACGTCCCTTACGTTTGATGACCCTGCAATTAGGGCACATCGGTTTAACTGAAGATCTTACTTTCATGTAAGTGACTCCTTTACTTGTATCGGTAGACTATGCAGCCATTAGTGACATCATAAGGAGAGATTTCCACAGTGACCTTATCGCCAGGCAGAATACGAATCTTGTTCATTCGCATCTTCCCAGAGATTCTGGCTCTGATCACTGCTCCTCCGTCGAGTTTTACCGAATATTTGTCGGCGGGTAGGGACTCGAGAACGGTCCCTTCCATCTTGATGAAATCTTCCCTGCTCATGCTTGTGTGTTCTCCAATTCTTTAAGATGTCGTTCAACATTGGAATCAACTGAAGTAATGATAGCGCCAGTAGAGGTGATAATTATATCATTCTCATAATGGGCGTTGATCTTACCGTCAGCTGATACGACTCCCCAATCATCATCCAGAGTTTTGATTTCCGCACTTCCGGACATGACCATCGGCTCAATAGCTAGACACATTCCCTCCCGTAAGAAGGGCCCAAATCCGAGTTTACTGTCATAGTAGTTAGGAATGAAAGGATCCTCGTGCATGCTGGTGCCTAAGCCATGACCACCATACTCTTTGCAGAGCGAGTAGCCATATTTGTCAGCAGTTCTTTGGATGGCCTTGGAAATTTCATAGAGATGAACTCCAGGTTTCAAGACCTTGTAGGCTTCGTAGAAGCACTCTTCGGTGCAGCGGATGAGCTTACTCGCTTCAGCGGAGACACTTCCGACAGGGAAGGTACGACAGGCATCGCCTTGGTAACCGGTGGAATCAACGTTACCCATATCAATGCTTAACAGATCACCTTCCTTTAGAACGACGTTCTTAGATGGAATGCCATGGATCAGGACATTGTTGACCGAAGTGCAGACCGCTCCCGGGAAGCCGTCGAAACCCTTGAATGAGGGTTTGCAGCCTGACTTGAGGATGAACTCTTCAGCTAACTTGTCGATTTCCTTGGTGGTCCGGCCCGGCTTGATTTCAGGAGCCAATAAATCGAATATGGCTCCCAATTTCTTACCAGCCTGCTTCATCATTTCCTGTTCTCGTACGGATTTGATGATAATCATCTAAGGGCCTCGTCTAAGACTTTCGAAACGTCTTTGAAGACCTTGTTGATTTCCTGTAGAGCATTGACTTCCTTGAGAAGACCTTTTCCCTTATAGTAATCCACCAAAGGATAAGTCTTCTTGTGGTAGTCATCTAAGCGGACCTTGAAGCTGGAAGCACAATCATCCGGACGCTGGATCAATTCCGACCCACAGGTATCACAGACGTTGTCCTTCAAAGGCTTCTTGGACTTGAGGTTGTAGGAAGCACCGCATTTCGGGCAGACCCGACGGGAAGAGATACGGTCAACAAGTTCGTTGTCATCAGCGACAAGAAGAATGACAGCACTTAATCCCATCTTATCTTCCTTCAGCATGCTTTCTAAGCTATCAGCCTGGGGAATCGTTCTCGGGAATCCATCAAGAAGGAAACCCTTCTTGCAATCATCCTGAGTCAATCTCTCCTTGACTAAGCCGACTGTGACCTCATCAGGAACTAACTTACCTGCTGAGATGTAGGACTGAGCCAAGAGACCAAGCTTCGTCTTATTAGCAATAGCAGCTCTAAACATATCGCCGGTGGAGATATGGGCAATGCCATACTCCTTACAGATTAATTCGGACTGAGTTCCTTTTCCGGCAGCCGGGGGACCCATCAAGATTATATTCAGTTTCTTATCTTTCATTTTTACAGTTCACTCTCCGCATATCCATTGCCGGCTAAGATGCCGGAAATCTGATTGTTGACCTCAAGAGCAACGCCAACGACAATGATCAATCCCGTGCCACCTAAGGCTAAGGATGAATCGCTGACTGCACCTGAGAGAGTAAGAATAATAGGTAACAAAGCAATCAAAGTCAACGACATAGCACCTAAGAAGGTAATACGATCCAAGGTTCTAGACAAATACTTCTCAGTCTCAGTACCAGGTTTAATGCCGGTGATGTAGGTTCCGCTGTTCTGGAAGTTCTCAGCCACACGTTCCGGATTGATCTGCAGTTGAGCGTAGAAATAAGAGAAGGCGATGATCAATACGGCATAGATGATCGGTCCCCAAGGGAAGGCGAAGTCATCAGTCATCTGCGCCATCTTCTGATAGTTGAAGACATCTTCCATTTGGGAAGCCCAACCAGGAGTAGTGCCGTTAGAGAAGAGAGAGACGATGATTGACGGAGCTACCATGATTGAGGAAGCGAAGATGACTGGCATAACGGAGCTGACATTGACCTTAATAGGTAAGAAGGAAGCCTGCTGAGAAGATAAATCGTTGCTCTGGCTAGTGTTGGAATGACTGATAGGAAGCTTTCTGACTGATTTTTCGATGAAGGTGACGAAGATGATGATTACTAAGTAGGCTAAGATGTAGACAACCATCTGGGCACTGCCTTCGAGAATAGTGGAAGGATCTCCAGTGGAGATCTTGTCACTGAGATAGGAGGAGAAAGCGGTGGAAATCTGTGAAGGAAGCGAAGAGATGATGCCGGCGAAGATCAGCATAGAGATACCGTTTCCGATACCTTTATCAGTGATCTGATCGCCCATCCAGTTAAGCATTGAAGTTCCAGCAACCATGAAGATGATGATCTTAGTGTAACCCCAGGCAGAGGAATCGGAAAGAGTGATGGAGGAGCTGTTCTTTAAGGAAACAATGATACCGTAAGCCTGAACAGCAGCTAAGACGACAGCGAGAATTTTAGTAACGACATTAAGCCGTTTTCTACCAGTCTCGCCTTCTTTAGTCATCTGCGTGAGTGAAGGAAGAACATCCATTGACAACAGCTGAATGATAATCTGAGCCGTGATGTAAGGTGAAACGCCTAACGCCAAGATAGAGAAGTTTTGTAATGATCCGCCTCCCATCATATTGAGAAGGGAGAGGGAAGAAGTGCTGTCCCAGACGTTGGTAGAAACCGTTACGCCAGGAACTGTAATAGCCGATCCGATTCTGAAGACAAGGAAAATTGCCAACGTAAATAGGATACGATTAAGCACATCCTTGTTATGGAAAAACGCGGCTACCTTTTTCATTACTTCTCCTCGGCGACAGGAGCGTCAGCCATTTTCTTCAAAGTAGCTTTGAAGCTGACACGAGCATCTTTAATGGTGTTGATGTTAGCTTTTCCGCCAGCCTTTTCAATAGCCTCTTTAGCGGACTTGGAATAAGCCTGAACGGTAATGTTGAGTTTCTTGGTAAGCTTTCCCTGTCCTAAGACTTTGACCGGCTTATTGAGATTATGGATGATGTCGGCGAAAAGCAAAGAAGTATCATCGACTGAAGCGCCATCCTTGAAGACTTTATCCAAGTCAGCAATGTTGACGACGACATAATCGACTCTAGTGCAATTGACGAAACCGTGCTTCGGAATACGTCTGTAGAGAGGAAGCTGTCCGCCTTCAAATCCAAGCGGAACCTTCGAACCCTGACGAGCACCCTGACCTTTTTGACCACGAGTAGAAGTCTTACCCATACCAGAGCCTAAGCCTAAGCCGACTCTCTTGGGGAGATGACGTGAACCCTTGGCAATCTTGAGATTACTTAAATCCATGGTTATGCTCCTTACTTAGCTACCTTAGCATCAGCCTTGACAGCCTCAGCCTTAGGAGCTTCTTCCTTGACTACGATGCCGTGACGGACAAAAGCGACTTCAGCATAATACTTAAGAAGCTTAAGACCGTTGACTGTGGCCTTGACGGCGTTAGTCTGAGTACGGCTACCATAAATCTTGGAGTAGATGTTTCTGATACCAGCTAATTCGAGAATAGCACGGACAGCACCGCCGGCGATCAATCCAGTGCCTTCCGGAGCCGGCTTAAGGAATACCTTAGTGGCACCGAATTCACCAGTGACAGCATGGGGGATAGTATCTCCCTTGACGATCTTAATCTTGTACATATTTCTCTTAGCGGCAGAAAGAGCCTTCTTGATTGCATCCGGGACCTCATTAGACTTACCCAGACCGAATCCGAACTTGCCCTTCTTATCACCAATGACGACAAGAGCAGTGAAACGAACACGCTTACCACCCTTGATGACCTTGGCGACTCTGGAAATCTTGACTACCTTCTCATCATATTCCTGCTCATCACCGCGTCCGCGATACGAACGACGGCCATTGCCATTACGGTTATTGCCACCGAAACGGTTGCCCGGACGTTGGCCATTGTGGCCATTGAATCCAGGACGAGAAGGACGGGTTCCGACCTTAGCGGCCGGAGCAGCATCAGCTTTGTTGGCTTCGGTAGTAACCGGGGCCGTAGCAACGTTTTTGTTTTCTTCCATTTGTTACATGATCTCCTTAGAAGACCAGACCTGCCTTACGGCAAGCCTCAGCCAGAGCCTTAACCTGGCCGTGATAGAGATATCCGGAACGGTCAAAGACAACTTCGGTGATCTTCAAATCCTTAGCTTTCTTAGCTAAGTCTTCGCCGACCTTAGAAGCAGCTTCGCAGTTAGAAGGATTCTCTAAGCTCAACTTATCACTGCTAGAGGAGCAGAGTGTTTTCTTGCTTTCATCATCGATGATGGCAGCATAGATGAATTTGTTAGAACGGAAGACAGAGATTCTAGGACGTTTGGCCGTTCCAGTGATCTTAGCTCTGATTCTAATATGACGATGCAATCTCTGAGCGTTGCGATCGAATGTGGTATACATTGCTATTCTCCTCCTTTATTTGGCTGCAGGAGCAGCGGCACCTGTAGCAGTAGCACCGACAGCAGACTTCTTAGCAGAAGCAGGCTGACGAAGCACGACGACTTCATTCTTATAACGGATACCTTTGCCATGATAGCATTCCGGTTTACGGACATTTCTGATCATAGCGGCCATCTGACCAACAGCCTGCTTATCAATACCAGTGACAGTAATGACAGACTGCTTGATGCTGATAGCGACACCCGTTAAAGGAGTAACGACATCCTCATGGGAGTGGCCGACGTGAAGAACTAAATCAGTTCCTCTCATCTCACCACGGTAACCGACACCCTTGATTTCCAATTCCTTGGTGAAGCCGTTTGTGACGCCTTCAACCATATCATTGATAATAGCACGGGCCGTGCCATGATTCATCTTCATCTTGATGGAATCATCAGGACGTTTGACTAAGAATTCAGTGCCTTTGGTTTCATAAGTGATGTGGGGATCAAGCTTAGTCTTAAGTTCGCCCTTAGGACCCTTAACGGTAACAACGTTAGCGTTAGTGGTGATAGTGACTCCGGCAGGAATAACGACCGGTTTTCTTCCGATTCTTGACATTTTTCCGTGCCTCCTTACCAGACGTAGCAGAGAACTTCTCCGCCGAGATTGAGCTTACGGGCATTCTTTTCAGTCATAACGCCCTTAGAGGTAGAGATGATGGCAATTCCTAAGCCGTTTAAGACCTTGGGAAGCTTGTCAGCAGTAACGTTGACACGTAATCCAGGTTTAGAGATTCTCTTAACACCCGTGATAACACGGTTGCCGTCAGAATCATACTTAAGAGTGATGGTCAAAGTCTTATAACTTAAACCGTTCTCCTGAGTGACTTTGTAATCAACAACGAATCCTTCATCTTTCAGTATCTTAGCGATCTGCTCGCAGGTCTTGGAAGTCGGGAGAGCGACAGTCTCAGATTTGCTGAGATTGGCGTTACGGATGCGGGTGAGCATATCAGCGATGGTATCATTAACCATAATTTCAGTTCTCCTTTTCTTCTTTACCAACTAGCCTTGTGCATACCAGGGATCTCACCCTTGTAAGCCATCTCTCTTAAGCAGATACGGCAGAGGCCGAACTGGCTTAATACGCCGTGGACACGTCCGCAGCGGGTGCAGCGATGGTAATTACGAGTGGAATACTTCTTAGGCTTAGCACATTTAACAATCAAAGCTTTTCTTGCCATTGAACTATCCTCCTATTACTTGCTGAAAGGCATACCTAACTTAGAAAGTAAGAAGTAAGCCTCTTTATCAGTCTTGGCGGATGTTACAATGACGACATCCATACCTTGGGTACGGCTGACCTTATCATATCGAATTTCTGGGAACATCAGCTGTTCCTTGACGCCAGTGGAATAGTTTCCACGGCCATCGAAGGCATTCTTGCTGATACCACGGAAATCACGGACACGGGGAAGATCGATGTTGATGAATTTATCGAGGAAATCATACATTCTGACTCTTCTTAAGGTAACCTTGACGCCAACCGGTACGCCTTCACGAAGCTTGAAGTTAGCGATGGACTTCTTGGCCTTAGTAACAATCGGATGCTGGCCAGAAATAGTCTCCATCTCACTGACAGCTTCATCGACGTTCTTTTCGTTGGATCCAGCTTCACCTAAACGCATATTAAGGATGATTTTGACGATCTTCGGGCATTCCATGATCGAGGAATACTTGAATTCCTTCATCATGGCAGGAACGATCTCTTCTTGATATTTGGTATCAAGACGGGAGATGTACTTGGCCTTCTGAGAGCCCTTATTGTGGGCCTTCTTAACGGACACGCCGTTTTTCTTTTCTTCAGCCATTGTTATTCTCCTTACTTAATGATGGTTCCGCTAGCCTTAGCGAAACGAACTTTCTTCTCGCCCTGAAGCTTATAGCCAACCTTGGTGGCTTTGCCGGTCTTAGGATCGACTAAAGCGACTTTGGAAGTCGGAATCGGGGAATTGATATCCTTGATTTCGCCCTTCGGGTTAGCCTGAGTGGGCTTGACATGCTTCTTATGGACGTTGATGCCATCGACGATGACAGTTTGGGTCTTAGGCATAGCCTTTAAGACTTTGCCGGTTTTACCTTTGTCATCACCGCTGATGACGATGACGTTGTCTCCAGTTTTGATTTTCATGATTTATCCTCCCTAACGATCAGAGAACCTCGATCGCCAACGAGACGATCTTCATGTATTTGTCGCCCTTTTCACGAAGCTCACGAGCAACGGGTCCGAAGACTCGAGTGCCCTTAGGAGTGCCATCCTCATTGATGAGGACAACAGCATTGTCATCGAAGCGGATGGTGGAGCCATCGTTTCTCTGATAAGCCTTCTTGACACGGACGATAACGCCCTTCACAACTTCTGACTTCTTGACCTTGCCGTTAGGAATAGCATCCTTGACAGCGCAGACAACGACATCACCGACAGTGGCAGACTTACGGAAACTGCCGCCTAAGAGACGGAATACTCTGACCGAACGAGCACCAGAGTTATCGGCGACGACGAGGTTAGTTTCATTTTGAACCATATTTTACTCTCCCTTCTTCACGATAGCGACTAAACGGAAACGCTTGTCATGAGACAGAGGACGGCATTCTTCGAAGAGAACGATATCGCCAACCTGAGCGATACCGGCCTTGTCGTCAACCTTGTACTTCTTACGAATAGAGACACGTTTCTTGTAAATAGGATGCATCATATAGTTTTCGGTTTCAACGACGATGGTCTTCTGCATCTTATTGGAGATAACTTTTCCCTGTAAACGTCTACGAGTAGAGGCCGTAACAGCCTGTTTTTCTTCAGTAGCCATATTTGACCTCCTCCTTTACTTGGAACTAGCCTTGAGGCTAGCTTCTTTCTTACGTTCATTCTCGACAGTCAGACACTTAGCAATATCCTTACGGCACTGAGTGATCTTGCTGCCGTTGTCAAGCTGACCGGCCTTAGCCTGGAATCTTAAGGCAAGTAAATTGCTCTTAAGTTCATAGACCTTGCTAGCGAGGTCTTTGTCAGATAATTTTCTTACATCTTCAATAGTCATAATCTGGTTTCCTCGCCTTTCTTAATGACACGGCTCTTCACGGAAAGCTTATATCCGGCCTGATGTAAAGCTTCTTTGCAATCAGCATCGGAGACACCACCGATTTCGAACATGATGGCACCCTTCTCGATGACGGCAAACCAAGCTTCAACAGTACCTTTACCGTTACCCATACGGACCTCAGCCGGCTTCTTAGTCCAACCTAAGTAAGGGAAGACACGGATGTAGGCTTTGCCAGTCTTCTTAGTGTAACGAGAGAGGACGACACGGGCGGCTTCAATCTGCTTGTTAGAGATATAACCGGCCTCAGTAGCGACTAAGCCATAACTTCCGAAGGCAACGGTGTTGCCACGGCTGGCTTTGGCTTTAGGCCAGATCAGGTGGCTTCGACGCCACTTAGTTCTTTTAGGCTGTAACATTGTTATTCTCCTTTCGGACCATCAACCGGCTTAGCATCTTTAGAGGCAGAAGGAGTGACAGCCGGAGTGGCAGGCTTATTAGCGGCAAAGTTATTGTGGAAATTATTCGGACGACGATCATTTCTGTTTCCGAAGCGGCCACGTCCGAAGCGACCTTCATCGGGACGACGATCTCTGAGTTCCTTGTAATTGTCAGGAAGAGCGATCCAGCACTTGACACCGATGCAGCCATAAGTGGTGTGAGCATCAGCTAAAGCGTAATCGATAGGCTGACGGAGGGTATGAAGTGAGAGAACACCTTCACGGTATTCTTCGTAACGGGCGATTTCGGCACCGCCGATACGGCCTTTGCACATGGTCTTGCAACCCTTGGCGCCAGCTCTCATAACTCTCTGAATAGCCTTCTTCTGAACAACACGGTAGGAAGCACGTTCCTCAATCTGCTTAGCAATATCCTTAGCGACTAAGACAGCATCGAGATCAGGATTCTTGATTTCAACAATAGAGATCTTGATGGCATCAGCCGGCTTATTAAGGACCTTAACTAAGTGAGCTTTGATTTCCTTGATGGAAGCGGAATCAGTTCCGATAACCATAGCCGGATGAGAAGCATAGATGGTGATGGTGATGGCATTCTTGATTCTCTCAATGTCGATTCTGGATAATCCAGCATCGGCCTTGTCAAGCTTAGGTTCAAGATAAGAACGGATAGCGATATCTTCCTTCAGATAAGTAGAATAGGTCTTCTTATCAGCATACCAGTGACTGGACCAGTCACGATTGATTCCTAAACGCAGACCGTTAGGATTAACTTTCTGACCCATAGTTTACTTGGCCTCCCTATTCTTCAAAGTGACGAAGACGTGGCTCCATCTCTTGATTAAGCCACTAGCGGAACCCTTAGCACGGGGAAGGATTCTCTTAAGACGGGTAGCATCGTTAGCAGTGATTTCAGCGACATACAGAGTATTCTGATCCATATGGAAGTTGTTAACAGCGTTTGCTTCGGCAGACTGAATCAGTTTCTTGATATCAATAGCGCAGAGCTTAGCGCAATTGTCTAAGATAGCATAAGCAGTATCAAGGTCCTTGCCGCGAACAAGATCAACAACTAATCTGACCTTTCTCGGAGTGACGCCATAGTTGATTAACTCAGCCTTGGCTTCAGTGCGTAAGGGCTTGTTAGCTTCTTCCTTTTTGGAAGATTTGCTGGTCTTTACTGCTTTGGCAGCTTCCTTCTTAGGAGCAGCCTTTTTGACTTCAGCCTTAGCTTCCTTTTTCGGAGCTTCAGCTTCTGTTACTTTCTTTTCTTCTTTCTCAGCCATGATTCAATCTCCTTACTTTTTAGCAGCAGCAGGGGCACTAGCCGGAGCAGCGGCAGCGGCAGCTGTAGTAGTCTTAGCAGCAGCTGTAGTTGTACCAGCAGTTGTCGGAGCAGCCTCAGTTGTCATATCAGTGCCTGAACGATGGTGAGTGAAGGTGCGGGTGAAGACGAATTCGCCAAGCTTGTGTCCGACCATATCTTCAGTGACATAGACCGGAACAAAGGCGCGGCCATTGTGGACAGAAATAGTGTGTTCAATGAATTCAGGGAAGATAGTAGAACGTCTCGACCAGGTCTTGATGACCTCTTTCTTACCGGACTTATTCTGATCCTGAACTCTCTTGAGGAGCTTGGGATCGCAGTAAGGACCTTTTTTAAGACTTCTTGACATGTGTCATTCTCCTCCAGTTTACTTTCCGTTTCTTCTTCTGACGATAAGACGATTGCTTCTAGCCTTGCTAGAACGGGTCTTAACGCCCATCAATCTTCTGCCCCAAGGTGAACGAGGAGCATCATGACCGACAGGGCACTTACCTTCACCACCACCGTGTGGATGGTCGTTCGGGTTCATGGCAGCACCACGGACAGTCGGACGGACACCTAACCAACGAGTTCTTCCAGCCTTGCCCTTGTGGACAAGATTGAAATCCTCATTGCCAACGGTACCAATAGTGGCACGGCAGGTAAGAAGAACTTTGCGGACTTCACCGGAAGCTAATCTTAAGGTGGCATATTTGCCTTCCTTACCTAAGATCTGAGCTCCAGTTCCAGCAGCTCGGCAGACCTGACCGCCTTTTCCAGGTTCAAGTTCGATGTTGTGAATCATCAAACCTTCGGGGATGTTGCCGATTTCCATGCAGTTGCCGGTAGCGATTTCGCCGACCTTGCCATCAGTGACCTTCATTCCGACGGTCATGCCTTTGGCGCAGATGACGTAACGCTTAGTTCCGTTAGCATTAACTAATAATGCAATACGGCAGTTTCTGTTAGGATCATATTCAATAGCCTTAATAGTAGCAGTGTTCTCACCGGCTCTCTTGAAGTCGATGACACGATATCTTCTCTTGTTACCACCGCCGATGTGACGGCAAGTGATAAATCCCTGAGAGTTTCTTCCGCCGGTCTTCTTGAGCGGCTTCAGCAAAGCTTTTTCAGGAGCCTTCTTTGTGAGATCGTTGGTAGATAAGGTGGCGAGATGTCTCATACCCGGAGTCAACGGGTTATATTGTTTGATTGCCATACTTTTCTCCTATATGTTGCTTTCTTCTACTTCTTTGCATCACTAGCCGGAGTGGCCTTACGGTCTTCGGCAGCGACAGCGGCGCTGATCTTTCCAAGATCGAAGCTGGAATCAAAGCGGACAATGGCCTTCTTGTAAGAAGCAGTCTTGCCGACATATCTTCCGACTCTCTTGGACTTGCTAGCGACGTTGATTGTATGAACAGTCTTGACCTTAGCAGAGAAGATGGCCTGAACGGCAGCCTTGATCTCAGCCTTAGTAGCCTTGTTGTCGCAAGCGAATACCATAGCATTCTCTTGGGACTGAAGACGCTGAGTTTCCTCAGTGGCGATCACATACTTGATGATGCCGAAGTCCTTAAGGATAGCAGGACGAGTCTTGTAATCCCCAGTGGCTTTGACTTCACTCTTATCAGCTTTGACAGCTTCGGCCTTAACAGCCTTGGCTTTAGTAGCTTTTTTAGCTTCAGGTTTCTTTTCCTGAGTAGCTTCCTCAGTGGAAGCCTTCTTGATTTCGTCAGCCATTATTTAGCTTCCTCCTCATGATCATCATGCTCAGCCGGAATAACGCCCTTAGCTAAGATCAGCTTGTTGGCATTGAGGATGTCATAGACGGAGAGATTGTCAGCAGAGGTGATTTCAACGTTTTCAAGGTTAGCGGCAGCACGAACAAGGTTTTCATCATAGTCGGCTAAGACTAAGAGGTTCTTCTTCTCATCGGCGTTGATAGCCTTGAGAGCTTTGATGAAGTCTTTAGTCTTGGTTCCAGTGAACTTGGCATCATCGATGACGATGATGGCATTGTTCTGAGCTTTATCAGATAAAGCAGAAGTGTAGGCGAGGTAATGCTGCTTCTTATTCATCTTAAGCTTGTAGCTCTGTTCTCCATCCGGACCATGGACGACACCGCCATGTCTCCAAAGCGGAGAATTGCGGGTTCCAGCTCTAGCTCGGCCAGTGTGCTTTTGAGCCCAAGGTTTACGGTTAGAACCGTTAACCATGGAACGATCAAGAGTATGAGCAGTAGCGACACGGCGATTAGAGAGGTAGACACGGACAGCCATTTGAACGGCATATTCATTGATCTCAACATTGAATAGGTCAGCGGGAAGAGTTACTTCTCCGACCTTCTTACCGGCAAAGTCAACTACAGGTAAGCTAAGATCTTTGACTTCAGTTTTGTTAGCCATAATGTTTCTCCTTCCCACCGTTTACTTCTTAGCCGCAGCGTTGCTGTGGGACTTGTTGGAAATAGCGGTACGTTTCTTACCGGAATTCTCTTCAGCCTTAACAGCAATCTTGGACAAAGCATCGGCGTTCTTCTTTTCAAGTTCAGTAATTGTCTCTTTGGTGTAATCAACAATCGGAGAGACAATGAACGGCTTCACACCCTTCTTGACGCAAGACTTGATCTTAATGATGCTGAGATCCGGTCCCGGAACTGATCCTCTGATGAGAACGCAATTCTTAGAAGGATCAACAGAGACGATAACCAAGTTCTGAACAGTTCTTGTCTTCGGTCTCCACTGTCCACCCATGTGCTTGCCAGGATGAACACGGTTGTTAGTACGACCGTTAGTAGCCAAAGAACCAATCTGTCTGTGATAACCAGAACCATGGCCTTTCGGACCGATGATAGCATGGTATCTCTTAATGACGCCAGAGAATCCGTGACCCTTGCTGAGTCCGGTGACATCAATCATGTCGCCGACTTTGAAGGCTGTGCAATCGACAGCGGTGCCAACCTCATGATTAGCATAGATTTCATCGCCTTCGATTTCTCTGATGACATACTTAGGAGCGGTATTAGCCTTTTTGACTAATCCCTGCTCGCATTTGTTGGCGCGGGAGACCTTCTTGTCTTCGTAGCCAATCTGAAGAGCCTCATAGCCATCCTTCTCCTTAGTCTTCTTCTGAAGGACGACATTGGGGAGTACTTCTACGACAGTGACCGGGTAAGTGGTTCCGTCTTCAGCGAAGACAGAAGTCATTCCGATTTTTCTTCCAATAATGGATTTCATAAACTGTGTGTCACTCCTCCTTAGAGCTTGATTTCAACATCGATTCCAGCAGGAAGATCGAGATTCTTCAGAATGTCGATTGTCTGCTTGGTCGGGCGGTTGATGTCGATAAGTCTCTTATGAGTTCTGATTTCGAACTGCTCACGAGAATCCTTATCGGTAAACGGAGAACGAAGAATAGTGAAGATTTGCTTCTCGGTAGGAAGCGGAATAGGTCCGACTACCTGAGCGCCAGTCTTCTTGGCGGCTTCGACGATCTTTGCGACCGCCTGGTCAAGGACTTTGTGATCATAGCCCTTGAGACGAACACGAATTGATTTGTTTTCTGCCATTGTGTGTTTCCTTCCTTGCTTGCGATCTAGTGCAAGCATCCGTTCGGTATGAATTACCCGAATCACTGACTCGACAACCCTTGTCGGTGTTTCGGCAACTTCACACGTCAATACGGGCTGAAATGGCATTCAGCGTGTTCTAGTTTACTATGTGAGTCTATCAGTGTCAACGATTTTCTTATCTTTTTTTCAAAATTCCTAATGCACTATATATATAAGGATATATAGGTGGCTGTACAATTACAACCCTCTATGGTGTTTCCTACCTAAAACAAGGCCTAATTTAATGCGTTTTTCTTCTTTAGCAAGTCTTCGACATACTTTTCACCATAACTGACACCCAATTCCAATGACTTGTTGTTAAAGCTTGTCTGTTTAATTCCGGCATCCAGTTTTAAATAAAGGCCGCGCTCTTTAGAGTTAAAGAAAGCCACCCGATTTGTATCATTAGATAGGACTCTCTTATTAAACATGTCCAAAGCTATCAGCCCAGTCTGGCTATAACTTGGAACCACATCAAAGGCAATGTCAAAATAAGACGAAGACAATTCTGGATAATCTTTTCTGATGAATTGAAGTAATTCAAAAGGAACATTGGAACTATAACAGCTATCTACCAGATAAAGAATTCTTTGGTTTCCAATCAGTCCTTGGCTTTGCTGGATGATTTGCCTCTTAATGGCAATGTCCTTAACTAAGTATCTTTTAATTCCGTGAGCGGCCGTTGAAGCCATCACTACTTGATCAATACGTCCTTTCCGTAAAGTGATTCGCAGTCCGTAATCCGGAAGCGTCGTTGACACATATACTTTTCTAGGAAGATCCTCTAGATTCTGGAAGCCTTTTTTCTGACATAGGGAGAGGACAATTTTTGCTAAACCTATATTAGTGAATCTGAAGAAACCTAATTTAAAGAAATCGTGTCGGTGGTGATTGCTATAAAATGAAATCAATTCCTCAATTGAATAGCCGGCCGATAAAAGAATAGCGTTAACAGCACCCATACTAGAGCCAGCAAAATAAGCAGGCTTGATGCCATGCTTCTCTAACGCTTTAATAGCCCCTAGTTGGCTGAAGGCTTTAGCACCTCCCCCGCCTAAGGCAAAACCATATTCCTTGATGTCATTCATGTACATTAGAATAATTCTTTTTAGCCCCTTTTCATATAAGAAAAGCATTTTTAAAGCTTTTGTATTAGAATTTAGGTATGAAAATTAACTTATCAAGTCAAGACTTGCTTAAAGTACAGGCCTTATCCGATCAGAAAGCCCTCAATATGGAGGCGGCTGATTTATACAACGGTTTCTTAGCCGACCACTATAACGACATCAGCGAAGAAGTCCTCGAGAATCAAACCTCAGTCAAAAGATTAAGCCTTGAAGAAGCGTATTACTCTGCCTTCTTAGATATACTTAGCATCAATCCTGATGACTCGGAATTAAAGAAACTGGAAGAGAACAACAGCTTCAACAATATCCGTTCCCTGAATCCAGATATGTTTCTGAACAATCCATACCTGAAAAACATCAGACCACCATTAAATCAAAGCGGTAAATGGAAGTATGTCACAAACGAATACGAAGCCTATGAAGCCTTTGTTTACGATGAAACCAAAGTAGACAAAGAAAACAATTATGCTGAGAAAACTCAATTGGGTTATTTTCCGAAGAAAGTCACATACCTCAATCTCCTAGAAAACAATGAAGTCTGGATGAGCATAACGCCTCATGAAATCAATACCATGGCCGAACCAATCAAGAGAGCCAAAGGAAAAGTGGTCATGTTTGGCTTAGGCTTAGGCTACTTTGCCTATATGGTATCCAACAAGGAAGAGGTCAGCTCACTGACCATCGTTGAAAAGAGTGAGAGTGCCATTAACCTTTTCAAAGAAGATATACTTCCGCAGTTTGATCATCCAGAAAAAATTCATGTCTACAAAGGTGATGCTTTCTCCTATGCCAAGAATAAGATGCCTAGTGAAAGTTTTACCTATTCCTTCTTTGATATCTATCATTCACCCGAAGAAGGATTACAGTCTTACTTTAAAATGAAGAAGTTGGAAGAATACTCTCCTTCAACCACTTATGATTATTGGATAGAAGAAAGTATTCTTTGTCTATTCAGACGATATGTTCTAACACTCATTGAAGAACAGTTGGATGGGCTTGATGAAAAAGACTACCAAGTCTCCGAAACAGACGAAGACAAGACCATGAACCGTCTATACAAAGTTCTAAAAGATTATCCGCTTAATTCAATTGTCGATGTTTACACCCTATTAAAAGATGAAACTCTGAAAGGTTTAGCAAAGCAGATTGAGTAAAAACAAAGGCTGGCTGTAAAGTCAGTCTTTTTTGGTTTTTAATTTGTCAGCCTTATCCTTGCCGGATACGGTATTAATTATTTTAAAAATTAGAATAGTACCGGCAAACAGGCAGGAAATGACATTAGCAATCAACACCGGATAATACTGAATCATTCCACCATAAACCGACCAGCAGATTACACCAATTACAAAAGCAATATACATTACTAAAGAAATGTCTTTTGTGCTTCTGGTTTTAATGACACTGATCAACTGAGGAACAAAGGAAGCCGTAGTCAAGGTCGCCGCAATATACCCAAGTATTTTAATAAATACATCCATAATCTTTTCTCCTAAACAATGTATGTCGGCAACATTTTAGTCTTAAGCGAGAACGAATAATAGGAAAATCGGATAAGTAAAATAAAAAGCCAGATTTTTCGGGCTTTTTTAATCATTGGTGCGTCTGAAGGG
>Ga0172378_10000667_pt1 | contig 30450 bp, 18 predicted proteins | sample GrowelOW332metaG_FD_119755 | JGI IMG/M metagenome (GOLD analysis project Ga0172378, IMG submission 119755) | Groundwater microbial communities from an aquifer near a municipal landfill in Southern Ontario, Canada - Pumphouse #3_1 metaG | ecosystem: Environmental > Aquatic > Deep subsurface >...
AAAGCTAACTATAAGATAAAACCGGAGGATGAAATATCTGTAGTTTTCGATTTCCCACGTGTAGAGTTTGAATTAAAGCCCGAAAATATTCCGTTAAATATACAATACGAAGATGATCAGCTAATGGTAATCAATAAGCCTGCAGGAATGGTTGTTCATCCGGGACATGGTAATTATACAGGTACGCTGGTAAATGGCCTGGCATATTATTTTAAAGGACTGCCAATGTTCAATAATGTTGAGGATGTTCGTCCCGGACTGGTACACAGAATAGATAAGAATACTTCAGGATTACTGGTAATCGCCAAAACAGAGGAAGCAAAAGTGAATCTCTCACATCAGTTTTTTTTGAAAACGACAAAGAGAAAATATATAGCTTTGGTCTGGGGTAGGTTAGATGAAAAGGAAGGGACAATAGATGCAAATATTGGAAGAAGCCGTAAAAACAGACAGGTTTTTACCGTTTATGATGATCCGGAAATGGGTAAGCATGCGGTAACTCATTATAAAGTGCTCGAGGAATTGGGATATGTTACTCTTATAGAATGTCAGCTTGAAACCGGCAGGACACACCAGATAAGGGTACACATGAAACATATAGGTCATCCTATTTTTAATGATGAGGTATATGGAGGAGACAGAATCCTCTGGGGAACTACTTTTACAAAATACAGACAATTTGTTCAAAATTGTTTCAAAATTTTACCAAGACAGGCATTGCATGCCAAAACACTTGGATTTGTTCATCCTGTAACCGGAAAAGAAATGTCTTTCGATTCTGAACTTCCGGCAGATATGAAGGAAGTCATTGAAAAATGGCGGAATTATATTAATCATAGGAAAATTGAAGAGTAACACAATTCCCAAAAATAATTATCTTTGATAATATATCTGATAGTCTGAAAAAATGAAAAATATTGCTGTTGTATATGGTGGAAATTCTTCTGAATACGGAGTTTCAGTTTTAAGTGGAAAAAATATTTATAAGTCGGTAGATACAGATCTTTTTAATCCGTATTTGGTTGAAATAAAAGGAATGGAATGGAAAGTGATGGAAGATGGATTAAAAATTGCGGATATTGACAGAAATGATTTTAGTTTCACAGCGAACGGGAAAAAAGTTATATTCGATTACGCATATATTATAATACATGGCACACCAGGCGAAAATGGAATTTTACAGGGATATTTTGAATTATTGAATATCCCTTATTCTTCATGTGATCTGCACGCCTCCTCTCTAACTTTTAATAAATATTTCTGTAGTAACTATTTACGTAATTTTGATATTCATATTGCCAGATCAATAAGAGTAAAACAAGGGGACGTTGTTTCTACCGGATCTGTTATAAAAGAACTGGGGCTGCCTGTTTTTGTAAAGCCTGATGCCGGAGGTTCTAGTTTCGGAATTTCGAAAGTAAAAAAGGAAGAAGAACTTATTCCATCTATAAATAAAGCCTTCAAAGAAAGCGATCAGGTACTTATTGAAGAATTTATAGGAGGAAAGGAATTTACATGTGGTCTTGTAAAACTGGAAAATAAGGAAATTATTTTTCCTATAACAGAAGTAATTCCTAAAAAAGAATTCTTCGATTATGAGGCTAAATATACCAAAGGAATGACCGATGAGATTACTCCTGCCAGACTTTCTAAAGAGCTTACGGAAAGTTGCGGCCGGTTATCATCGAAGATATATGATCTGTGTAATTGTTCCGGAATTGTTCGTATAGATTATATTCTTAAAGGAAATAGTTTTTATTTTCTGGAGGTTAACACAACTCCTGGCATGACAGAAACGAGTTTTGTTCCGCAGCAGATAGATGCTATGGGCAAAAGCCTGAAAGAAATGCTTACCATGATTATAATGGATAAACTTTAATAATAAAGGATAAAAACATGGCAGTAGACAGGCGAAATAATAAAACAAATACAGTTTCTGCAGTTGATCAGATAAATGCATTATATGGGAAATTGCCACCTCAGGCAGTAGATGTAGAGGAGGCTGTTTTGGGAACATTGATGATTGAGGAAGATGCTTACGATACAATTGCTGATATCCTTGATGTCAAAAGTTTTTATAAAGAAGAACATCGTAAGATTTTTGAGGTAATAAAAGAATTGGCCACTCATGAAAAAAAAGTGGATTTGCTTACTGTTACACAATCACTTACCGACAGGAATGAACTTGATGAAGTTGGTGGAGCTTTGTTTATTACCCAGCTTACCAATCGTGTTACAACATCAGCCCATCTTGAATTTCATGCCAGAATTATTGCACAGAAATATATTCAGCGTGAACTTATTCGTATATCCTCAGAAATTCAGACTAAATCATATGACAGCAGTACAGATGTTGATGATCTGATAGATTTTGCTGAAACTTCTCTGTTTGGTGTAACCGAAGGGAATATAAAAAAGGAAGCCTTGCCGATAAAGCCTCTTTTAAAGGAAGCTACAGAATTAATAAAAGCAGCTTCTAAAAGAAAAGACGGATTAAGTGGTATTCCCAGTGGATTTTCTGCACTTGACCGTATTACTTCGGGATGGCAAAATACCGATCTTGTAATTATCGCTGCCAGACCGGCTATGGGTAAAACTGCTTTTGTACTTTCCATGGCCCGGAATATAGGGGTAGACTATAAAAAGCCGGTAGCTATATTTTCTCTTGAAATGTCGAATATCCAGCTTATGAATCGTTTAATTGTTCGGAAACGGAAATTGATGCAGATAAAATTAAAAACGGTCGTCTTGCTACCTGGGAATGGGAACAATTTTACAGCAAGGTCAGAAATCTGGAAGAAGCACCTATTTATATTGACGATACTCCTGCGTTATCCATTTTTGAATTCCGTGCAAAATGTCGCCGATTAAAAATGCAGTGTGATATTTCAATGGTTATTATTGATTATCTTCAGCTGATGACCACAGGAAAAGAAAATAGTCGTGGTAATCGGGAACAGGAAGTAAGTATGATCTCCAGATCATTGAAAGCTATCGCCAAAGAAATAAATATTCCGATTATTGCCCTTTCACAGTTAAATCGTTCGGTGGAAACCAGGGAAGGCAAACGACCTCAGTTATCCGATCTTAGGGAATCGGGAGCTATTGAGCAGGATGCTGATTTAGTCTTGTTTATTCATCGTCCTGAATATTATGGAATTACAGAAGATGCTGATGGAAATTCGCTTCTTGGAATTGCAGAAATTATTGTTGCAAAACATCGTAACGGATCGGTTGGAGATGTTAATCTGGCCTTTAGAAAGAATCAGGTGAAATTTGTAGATCTTGATACTTCAATACCTGAGGAAATTGGAGATGGTAAAGTTGGTCAGACCTTTAGTTCAAAAATGAATTCCGATTCAGGCTCAGGTATGCCTGTTAATTCTTCGTTTGAGAATGGAGATTCAGGAGATGGAGCTCCGTTTTAACAGTTTTTATGATGATTTTCGGATTTCGTTTTTTTGTGGCTTTCTTTTCCTTCGAGAATTATGACAATTTCACCTTTAACTGTTTTTTCTTCGAAATGAGTAATTACTTCAGTAAGGCTGCCTCTGAAAGTTTCTTCGAATAATTTGGATATTTCGCGGGAGACAGAGACTTTACGGTTGTCTCCGAAAATTTCACAAAATTGTTTAAGTGTTTTTACCAAACGGTACGGAGATTCGTAAAAGATCATTGTCCTGTCCTCTTCAATAAGTGACTGCAATTTTTTCTGTCGTCCTTTTTTTACCGGAAGAAAGCCTTCAAAACAGAATCTTTCGCAGGGGAATCCCGAATCAACAAGTGCCGGAATAAGAGCTGTAGGTCCCGGTAAACATTCCACTTCAATTCCTTTTTCCACACAACTTCTTACCAGAAGAAATCCGGGATCGCTTATTCCCGGAGTTCCAGCGTCTGAAATTAAGGCAATGCTCTCTCCGGCAATAATTTTTTCCGTAATAGAATCAACTGTCTGGTGTTCGTTGAATTTATGATGTGAAAGAAGGTTATTCTGGATTTCGTAATGATGTAATAATTTTGAAGAAGTTCTTGTATCTTCAGCTAAAATCAGATCAACTTCTTTTAAAATTCTCACGGCCCTGAATGTCATGTCTTCCATGTTTCCTACAGGAGTTGGTACCAAATAAAGTTTTCCCATATCTCAGACAAAAAAATGATGACTGTTTAATATTGTTGAAACAATCTGTTTATCCACAAAAATAAAGATTATTTTTATACAACAATAATTATCTTTGTAAAGGTACAAAAGAAAAAGTCAAATATATGAATTTTAAAGAAATAGCTGATCTCATCGGCGGAAAATTTTTAAAGGGAGAAGCACAGTCTTCTGTCAGAAATGTTCTGACAATATCTATTGACAGCAGAAATATTATGGACGTTAATTCCTGCTTATTTATTGCAATAAAGGGAGTTCGTCATGATGGTCATCAGTATTTAAAAGATTTGTATGTGCAAGGCGTCCGTGCATTTTTAATTTCTGATGAAACATCTGATCTTTCACAATTTGAAGGTGCATCGGTTCTTTTGGTTTATAATACTCTGGAATCTTTGCAGAAACTTTCAGCTTCAGTACGCAGAAAATATACATACCCTGTTGCGGGTATAACAGGGAGTAACGGTAAGACTATTGTTAAAGAATGGCTTTTTGATCTTTTTCAGGGATACAAACGTGTTATCAGGAGTCCCAGAAGTTATAATTCACAGGTGGGAGTTCCTCTTTCGGTCTGGAATATGAATGAAAATTTTGATTTGGCTGTTTTTGAGGCCGGAATTTCACAAAAGGGGGAGATGGGGAAACTAGCCAAAGTAATTGTGCCTTCCATAGGTCTGATAACAAATATCGGAGAAGCTCATCAGGAAAACTTTACGACAAAAGAAGAAAAGACAGATGAGAAACTTTTGCTTTTTGAATCCTGTAAGGTAATTATTTACAGGCGCGACCATGAAATTATACATAAACGTATCTTTAAAAAATATGGCAATTCCGGTAAACAATTATTTTCGTGGACTACAGGCCATGAAAAAAAAGCTGATCTTAATATTCAGACAGAAATCCTTTCCAAATCTACTGTTTTGTCTTTTATTTATAAGGGAGAACAAAAAAGTGTAGAAATTCCGTTTACAGATGAGGCTTCAATAGAAAATAGTTGCCATTGTCTTGCCTTTATAATTGTCACCGAAAATTGTAATGGAAATGTTCTCATTCGTTTTTCTCATCTACAGCCTGTTGCAATGCGTCTTGAAATCAAGCAGGGTATCAATAATTGTACTTTAATAGATGATTACTATAATTCGGATATAAATTCTCTGAAGATTGCATTACAATATCTGAATCATCAGAATACAAAAAATAATCAAAAACAGGTTCTTATTTTATCAGATATATGTCAGTCGGGTATGGCTCCTGAGAAAATTGTTAAGGAGATTTCTGATATGGTAAAACTATATAAAATAGACTGTTTTATTGGAATTGGAACGGTGTTATCTGATTTTTCGAAAGCCTTTCCTAAAAATTCTTCATTTTATCTGAATACTGAAGAATTTCTTAAAACGGTTGATAGTTATGGCTTTCAGAATGAATATATTCTTCTTAAAGGAGCACGTGAGTTCCATTTTGAAAAAATTTCCTCGCTCCTTCAAAGGAAGTATCACAGAACAATGCTCGAGATAAATCTGAATGCACTGGTAAATAACCTGAATGATTACAAAGCATTATTAAAACCTGAGACAAAAATACTGGTTCTTGTAAAGGCTTCTTCCTATGGACATGGAGCAATTGAAGTTGCACGCACACTCCAATTTCAGAAAGTAGACTATCTGGCTGTTGCCGTTGCAGATGAAGGAATTGATCTTAGGCAGAACGGCATTGAAACTCCTGTTTTGGTAATGAACCCCGAGGAACATAGTTTTGAAACTATGATTGAATATGGACTGGAGCCTAATATATATTCAATGGAGGTGTATAGTAAATTTGAAAAGACAGCCAGACGTATGGCTGTCTCAAAATATCCTGTTCATCTGAAACTCGATACAGGTATGCATCGACTTGGTTTCTCCGGCGAGCAGGAAGTTCTTGATATATGCAGGTTAGCTGATTCTTCCGATTATCTGTATGTGCGTTCAGTATTTTCGCATTTTGCTGTGGCTGATGATCCTTCTGAGGATGATTATACACATGCTCAGATTGCATGTTTTAAGAAACTTAGTGATATTGTTCTGTCTACGCAGCATCATCCTGTAATTCGTCATATACTGAATACCGCCGGAATAGAACGTTTTCCGGAATGTCAGATGGAAATGGTAAGGCTTGGAATTGGTATATACGGAATTGCTCAGTCTTCAATAGTTCATCCTGTTATGGTAGCAAGATGGAAAACTATTATTTCGCAGGTAAAACGGCTTAATGCAGGTGAAACTGTAGGGTACGGACGGCACGGCAAGGTTTTAAAACCTTCCGATATTGCTGTGATTCCTGTAGGCTATGCAGATGGTTATGACCGGCGTCTTGGTAATGGAACAGGAAAGGTATGGATAAATGGTGCTTTCGCCTCTGTTATAGGGAATATATGTATGGATATGACTATGATAGATGTTACAGGTATTATAGTTAAGCCAGGAGATTCTGTAGAACTAATGGGCGAACATGTAAGAGTAGAAGAAATGGCTCAAATAATAAGTACAATCCCATATGAAATATTTACAGGTATTTCTCAGAGAGTAAAAAGAGTATACGTCGAGGAGTAATATAATAATTATCCAATTTTACTTATCTTTTGCAGCATAGGAAGATCAAGGATTTTAATTTTCCGGCCGTCAATGGCGATGACTCTTTCTCCGGCGAATGTTGATAATGTACGGATTGCATTAGATGTGGTCATGTTCGAAAGATTGGCTATGTCTTCTCTTGAAAGATATGCTTTTAATGAAATTCCGTCGTTTTCAAATCCGTATTTATTTTTTAGAAGAAGAATAGCTTCTGCCAGACGTCCTCGAATATGTTTCTGTGTAAGTGTAACGGTTCTTGAGTTGGAGAATCCTAATTCCTGAGCCAGCTTTTTCAGGATACTCTGGCAGATTTCCGTATTGTTAAGCATGGTATGGAAAAAGAAATCCGGAAAAACCGAAAGAACCAGAGATTCTTCAAGTGTGACAGCCGATCCGTTATGAAGTTCTTCTGCCAGCAATGAACGATAGCCAATAAATCCTAATGTTTTTGTCATCCTGATAATTTGTTCTCTGCCACCAACTCCTTCTTTAAATATTTTTACTTTCCCCTCTATCAGGAAAATGAAAGAACCCGGTTTATCTCCTTCTTTGTAAATGAATTCATTTTTCTTATAAATGGTAATTGTATTCTGATCCAAAAATCTTTTTTTCTCATCTTCTTTAAGAAGACTAAAAATAGATTTAGGATTCTCTAATACTTTTTTTATGACAATTTCTTCATTTAACATAGAAATAGAATTATGTTACATACTTATCAAAGTTAATGATTTTTGTTGATTAATGCTTAAATTATGCGGGGAAGTATTGTAGTGAGCATTCAGAAAACAAAAAATCAGGAAGTAAACCAATTGAAGAATAACATTAGCTATGGTGATTGGATTACTTAGTGAAACTACTGATTTTAAGTTATATGGATGCGTAATAGATAATTCCCTGCAGATTTTAGGTTTAAAACCGTGCTACAATTGGTATTTTTCTTCCAAATCCGAAAGCCTTGGAACTGATTCGTAAAATTGGTGCTGCCTGAAAACGTTTATATTCGTTTCTGTTTACCATAAGGATGACTTTAGTTACTGTTTTTTCATCAAATCCTGCTTCTATAATTTCTTTTGGTGACTGATTCTGTTCTATATATCTGAATAGAATAGCATCCAGTATGTCATAGTCAGGAAGAGAATCCGTATCTTTCTGATCAGGGCGAAGTTCGGCTGAAGGTGCTTTTGTAATGCTATTCTGGGGAATAATTTCTTTTTCTTTGTTGATATAATTGGATAATTTGTAAACATCAGTCTTGTACAGGTCTGCAATTACCGCCAGCCCACCGTTCATATCACCGTATAGAGTTCCGTATCCTACCGCACATTCACTTTTGTTTGTTGTGTTGAGCAGGATAGATCCGAATTTATTTGAAACTGCCATTACCAGTACTCCGCGTGTACGTGCCTGGATATTTTCTTCAGCTACTCCCGGGGCAAGTCCTTTGAACAATGGCTGTAATTGTTTTCCGAATTCATCAACCATAGGTTGTATTTTAAGAATATCGTATTTTATTTTCAGATTTTTTGCCAGTTGTAATGCATCAGAGATACTGTGGTCCGAAGAATAAACAGAGGGCATCAGTATTCCTCTTACATGTTTTGCTCCCAGTGCTTCAACTGCAAGTGCGCATACAAGAGCGGAATCTATACCTCCCGAAAGCCCGAGTACTGCATCATATAAATTAGATTTAAAGAAATAATCCCGTATTCCAAGGATTAATGCCTGATGGATTTTACCAATAACATCTGTTTCTGGTTGTTTTATAACAGGAGGATTCTCTGTATCAATGATCTGAAAGTCCTCTTTAAAATAAGATAATTCAGTAGAAATTTCCCCGTCCGCCTTTATAAAACATGATCCACCGTCAAAGATCAGCTCAGTATTGGCGCCTGTCTGATTAACATATGCAATTGGAAGGTTATATCTTTTTGCATTTTTGACTAATATATTTTTTCTAAGGTTTTCCTGATTATATGAGAATGGAGAAGCTGAAAGATTTATTATAATATCGGGTTTGAGTTTGTTTAATTCATCAAGAGGTGAAACCGAATAAAGTTTTTCCTTGGCAAATTTATTGGCAGGAGGCTGTTCATCCCAAATATCCTCACAGATAGTTACCGCAAGTTTTTTATCTTTATATTCTATCAGCTTAAATTCATTATTGGGTTCAAAATGCCTGTATTCGTCAAATATATCATAGGTAGGAAGTAATGTTTTGTTTTTGACAGCAGAAACTTTTCCGTCTTTCAGAAACCATGCTGAGTTATGTAATTGTTTCCCTCTTTGACTGTTGTTTATGCTGGGTCCTCCAACCAGAGCGGCAATCCCTGTACAGTGAGCGGCGATTTTATGAATAGCTTTTTCTGCTTTTTCTACGAATTCTTCCCGTTCCAGAAGATCATTGGGATAATAACCTGTGACGGAAAGTTCTGAAAAAACAACCAGATCGGCTTCTTCTTTTTTTGCTTTTTCTATTGAGTCAATGATTTTTTTTGAATTGCCCTCAAAATTGGCAATGTGATAGTTTAACTGTGCTAGAGCTATTTTCATAAAATTGTTAATTGAAGATTAAAAGATTAAACCAAACTTAAATTGAATGGAGTTAAGGGTTGTCCTGTTGTCAATATTGTTTTTTGTCTGATCCAGTAATCCGTTTTTATATACTATTCCCATTATTACGGAATTCTCTGCTCCCAGATTAAAATTGGCTCCTGCCCCTATATTTAAAGCTATATTAAAAAGTTTGAAGTTATTATTAATATCCGATTTGTATAGAATCCCGTCACTGGAACTTGCCCTGGCATCGACATTTATAAAATTAGAAATTCCGAATTGTCCCCAATATGTCCATCTTCTGAAAGGGACTGTCCTTAATTTAAGGGCAAGAGGAATTTCCAGGGAATGAATTCTGTAACGTATGCTGCTCCCTGCATGAATTGTTTTTCCTGCCATTAAAACGCCTGAAGGATAGTCTATTTCGCCTCCTGTATGGTTATATAACAATCCGGTTGTTATGGCATAAGTGTTATGTATATTAAAAAAAAAGTCACCATTTACTCCAAAATTAAAACCAGGTTCAAGGTGTCCTCTTTGGGCATTATTACTTCCTGAATTCATCCAGTTAATAGACGGAGCTCCTGTAAAAGAAAGCTCTACGGGGATTTTCTGAGCAAAAGCTGATAAGGAAATCATTAAAACGGAAAGGAAAATTACTGTTCTTTTCATTGTTTAAAAATTTATTTCGGGTTCATGACCATTATTAATTTTACAGGTTGAAATTAATTATTATCTTTTTAACTACTTTTCTTGTTTTTTGTAAAGTGTCTAAAATAAAGTTTGAATTCTTTCTATAAATAGTTTATATTTTAAAAATCATTATTTAATTATGTATCTTGTTCGTATCAAAAAGAGACCATCGAATGTTTAAAAAATCATTATTCTCTGTTAAAAACATGATCTGATTATTGCTTATTGAGCTCTATTTTACAAAAAAATTATTTATTATGGCAATATTGCCAATCACACTGTCTGATTTCGAAAATATTTGATTCTCGATTAATATAGGGAAAAGGGGGTTATCGGAGTGGACTTATATATTAAGTTAGATATTAAGATGATTAAAAAAAATGCATTTATAATATTATTAATTTCCATTCAATTGTTATTTTTTGCATGTGGTAATAACAAAAACGAGATTATTTCTGATGGTGGAGATTCTACAGCAGAAGATTCCATATCAAAAGTAATAACAAAACACGATACAATCAGGGTCGGATTACGATTATTCACTGATTACTATGATGATTTAATAAAAGATTATACTGTTGAAGATTATCTTTTCTGCTATAACCATGTATATTTCGCTTATGATTGTGGTGAAAGTAATTGTTTTAAAACAAAAACAACTTTACCTGAATATTATATTTGGTGGGAAGAAGGAGAAATGGATACAGTTCCGGCTACAAATCCTTTAGTTCAGTTTTTAAAAAAAGAAGAAGCCAGTTGTGAAATATACGGTGTTGACATTGCACGTGAGGCAATGTGGGGATGTCCTGCAGGTCCCATAACAGCGGATCGCAGAATTTTGTATGAAAGTGATATGACAGCCATTAGAAAAGTAATTAAACTGGCAAAGGAAGAGGGTATTCTTCTGCGTGATAACTATAAGATTTTTCAGATGCTGGAACAGGACAACGTTTTTTGTACCAATAAGCGTGCAATGAATATTGTGCGGATGATGGACGGAGCGTGTCTCGAAGTTCATCATTATAATGTTCACTGGCCATTGGACGAAGGTAAAATAAAAATTGCAGATGTAGTTGAAGGTGCCAAGTGGACACTTAATCAGGTTAATACTCAGGGTGACTCTTTGGAGTATGTATTATATTATGGTCCTTATAAAGGTAAAGATTGTGCTGATTACACGCCAGCTTTATTTAAAAACTGGCTTCGACGGTTTTGGTATGCTGGTTTACCTAAATATGATAAGAGAATGATTTATCATCTAAATGCCTTTAAATATGGTTGCGGAGCATCACGTCCTGTTGCTCCTGAATCTGATTCGTATTCGGTAATGGGGTGTACAAAATGGTTAATTGAAGAATTAAATCCATGGATGGAATAGTTAAAAGAAGGGCGTTTTTTATTATGAAATTCTAATTTTGAGCCCACTCTTAAAAATAGGTTTTTAAAAATTGTTTATAAATAATTATATACAATCTATTGATTAATAAGTAAATATCATAAAGTACAAAGCAACTGTTTTAACTAAAACTTATAAATAATTGCATATCCGACTTTTCGGAGTGGGCTCAATTTTTAAAATCATTGGTAATTTAATAATATATAGTTAGCTGAATAATATAAATTATTGAATCTTTTACAAAAAGTATTTGTGTTTTTTTAAAAAATTATTAATTAATTGTATTTTTAAAGTGTATTATTTATCTTGTTTTCAGTTAATTCGCTTAAAATGTACGAAGATATAAATAAGCCTGGCATAATTAATTTCGGAAACAGATTACAATGTAGATGTATGGAAATATTTTTATCGGCAAATATTGCCAATCAAAATGTCTGATTTCGAATATGTTTTATTATTAATGAGTTGAAAAAATGTCGGAATGGACTTATATATTAAATTAGATATTAAGATGATTAAAAAAAATGCATTCCTATTATTAGTTTTCATTCAATTTTTATTTTTTGCATGTGGTAGTGAAAAAAATGAAATTGTTTCTGATGGCGGAGAGTCTACGCCAGAAGATCCCACATCAGAAGAAATAACAAAACACGATACAATCAGGGTTGGCTTTAGATATGTATATTACGAGGACGATTTAAGAAAAAATTTTACTGTTAATGATTATCCCTTCTGTAATGAACATGTATATTTTGCATCTGATCGTGGAGGTCGGTATTGTTTTAAAACAAGAATAATTTTACCTGAATATTATATTTGGTGGAAAGAAGGAGAAATGGATACAATTCCGGCTACAAATCCTTTAGTTCAGTTTTTTAAAACAGTAGAAGCCAGTTGTGAAATATACGGTGTTTACATTGCCCGTGAGGCGATGGTAGGATGTCCTGCAGGTCCAATAACAGATGATCGCAGAATTTTGTATGAAAGTGATGTGGAAGCTATCAGAAAAGTAATTAAACTGGCAAAGAAAGAGGGTATTCTTCGGCGTGATAACTATAAGATCATTCAGATGCTGGAACAGGACAACGTTTTTTGTACCAATAAGCGTGCAATGAATATTGTACGGATGATGGACGGAGCGTGTCTTGAAGTTCATCATTTTAATGTTCACTGGCCATTGGATAAAGGCAAAATAAAAATTGCAGATGTAGTTGAAGGTGCCAAATGGACACTTAATCAGGTTAATACTCAGGGTGATTCTTTGGAGTATGTATTATATTATGGTCCGTTTAAGGGTAAAGATTGTGATGATTATACGCCAAATTTATTTAAAAGCTGGCTTTCACAATTTTGGCATGCTGGTTTACCTAAATATGAAAAGAGAATGATTTATCACCTAAATGCCTTTAAATATGGTTGCGGGGCATCACGTCCTATTGCTCCTGAATCTGACCCGTATTCGGTTCTGGGATGTACAAAATGGTTAATTGAAGAATTAAATCCATGGATGAAATAGTTAAAAGAAGGGTGTTTGTCTTTTTATTATGAAATTCTAATTTTTAAAATCAGCGGTAATTTAATGATATAAAGGTGAATAAAAGATGAAAGGTTATAATATTAATGTAACAAAAGTAGAATCGCTAAAAAGCGAAGCATTGCAATGAGCCGGTAAGAATGATAGATCAATCAATAAATAAGGGTCATATATACGGTGTTTGTGAGTTAACTTTGTCAGAATGCTGAAATACATAAAACAATTATGTCAAAGAACAATATTCCCTGTTAAATACAGGATCCAATTATTACTTATTGAATTCTATTTTACAATAAAATTATTTATTATGGCAATATTGCCAATCAAACTGTCTAATTCCGAAAATATTTGATTCTCGATTAATATAGGGAAAAGGGGTTATCGGAATGGACTTTTATATTAAATTAGATATTAAAATGATTAAAAAAAATGCATTTCTATTATTAGTTTTCATTCAATTTTTATTTTTTGCATGTGGTAGTGGCAAAAATGAAATTGTTTCTGATGGCGGAGAGTCTACACCAGAAGATCCCACATCAGAAGAAATAACAAAATACGATACAATCAGGGTTGGATTACGACTAGCCAGTTATCGGGATGTTTTAAGAAAAGATTATACTGTTGATGATTATCCTTTCTGCTATAACCATGTCTGTTTCGCTTATGATCGTGGTGGCAGGAGTTGTTTTAAAACAAAAATAACTTTACCGGAATATTATATTTGGTGGGAAGAAGGAGAAATGGATACAGTTCCGGCTACAAATCCCTTAATTCAGACTATAAAAGCAGAAGAAGCCGATGGAGAAATATACGGTTTTGACATTGCCCGTGAGGCAATGTGCGGATGTCCTGCAGGTCCTATAAAAGAGGATCGAAGAATTTTGTATGAAAGTGATGTGGTGGCTATCAGAAAAGTAATTAAACAGGCAAAGAAAGAGGGTATTATTCGGCGTGATAACTATAAAATTATTCAGATGCTGGAACAGGACAACGTTTTTTGTACCAATGAGCGTGCAAAGAATATTGTGCGGATGATGGACGGAGCGTGTCTTGAAGTTCATCAGTTTAATGTTTACTGGCCATTGGATGAAGGTAGATTAAAAATTGCAGATGTAATTGAAGGTGCTAAATGGACACTTAATCAGGTTAATACTCAGGGCGATTCTTTAGAGTATATATTCTATTATGGTCCGTATAAAGGTAAAGATTGTGATGATTACAAGTCAGAGGATTTATTTAAAAACTGGCTTCGAAGATTTTGGTATGCTGGTTTACCTAAATATGAAAAGAGAATGATTTATCACCTAAATGCCTTCCCACATGATTGCGGAGCATCACGTCCTGTTGCTCCTGAAGCTGATCCGTATTCGGTAATGGGTTGCACAAAATGGTTAATTAAAGAATTAAATCCATGGATGGAATAGTTGAAAGAAGGATATTCGTTTTTTTATTATGTTATTCTCTGCATGCCCAAAGTTATTGCAGATAATGGAATTAGGGTTGGCGCAATCATTCTGTCCTTAGGGACAGAATGATAAAATAGGGTTAATGTAAATTGTTACACTATCTGCACGTACACAAACCCTGTTATGATTTTCCTTTTTTTAATCAGCGTTAATTTAATGATATAAAATTGTATGATTTATTTTGATAATGTAAATATTGAGTATGCTATGAAAAGTATTTGTATTTTTTAAAAATTTAAATTCATGAATGAGTTCAAGAATGTATATTAAACCTTTTATTAAAATAGTTGTCAAAGAAAATAAAATCTAAAAAAATATAGCTGTGGAAATATCCATTGAGAACTTATGCAAAATATATGACAATGGGAAGAAGGCGATTGATCATATAAACCTGAAAATAGATGAAGGAATGTTTGGGTTGCTGGGACCTAACGGTGCCGGGAAATCCACGTTGATGCGAATGCTCGTTTCCCTGATGAAACCTACTTCGGGGAAAGTTACTGTGGATGGATATGATCTTATTAAGGACAGAAAAAAAATTCGTTCCATGGTTGGATATCTGCCTCAGGATTTTCATTTTTTCTCACAGTTAAAAACATATGAATTTCTGGATTATGTAGCTCGTCTTTCGGGAATGAAATCAAGAGGGGAGAGATCTGATGCTGTGAATAAAATGCTTGAAGAAGTAGGTCTTTTTGAGGCTAGAGACCGTCTGGCTAACCGTTTATCCGGAGGTATGAAAAGGCGTTTGGGAATTGCTCAGGCTTTGATTAATAATCCCAGGCTGATTATAGTGGATGAGCCTACAACGGGGTTGGATCCGGAGGAACGTATACGTTTTCGAAATTTGCTTTCTACTATTTCTACACAGGATGTAATTATTATTCTATCCACCCATATTGTGGGTGATATTTCCAGTACCTGTCGTGATATGGCTTTTTTGAATAATGGAATGCTGGCATATAATGGATCTCCCGATGATTTTGTTGCACAAGCCAGGGGTAAGGTTTGGCTTATTAAAGCGACTGAGTCGGATTATATGAAAATTAACGAATATTATTCGGTAGTTTCTAATGTTCCGGTTCAGGACGGATGGGAAATTCAGGTGGTGGCCGATGAAATAAAAGGATATAAAGGTGTTTCAATTGAACCTAATCTGGAACACGCTTATGTTTATTTTATGGAAAAGGAGAAGAATCAATAAAAAATAATTAATAATAATAATTGTCAGTATGTTCTCTTTTTATCAAATAAATTCCATCGCTTATTATGAGACAAAGACCCTTCTTAGAAGCTGGTTCTTTCGTATTTTTGCATTGATAGCAATTGTTATTCTTATTTTTTTCAATATTGGAACACTAATTACATTTGGAGGAGGATCCGGAATATGGGATATAAAGGCTATCCCTTCAAATATTCCTTATGTCAATCTGATGCTGCTGAATGTGGTACAGACTGTAATTGCAATTTTTCTTGCATCTGACTTTTTAAAAAGAGATAAGAAACTTGATACGACAGACGTAATTTATGTCCGTCCTATGACCAACAGGGAATATGTTTTTGGAAAAACACTCGGAAATCTGATTGTTTTTTTCATTTTGAATGTAATCATCTTAGTCATGGTTATGGTTTTTAATATGGTTGCAAAAAATGTAGAAATTAATTTCCTTTCTTATATTTATTATTTTTTGATCATCAGTATTCCGACGCTGATTTTTATAATGGGATTTTCTTTTCTTCTGATGTCTCTTATCAAAAATCAGGCAGTGACGTTTCTTGTTTTGTTAATTTATATTGCAGTTTCCCTGTTTTATCTTGGAGATAAATTTTATCACCTGTTTGACTATATAGCTTACCGGATACCGCTTACTTTTTCAGATTTTGTTGGTTTCGGTAATCTGAAAGAGATACTGGTTTTGCGTGGAATGTATATTTCACTGGGTATTTCTTTTATCTTTTTTACGATTGTTTTGATGCAACGGATGCCTAATTCCAAAACTACCCGTGTGTCTTCTATGTTATGGGGAATATGTTTTTTATTTTTTGGTGTTTTCCTGGGATTTGAGCATGTTAATTCCTATAGTCATGATAAAAACATGAGGGCTGAGATGGTAAGTCAGAACGATTGCTTTGCAGGTATTGGGCAACTTACGGTTAAAGATTACAAAATAAGTCTTGAACAGGTTGGAGAGAAAATTCGTTGTGAAAGTATTCTTAAGGTGAAAAATGAAACTGGCAAAGTCCTTGATAAAGTTGTGTTTACTTTAAATCCGGGGCTGAAGGTAAGTAGTGTTCTGGTAAATGGGAAAGATCAAAATTTTTTACAGGTTTCCGATCTTGTAAAACTGAAAGGATATTCTATTTTGTCGCAGCAGGAGGCGGATTTTTCATTTTGTTATGAAGGCGGAATTAATGAATCATCGTGTTATCTTGACATCAATGATTCTGTCAGAAATAGTGGTCATAAGAATATAATATATTACATAGATAAAAGATATGCATTTGTTACTCCTGAATATTTACTGCTGACACGTGAGGCGGAATGGTATCCTGTTCCGGGGGCCGGGTATGGCCTTAAAAATAAACAATGGTTTAACCGTCAGTTTAGTAATTTTGAACTTGATGTAAAGGCGGAACCCGGACTAATGGTTATATCACAGGGACAAAAAAAGATAAAAGATGATCACATTGTTTTTACTGCAGGGCATCCTTTGTCTGAAATTTCATTAATTGTCGGAGATTATGAACAAAAGATTGATACTGTAGATTCTTTGGTTTTTTCAGTATATGTAAAAAAAGGTCATGATTATTTTTCAGATTTCTTTGAGGAGATAAAGGATACTATTCCAAATCTTATTTCAGAAAGATTTCATGATTTTGAACGGGAGATTGATCTGAGTTATCCGTTTAACAGGTTTTCTATAGTTGAGGTTCCTGTTCAGTTTTATTCTTATGACAGAGTTCTGACAGGAATGAAGGAACAGATGCAGCCGGAAATGGTTTTATTTGGAGAGAAAGGTGTTTTTTGTGACGATGCGGATTTTTACGGAAGAATGCAAAGAAGAAATAGCAGGCGGGGTCCTGGGAGAAGAAATAACGATTCGGATATGACGCCGGAAGAAAAAAAGATACAAATTTTACAAAATTTTACATCTACATTTACTAATGAAAATGGTCGGCCTAATTTTTCCCGTTCACAGGGACAATTTAATGTAACTAAATCAATTAATCCTTATTATATTTTCCCATTATTTTATGATGATGCCTATTTTATAAGTTCTGATAAATGGCCTGCTATGGATAGGGTTTTTGAAAGTTACAAGAAAAGTTCTGTTTCAGATAATCGTATGGGCTGGATGCGTAATTTTAGTGGAATGTCTGAAGATGAAAAGGCGAATATGGCTCTTATGTCACAAAATTTTAAGGAGATTCTAAATGATCCCGGTAAAATAGATATTGTGGAGAATGTTATGCGGCTGAAAGGAGAAACGTTCTTCTCTATTATCAAATGGAAAGCAGGGGATGAAGTTTTTGATGATTTTCTGAATGATTTTATTTATCGTCATAAGTTTAAAGTAGTAAATGTTGTAGATTTTATTGGGGAAATAAAAAATAAGTTTGATATAGAAATTCTTCCATATATGGAAGAATGGTATAATAGCAAAAAACTTCCGGCATTTCTGTTTGGAACTGTTAATGCCGTAAAGGTGCTGGATAAGGATGAGCAGAAAACAATGATAAAGTTTAAGGTTACTAATATTTCCATGGAGGAGGGAGCATTTACTGTTGATTTTCGTACAGGAGGAGGACATTCCAGGATGGGCGGTTTTTCGGAAACCATCAGCAAGCTGGTTTATCTTGAAGGAAATCAGACAAAGGAGATCAGTTTTTTGATAGACGGAACCCCAAGAGGAATAACATTAAATACTCTTGCGTCAATGAATATTCCCAATGAAATCAGACTTTCTCTTGATAATGTTCCTGAGGATGATAAAGCTGTGCCTTACGAAGGAGAAAAGATAGTAGATAATCCTGTTAGTCTGATGGGGAAAAATGAAATTATTGTGGACAATGAAGATCCCGGATTTTCCTTGACACAGGGGAAAGGCAGAACAAGTCTTCTTCGTGAAATATTATTCTCCGAAAAAGTAGAAACTTCGAAATATTCCGGGTTTAATACGTGGAGGAGTCCGACGGAATGGAGACTTACTACTAATTCTGATTTTTACGGGGCTTATATACGTTCGGCATATTATATTCGTTCAGGTGAAGGAGGTAAAAAAGCACGATGGGAAGCTTCTATTAAAAAAGCAGGATATTATGATGTTTACGTATATATTTATAAGGATAATAACCGCCGTCATCGTAGTGATAATAATAAAGGAGGATATCATTACACGGTTTATTCAGACAACGGAAAAGAAGATATTACACTGGAGTTGAAAACAGCGGATAAAGGATGGAATTTACTGGGTTCTTATTATTTTTCTTCAGATTTGGCAGTTGTAGAACTTTCCAATCAAACAGAAGGTAATATGGTAATAGCAGATGCTCTAAAATTGACAGAACAGAAATAGAATAAATAAAAATTTTGTGAAAAATTAAACATATGAAATTAAGAATATTCCTTTTAATGTTTTATTTGCTTATAGGGACAAAATTACTTGTAGCCCAGCAGATTCTTACGCTTGAACATACTTTGGAAATAGCTATGCAGAATAGTCCCAAGATACAGAGTTCAATATTGGATATGAAGAGATATCAGGAAACTCTTAAGGCAAACAAGGCCTCATTGAAGTCACAGTTTACACTGAGTTTAAATCCTCTTAATTATTCGAAAAAACGTTCTTTTGATGAATATTCGTCATCATGGTATACAAATGAATCATGGGGTTCTTCGGGAAGATTAAAGGTTTCTCAGCCTATTCTTCTGACTAACGGAACTGTTTCTCTGGTGAATGATTTTGGATGGCAGAAGAGTAAAAATATGAATAATCCGGAGAACAAGGCTTTTTCCAATGATCTTTATCTGAGTGTTTCGCAGCCATTGTTTACTTATAATAAACTGAAAGTCGAACTTAAGGAAATTGAATTAAACCTCGAAAATTCAAAATTAGCTTATGCCTTAAAAAAGCTGGAGGTAGAAAGTGCTGTAACGCAAGATTTTTATAATGTATATATGGCCCAGATGGGTTTAAATAATGCAAAGGAAGAAGAAGCCAATACCCAAAAAAGCTATGAAATTATAAAAAATAAGGTTGACGCGGGTTTGTCTGCAATGGAAGAACTGTATCAGGCTGAATTAAATTATTCTTCATCACAGTCATCTGTTCTGGATGCCAGAGCATCTCTTGAACAGGGGAAAGACCAGCTTAAACAGTACATCGGAATGGATATTTATGAAGAAATAACCGTGATGGCAGATGTTAATACCGAGCCTGTGAAAGTAGATCTGAAAAAAGCTATTGATAACGGTCTGAAGTCACGAATGGAACTTCGTCAGTATGGAATACAGGTTCAGACTTCACAATTTGATATGCTGAGTGTAAAGTCTCAAAATGAATTTGATGGAAGTTTAAATTTCTCAATGGGGATAATAGGGGAAAATGAAAATATAGCTGATATTTATAAAAATCCTACACAGAATCCTACTGTTTCTCTTTCTTTCAATATTCCGCTTATCGACTGGGGCGAGAAAAAAGCAAAGATTAAAGCACAGGAAGCCAGAATGGCTCAGACACAACTTAGTTTTGACGATGAAAAAACGTCGATTGTTGTGAATATTCGTCAATCTTACAGGGAGATGGAAAATGCATTAAGCCAGATAGAAATAGCAAAACAGGATGAGAGAAATGCAAAGCTTACATATGAGATAAACCTTGAAAGATATTCCAATGGAGACCTGACGGGAATGGATCTAAACCAGTTTCAGAATCAGCTTTCCACTAAGAAAAAGAATTATGCACAATCACTTATTAATTACAAGATTCAATTGCTTAATCTGAAAATTCAGTCAATGTATGATTTTGAAAAACAGAAGGCACTTTTGCCGGAAAATATGATGAAAGTCGCAGATGTTAAAGTAAAGGATTATAGTTATAAAAGATAGATTAATAATCAAATAAGACAATTCGAAAAAAGACAGACTCATGAAAATAATAAAATTAGCAATCCCGGTTTTTTTGATAGCCATGACAGCATGCAGTACTCAAAATTCGGATACTCAGACCAATGTGGCATCTCCGGTTTCCGTAACTGATATAAAATACGGATCTATTGAGAAAATAATTAGTACAACAGGAACGGTTTCCGCTGTAAAAGAAGTAAGTCTTTCTACTAAAATATCTGGCGATTATCTTCTAAAGACCAATCCCCGTACGGGACATTTATTTGTACTCGGAGATCAGGTTTCTAAAAATCAAACTATTGTAGCTATTGAAGATGCTGCATATCTTAATGGAATAGGACTGGAAGCAAAGAAACTGAATCTTGATATATCAAATCAGGAATACAAACAGCAAAAGTCACTTTTCGAAAAGGGTGGCGTTACTCAGAGCGATCTTAGCAAAGCAGAGGTGTCGAAGGTGAATGCCAGTAACAGTTTTGAGCTGGCACAGATTAACCTTAGTGATATGAGCGTTATTGCTCCTTTTAAGGGAGTTATTACCGATTTGCCGTATCATACTCAGAATACAAGGGTTAGCAGTGGTACTTCTGTGGTAACGCTTATGGATTACAGTAAGCTGTTGCTTGAAGTTAGCCTTCCTGAAAAATATATCAATGAGGTAAAAAAGAATATGAAAATAAGGGCAATGAATTACACCCTGCCTGATGATACACTAACAGGTATTGTAGCTGAGATATCTCCTGCTGTAAGTTCTTCTACGCGTACATTTACGGCAAAATTAAAGATTGACAATGACGCAATGAAATTGCGCCCCGGTATGTTTGTACGTACAGAGATCGTTCTGGATCATAAAGATAGTGTGATTGTTGTCCCTAAGGAAGTTATTACTTCTTCACAAAGAGGAAAATATGTGTTTGTTGTTATAAAGGGAACAGCTGAAAGTAAGCATGTTACAATTGGATATCAAAACAATGACGAGGTGGAAATTACTTCGGGGTTAAAAATTAATGATCAGCTGATTATTAAGGGGTATGAAACATTAAGAGATCGTTCAAAAGTGAAAGTCATTAAATAAAGGTTACAGCTGTGAAGAAATTAAGCGAATTTGCTATAAAATATCCGGTAACCATCACTATGATTGTGCTGGGAGTGATTTTACTTGGATATCTGTCTTATGACAAACTGGGAGTTGATTTGTTTCCCGATCTAAACAATCCCTCTTTATATATTGAGATGCAGGCAGGAGAAAAACCTCCTGAAGAGCTGGAGGAACAGTTTGTTGATAATCTGGAATCTCTGGCTATCCGTCAGTCTGATGTTGTTGAGGTGTCATCTGTTACTAAAGTAGGAATTGCAAGGATTACTGTGGAATATGCATGGAACAAGGATATGGATGATGCTTATCTGGATTTACAGAAAGCTATTTCTTCGTATGCCCAGAATAAAGACGATATCGATGAAATTAATATTTTACAGAATGATCCTAACGCTTCTTCTGTGATGACACTCTGTCTTAGCAGTAAAGACAATAGCGACATGAATGATCTGAGGAAGGTGGCCGAGAATTATATCCGTAATGAACTTATTCGTCTTAATGGAATTGCTGAAGTTGATATTTCAGGAGATCAGGAAAGGGAAGTTTTGATCGAAACCAATCAATATCTTCTCGATTCTTATGGTCTTACACTCAGTGATATCAGTACTAAAATAAACAATTTTAATACTTCTATTTCAGGTGGTTCTATTGAAGAGATGGGCATGAAATATGTAGTAAAAGGGGTAAGTCTTCTAACGAATATTGAAGATTTTGAAAATATACTTGTTGGTTATAAACTTTCAAATACGACAGATACAATTGTAAAGACGCCTATCAGGATAAAAGATCTGGCAAAAGTTAGTCTTCATAATAAAGATCCGGAGAACATTGTCCGTTTAAACGGAAACCGTTGTCTCGGGCTGTCTGTTTACAAAGAAACTAAATATAACACTGTAAAGGCTGTTGATGAGGTTGATAAAGCACTTAATGATATTAGAAAAGCAATTCCTGGTTATAATTTGACTATGGTTAATAATCAGGGGAATTTTATTAAAAATTCTATAAAGGAAGTAGAAAATTCAACATTGCTGGGTATTTTACTCGCTATTGTTGTTTTGTTTTTCTTTCTTAAACGTTTCGGAAGTACTATTATTATCAGCCTGTCTATTCCTATTTCTATTATAGCTACATTTAATCTGATGTATTTTTGCGGACTCAGTCTTAATATTATGACACTGGGAGGTCTGGCGTTGGGAGCAGGAATGCTGGTGGATAATGCCATTGTGGTAATGGAAAATATTTTTCGTAATCATGAAAATGGTTTATCGGTAAGGGATTCTGCTATTATAGGAACTTCTCAGGTGGGCGGGGCTATTACATCTTCTACATTAACGACTATTGTAGTGTTTCTTCCAATAGTTTATCTGCACGGTGTATCAGGAGAATTGTTTAAAGATCAGGCCTGGACTGTAGCTTTTTCACTTCTGTCTTCTTTGCTAGTGGCTATATTTTTCATTCCTATGATTTTTCATACTATTTATAAGAACAATACTAATATAGAATCCCGTTCGGTTCAGGTAAAAGGATACGGAAATTTCCTAAAAAAAGTATTAAAGAAAAAATGGCTTGTGATTATTCTTACCTTTATTCTGATGGTTGTTTCAGCATTAATGATTCCGTTTATAGGAACCGAATTTATGCCGAAAACAGAGACTGGTGAATTTAAAGTAACTGTTAGTATGCCTGAAGGTACAAGGCTTGAAAGAACTTCTTTAGCTGTTGCAAATCTGGAGGATATGATTTCTCAGGTTATCGGGAATGATATGGAAACTGTATATACGCAGATAGGTCCAGGTGATGATGATGAAAGTAGCAATGTTCTGTCAGGAGATAACACTGCCAATATTGAAATTCATTTAAAGGCAGAAAGTAAATTATCTTCATCTGGGGCTATTCAAAAAATTAATGAATCGATAGGTGAGATTCCGGGTATAGAAATTGGATATAAACAGGGAGAAACGGCTCTGAGCAGTATCCTTGGTACTGAAGAGGCCCCTATTGTGGTAGAGATTTCCGGTGAAGATCTTGATAAACTGGAATTACTGTCTGAAGATGTAAAAAATAAAATAAAAAATCTGTCCGGAATTTATAATGTTGAATCTGCCATGGAGGGTGGTTCCCCGGAGGTAGAGGTAAAAGTAGACCGTATGAGAGCCGGGATGTACGATATTAGTGTCAGTACTATTGTTTCACAGATAGAAAGTCAGCTGGAAGGTAAAATAGTTGGTCAGTCACAGAGGGAAGGCGAGATGGAGGATATTACGCTGAAATTACCGGATAAAACACTTTCTGATCTTAATGATCTTCGTATTGTATCCGGTGGTCATAAATTTAAGTTGAACGAATTAGCTAATATAAAGATAGGAACTGCTCCCAAACAGATTTACAGAAGGGGGCAGACACGAATTGGGCAGGTAACGGCACAATTAAATAAGGATATGCCTTTGGATCAGGCAGTAAAAGAAATTAAAACTGCTATTGCTTCCATAAATGTTCCTTCGGATTATAAAATTAATATTAGCGGAGAAGAAGAAAAGCGGGAAGAATCAATGTCAAGTCTGGGGTTCGCTTTATTGCTTTCTATTGTGCTGGTGTATATGGTTATGGCTTCACAATTTGAATCATTATTGCATCCGTTTACCATTCTTTTAACGATTCCTCTGGCTGTGGCTGGTTCAATTTTAACCTTTTTCTTTCTTGACAGGTCGTTTAATATTATGGCATTTATCGGTGTTATTATGCTGGTAGGAATTGCGGTAAACGATTCAATTATATTGATAGACAGAATTCTGCAGTTACGGAAAGATGGTTTGTCACGCATGGAAGCTATTGTACAGGCAGGGCAGCAGAGAATAAGACCAATTTTAATGACAAGTATCACAACAATTCTGGCGTTACTCCCATTAACGATAGGTTTCGGTGAAAGTGCTTCTTTGCGATCTCCGATGGCTCTGGCTGTAATCGGGGGAATGATTACATCAACATTATTAACTCTGATAGTGATTCCATGTGTCTATGAATTGTTCGAAGAGGCGAAAGATGGGATAGGGAAATGGAGAATTTTTTCTGATTCCGAAAAACTATAAAACATTAGAAAGTGAGATTTATCATTGATAGGAAAACCCTGATTAGTATGCTGTTTATTGGATTAACCCTTTTGGGGGTCGTGTCCTATAAACAGTTGAAGGTTGAATTATTGCCTAATGTGGATCTTCCTTTTTTATATGTTCAGGCCGCCAGTACTTCAGGGGATGTAGATCTTGAATATTTCGAGAGTGAAGTAATCATCCCGCTTGAAGAGGCGATTGGAACTATGGGTAATATAGAATCGGTTGAATCCACAATAAGGTCAAATAAGGGCACGATTGTGGTTTATTACCGCAAGAACGTGAATTTTAATCTGGCCTATCTTAAATTGCAGGAGAAGATCAATATTATTAAGAGTGATATTCCCGACAATTTTAAAATAAATATTAATCGTGTAGATCTTACTCAGATGAATAACAAGTTTATGACATTGCAGGCGATTGGCGGCGATGGTGTAGACAGGGTTCGTAACGTTGTGGATCTTGATGTAACTCCTGATTTTGAAAACATAGATGGCATTGCCGGTGTAAATGTTTACGGAGGTCATGAAAAGACAATAGAGATTGATTTAAACGAACAGAAATGTAAAGCATATAATATTACGGCTGCGAAGATCCGTTCTATTCTTGCTGCAAATTCTAAAACCCGTACTTATGTTGGAAATCTAAAAGAAAAAGACAAATTATATTTCGTTCATATTTCTGCCGAGTATGACAAGGTTTATGATATAGAAAATCTTGTTGTAGCTAAAGGTCCTGTTCTTCTTAAGGATGTCGCCGAAATTAAATTTGGAGAGAAAGAATCCACAAGTTATAGCCGTGTTGACGGAAAATCTGCGGTGTCACTGCGGCTTGTCAATGATTCTCAGTCAAATCAGATAGATTTGTCACATAAGGTACTTAAAGTAATTGATCAGCTTAATAAAAAGCTTAAGAGTCAGGATGTCCAGCTGATTTTGCAGAGTAATTCGGCAGAAACGATGGAAAACAATATTAATCAGATTATTAATCTTGCTATTATCGGTGGTCTGCTGGCCATTTTTGTATTATGGGTTTTTCTCAAGAATATTCGTCTCGTAGCATTTATAGCTCTGGCGATTCCTATTTCCGTTTATACGGCATTTAATCTTTTTTATGCTTATGATATTACCTTAAACAGTCTGACTCTTGTAGGTATGGCTCTGGCAATAGGAATGTTGCTTGATAACAGTGTTGTTGTACTTGAAAATATTTATCGTCTTGCAGGAAAAGGGGAAAATGCGGATGATTCAGTTGTTCAGGGTACAAAAGAAGTCTGGCGTTCTGTAGTGGCTTCGACACTTACAACGATTACTGTTTTTCTTCCGTTTCTTTTTTCTGATAATTATCTGATAGAGATGCTGGGAAAAAACGTTGGTGTTTCTATTATTTCTACGTTGTTTGTTTCGTTGGTTGTTGCTCTGCTTTTAATCCCTGCAGGGATTCATTTTATCCTTAAAAGAAATAAGGGAAAGACACTTTCTTTTGAAAAAATGACTACCGATAACCGGATGATGCAGATTTATATTTTGTTATTGAAAACATCTTTACGCCATCCGTTAGCAACAATACTGGGTGCAGTTTTACTTTTTTTTCTTACTATTGCTATAAGCCTGAGTGTAAGTGTAGATTCTCTTAGTGAAGTAACGCAGGATCAGATTTCTATTTCTGTTACCATGCCTTCAGGATCTACGTTGGAAACAACAGACGGGATGGTTCAAAAAATAGAGGATAAATTAAAAGATATAGCAGAGAAGGATCATATATATAGTAATGTGGAAGAAGAAGAGGCTACGATAAATGTAAAATTAGTTGATGATTATGAAAAAGTAAAGGACAGATCGTATGCAGAAATAAAATCTGAAATAAAGGGATTAATTAACAATATGCCTCCTGCCTCCATTGAAATAAATGAGTCATCCGGAAGTAATGGTTCTTCAGGGGGAGGTGGAGATATGGCAAATAATTTTCAGAAATTACTTGGTGTTGGTACAAATAGTGAAAGTATAGAAATAAAAGGAGAAAATTTTGCATCAATGCAGCGGGTGGCGGAAGATCTGAAATATTATCTCGAAGATATGGATATTATTGATCGTGTCAGAGTAAATGTTTCCGATAACAGTCCTGAAGTTCATATGATATTTGATCCGTTAATCATGACTGATTATGGAGTTACAACAAGTGATGTTTCGAGTGAAATAAAGTCTTTTTCCAAAGAATTTTCAACAGGGGTGATGTTTAATCAGGGGGATGATGAATATGATATTATGATTAAACAGGACGAGAACGGAAATTTTGATAAAGATGATGATGATAATGTACGGACTATGGATGACTTAAAGAGTATTCGTCTTGATGATGATAATAATAGTTATCATGAATTACAGGATTTTACACGTTTGTTTTATTCCCGTGGTCTGTCCAGAATAGAGAGGGAAAATCAGGAAAAATTAATACGTGTTACCTATTCGTTTGATAATGATGCCAGGGAATCTAACGATATTCTTGCTAATTATCGTTCTCAGGTTGATGATTTGGTGGCAGGATATAAATTTCCTTCGGGGGTGGCTGCTGAAGTAGTCCATGAAGAACAGGATCTGAGTGATTTCTACTTTTTGATTTTTGCGGCTATACTCATGATATTTATGATTCTCGCTTCTGTATTTGAGTCTTTTTTTATCCCTTTTGTATTGTTGTTTTCTATTCCGCTTGCTGCCATAGGCTCATTGATAGGACTTATTATTACAGGTAATAGTTTGCTTAATTCCAATACTCTTATCGGTTTCCTTATATTACTGGGGATAGTTGTGAACAACGGAATTATACTTATTGATTATACCAATATTCTTAGAAAAAAACATAATTACTGTCGTTCCAGGGCATTGATGACAGCAGGACTTTCCCGTGTTCGCCCTATTTTAATAACGGCAATTACTACTATTGTGGCAATGATACCTCTTGCTTTAGGGAACGCTGAGTATGTGAGTGTTATAGGAGCTCCGTTTGCTATTGTTGTTATTGGTGGACTGAGTCTGAGTACGCTTTTAACTCTTGTTTTTGTGCCGACATTATATTCAGGTATGGAAAATACTATTTTCTGGTTTAACGGACTTGATATAAAATTGCGTATTTCCCAGTTCTTTTTAATGATATTGGGATTTATACTGGTATATTTTAAGGTAGATTCTTTACTTTGGGAAATGGCTGATGTAATTCTGGTTGTTGTACTGATACCGGGGATGACATGGTTTTTTATGAATAGTCTGAAGAAGGCCGGAACAAAATTAATTGCTCAGAACGAACCGGTACATATTGAGATCAGAAATCTTGTAAAAATATATGATCGTCCGGGACGTTTTTCAAGGGAATGGAATGGCGGACTTAATATGAGAAAGAGAAAAGGACTGGAAAAGGAATATTGTTCTATACGTGATTTTGATCAGATGATATGGCAGCTGCCATTGCTGGGATTCCTTATCTATTTTTCCTTTTTTTATCTAAAAACATCCTTCTGGAATTGTATTATAGCTTTGATTATCTATTTGTATATTAGAGAACTATGGAAATCGTTTAAAATTTATCTGGATTATCATTATCTTAATAGTGGAAAATTATTTTACGACATCTTAATAAAAAAGCTGGATAAAGGAATTTACTGGATACTTCCATTGATAGAATTATTCTTTCTGTTTTTAAAAACTTCGAATTTAGGGTTAATATTGACTTTTACAATAATCTGGTATCTCGGGCTGATTATTTCAGTCGTTTCAGGATATCTGTACGAAGATAAAGTCAATATTAATCGTATTACAGGAAGATTTGGATCTTTACGCAGGTCTATATTCCGTCTGGTAGAACGAATTCCTGTTATAGGTAAGCGTAATACTTCTTTCAGAGCATTAAACGGAGTTTCTATTGATATTAATACCGGGATGTTTGGATTGCTTGGTCCGAATGGAGCAGGAAAATCTACTTTGATGAGGATTATCTGTGGCATTTTTGAACAGAGTTATGGTAAAATATGGGTTAACGGAATAGATACCCAAAAGAAGAGGGAAGAGTTGCAGGGATATATAGGCTATCTTCCTCAGGAATTTGGGATGTATGAAAACATGTCTGCATGGGATTATCTGGAATATCAATCTCTGCTTAAAGGTATAAAAGAGGATGATCAGCGTAAAGAACGTATTAAGTATGTCCTTGAATCGGTACATATGGAAGATCATGCGAAGGAAAAAATAGGATCATTTTCCGGAGGTATGAAACAGAGAATAGGGATTGCTCAGATTTTGCTTCATTTGCCTAAAATCTTAGTAGTTGATGAACCTACAGCAGGACTGGATCCGCGCGAACGGATACGTTTTCGTAATTTGCTGGTAGAGCTTAGCCGTGAAAGAATAGTTATCTTTTCAACTCATATTATTGAGGATATTTCGAGTTCCTGTAATCAGGTGGCAGTCGTTATTCATGGTAATGTGAAGTATAACGGTTCTATTTCGGAGATGGTACACCTGGCAGAGAATCTTGTATGGCAGTTTGAAATGCCTGCCAAAGAATTTGAAAGTTTACCCGACAAGCAGATGGTTATTTATCATGTGATGGTTGGCGAAAATGTTCGTATAAGGATGATTGCAAAAGAAAGGCCTATGGACGGGGCAATTCAAGTTGCACCGTTGCTTGAAGATGCCTATTTGTGTCTGATAAAAAATATAAAATAAATAAATTTTCAAGGGAGAAAGAAAATGATTCAAAAAAAGAAAATAAAAAATGAATTTCTGTGGATTGTAAAAATGATCCGGTATAATTTCGGGAATATTTTCGGAGGTAAATTTATGTGGTTCTTTTTGTCAGCTCTGTTCTTTTTCTGTCTGGTTGCCGTGATTTCTGTCTGGAACGGACGCAATCCCAGTGAGTCGTTTATATATGGTAATATGATTTTCCCTGCAATCCTGCTTGTTTTTTATCCGATGACTTTCGGTATTCAGAAGGATCTGGATACCGGAATCCTTGAGATTCTTTTTGGTATTCCAAACTACAGATATAAGGTATGGCTTTTTAGGCTTGTAATTGTTTTTATTCTTGTTTTTTTACTGATGTTTGTTTTTGGGATTATTGCGACTATCTTTTTAACTCCCGTAAATTTGCTGGAAATGTCATATCAGGTGATGTATCCTGTTTTCTTTTTCGGATGCATGGGTTTTATGTTTTCTACAATAATAAAGAATGGTAGCGGAACTGCTGTAATCATGGTTATTATAGGGGTGCTGATTTTTTTTTCCGATAGTTATGTAAATAACACTATGTGGGATGTTTTCCTCAATCCGTTTAATATGCCGTCGAATATGAATGAATCCATATGGGCTGGTAATTTATTAAAAAACAGAATATTTCTTTCTGCTGGAGCCGTTATTTTCCTGCTTAACGGGATGATGAACCTTCAGAAGAGAGAAAAATTTATTTAAAGAATAGTCTTTGTTTCAATGTTTAATAAAATTCATAAGGCAGATTTATCCTTCTATTAAATCAATGTCTTTTTATAAATTCAGTAGTTGACAGAATAATACCAGGGATCCGGGAATTGTGTCCAGATTTTAGAAAATTTTGTTAAAAGCTTCCTTTGTAAATTCTTTTATTTCCTCCATGTCTGTCTTTTTACCAGTTTCTTTTTCAATGGAAGTAACGCCATAATCGGTGAAACCGCATGGGTTGATATAAC